>Ga0208218_1000292_pt1 | contig 26676 bp, 27 predicted proteins | sample HotLakmasection3_FD_184726 | JGI IMG/M metagenome (GOLD analysis project Ga0208218, IMG submission 184726) | Hypersaline microbial mat communities from Hot Lake, Washington, USA - Section #3 (SPAdes) | ecosystem: Environmental > Aquatic > Non-marine Saline and Alkaline > Hypersaline > Microbial... | reverse complement strand
AACCTTTACGGAAAGTAGCGATAAAATTCTCTGCAGTGCAGAATGCGAACAAAGAGAAGGGTGTCTTCTTGTATAAACAAGCCAATACGATAATCGCCTATGCGAATCCGAAAGTAGCCATCTTCGCCTTTGAGCTTCTTAACATTAATGATTTCGTCGAGTGTTTGTGCTGATTCCACGGCTTCAATCGTGTCGCGAATTTTATGCAGCAGTGTTTTTCCCCGCAGCTTTCTCAAGTCTTTTTCAAAGGTTTTTCTGAATTCCACCTTCATTCTGGCTGCTCCAGAATGGCAAAGATGGCATCGCGACTCACGGGTTCAGAGTCTTTGCCCTCATCAATGGCCTTGATCATCGCGATATCTTCGAGGGCTTCAGCAATCAATTCTTGAAAAAGGTCGCGTCGCTCTTCAAAGATCTCTAAAATGGCTGCTTTCATCAGATCTTTGAGTTGGGTTTCGTTGAGGCTCAATTCGGGCATGGTGACTGGTTCCAGAACGGTAATTTGGGGATGGGAATATTGTAGCTAGGCGGCCTTGGCTGATTCGGCGGAGTGCCCGACGGTGAGGCTGTCGCGGCTCTCAGGTTATATCTCAGCGGACGGCACCTGCTGCCGCACAAACTCTGCTGCGGCTTCAACCGTGTCGCAAGTACCGGCATAGCGATCGCTCAAATCTAAAGCCTAGCTGATCACAGCTAAACGCAAAATGGGGGATGAAATACACTGGTCGCAGAGAATCGCACTTTAAGGTTCCCCTCCTGCCATGTCAGAGAATCAACCTGCGCTACAGCCCTCCCAGCCGCCAGAAGATCCGCAAGATATACGACGCAGACAGCGACAGCAGCGAACACAGACGATTTTGCGGGTTTTGGGCATCCCTGGAGGCATCGGAGTTGCCGCTACGGTACAGCAGCTGCAAGCAGGACAGATTGGCTGGGCTGTACTAACGGGTTTAGCGTCGGTCGGGGTCGTGGCGTTAGCCGTCTTTGCCAAGTTCTTTTCCGAGCTGTTCAACAAAGTTCTTGACCGCATTGAGGAACGGTTGGAAGAAACGACCGATCCGCTAGCGGAGTGGATTGTGGCTCAGTTGGAAAGTGCCTTGGTGCGGTTTTGGTGGAAAGTCACGCCACAGTTTCAGGGGGCTTATTACCAAAGTTTGATTTATGGCTACCGCACCTATCGCACTCAGGGCTTAAAGACGCCGGGGGAGTTTAGCCCTGATTTAGCGAAGGTGTTTGTGCCGCTGCGGATTACCTCGAAAAGTCTGGAACAAATCTCTCCAGCGTTGATTCAGCGACAGGAGACGGCAAAGGGTTTAGAAATATGGGACTTTTTGGCGGAGAGCAAGCGCGAACCGGCGTATCAGCGCATGGTGATTATTGGTGCGCCGGGGTCGGGTAAGACGACGCTGTTGCGGCACATTACCTTGACCTATGCCTACAACACCCATCGTCGCCGGAGCCGCAAGGTGCCGACGCTGGTGCCCGTATTGCTGCCGCTGCACAAAATTCGCGAGGACATCACGGTTGAGCAGCCTAAAACTTTGCCGACTCTGATTGTGGAGCAGGTGAAAACCTTACCTAAGGGCAAAACTTTGAACCTGTCGCCCCAGTGGTTTGAGTCGAAGTTGGTGAATGGTCAATGTCTGGTGATGCTGGATGGGCTGGATGAGGTGGCGGATGAAACCGAGCGGCGGCAGATGAGCCAGTGGGTGGATGAGCAGATGCGGGCGTATCCCGAAGCGTTGTGGATTTTGACCTCGCGGCCCTATGGCTACCGCAATGCGCGACTAGAGGAAGCCCGCACCACGCTGGGGGTGCAAGCCTTTAACCTGAGGCAAATGGAGCTGTTTTTGCGACGGTGGTATCTGCAAAATGAGATTTTGCGGCAGGCACGGAAGCCTGATCCGGGGGTGCGGGCAGCGGCTGTGGATAAGGCCGATGACCTGATTGGCCGCATCAAAAACTATCCGCCGCTGGCAGCGATGGCGCTGAACCCGCTACTGCTGACCATGATCGCGACGGTGCATGACAATCGGGGAGCCTTGCCGGGGAGTCGGGTGGATCTGTATGACGAGATTTGTGATGTGCTGCTGGTGCGACGGCAAGAGGCGAAGGGGCTGACGGAGCCGTTTCCGCTAAAGGCGGAGCAGAAGAAATCAGTGTTGCAGGTGCTGGCGCTGGAACTGATGGTGTGCGAAGACCGAGAGTTCTCGTTAGAGCAGGCAGTCGCAATTATCGCAGCCCCCTTGCGGAACGTGGCGGGCGATACGGTGACGCCGACGGCCTTTTTAGAGCACATCGAGACGGTGAGTGGGCTGCTATTGGAACGCGAGGTGGGGCTGTATCAGTTTGCCCACTTGAGCTTTCAGGAATATTTGGCTTCTGCTCAGGTGAAGGAAGTCGGACAACTCGCCCTACTGACGGACAACATTCATCAAACCTGGTGGCATGAAACGATTCGGTTATTTGCGGCGAAGAATGATGTGACGGCGATCATCCAAGCTGCGCTGAATATGCCCAATCGGGAATCGCTCACGATTGCGTACGACTGCTCGGATGAAGGCAAGAGTCTTGACCCTAACGTGCGGCAGGCATTGGAAGAGTTCAGTTTAGAGTCGACCGATCCGGAGATTGCGCTTTTAGCGGCGCAAGTCAAGTTGAGTCGACGACTGAATCAACTGTTGCGGCTGGATGATGATACTCAAATCGATGCGGGCGTCATTTCTGAAGCGGAATTTGAGTTGGCCATGTCAGAGCGGCCACTATATTTCAGTGATGAGGATGATCCCAGGCATCAAAAACCCTGGCGAACGCCCGCAAGCCCGCAAGCCCCAGCTAGCTGTATGACTTTGGAAGATGCTTTTGAAGTTTGTCGCGGGTTAAATGCCTTCGCGACTGACGATGGCTTACTGGGAAAGGGGCGATATACCTATCTGCGGTTGCCAACTCAGGCAGAGTTGCAAAAGCTTAGAACCTCAGAACAGGCACAAGAGCTGTGTTGGACGGTGGACAGTGATACCCTTCAGCCAAAAGGATTAAAAATTGTCAGAGCGCAAATTCCTGAGCCTTTACGGCAAATTGTTTTTTTCCTGAGTGCCCACGATTGGGCAACGGCGGATCGCAAGACTCAGACGCTATTGAAGAAAAAGCTGGCCCCCGTTGAGTTGCCGAGCCGAGCCCAGATGAAAAATCCCATTCCCTGCGATGATTTGAGGCTGCTTGATCAGTTATGGGTGCATTATTCCGGGGGGCAATATGGCTTTGGGGTACAAGCCGGGATATGGGAAGCGACGCGAGGAAGTGTGCAGGGACAGCGGCGGCGATTTGGCATGGCAGTGGGGTGGGAGACGACCCCCCAAACTAAAGGAATAGAACCGGCTTGGTTTCCGGGGCATTATCCACGGTGGGAGTCGGAGGATCTGCTGCGAAGGTTTATCGATTGTGGCGTTGAGCGGGTGATGCCGTTGGCGGCGTTTGAAGTGGTGACGGTGAATGCCAAGGGTGAGGAAATCAAGCAGGAGTGGCATCAGGCACGATTTTTTGTCGAAGGCCTGGGGAAAGGGATACCGTTGGAGATGATGGCGATTCCGGGTGGACGGTTTGTGATGGGATCGCCAGCGGATGAAGAAGATCGAGATAGTGATGAAGGGCCGCAGCATGAGGTGATGGTGTCGCCGTTCTTTATGGGGCGGTATCCGGTGACGCAAGTGCAGTGGCGGCAGGTGGCGGCCCTACCGCGAGTCAATCGTCGCCTCAGTGCCAATCCTGCAAAATTCAAAGGCAATGACCAACATCCGGTGGAGCAGGTGTCTTGGGAAGAGGCGGTGGAGTTTTGTCAGCGCCTATCGGCTTATACCAACCGCACCTATCGTTTGCCTACGGAAGCAGAATGGGAATATGCCTGTCGAGCAGGCACCACTACTCCCTTTCATTTTGGAAAAACAATTACAACCGATGTGGCAAATTATCGTGGTCAAGATAGGGAGTATAAAGGCACGACCTATTCCGGCAATTATGGAGAAGGCCCATACGGCGAGTTTAGAGAATTGACCACTACTGTGGGCATGTTTTCGGCGAATCGGTTTGGCTTGTGCGATATGCACGGCAACGTCTGTGAGTGGTGTCAGGATGTGTGGCATGACAACTATGAGGGTGCGCCGACGGATGGCACAGCCTGGATAGAGGGCGGCAATCAAGATCGCCATGTTCTCCGGGGCGGCTCGTGGTTCGACGGTCCGCGCGTTTGCCGCTCGGCGGTTCGCGACTACGTTACCCCCGGCGGCCGCGGCTACAATCTCGGTTTTCGGGTGGTGTGCGTTGCCGCGCCCTGATTCCCCTTTGCTCTCTTGCCTTCTTGCTCTTTACACTTCTTCATCTTTGCTCTCTTTTCCCCTTGGCGCGCAGCGCCTCAAAATTTTTGGGCGATTTTGGCGATGGGGTATCGCGGTGGCTTATCCTGGTTGGGCGTCAAAATTCTCACTCGTTGAGACTTGACGTTGAGAACAGGCAATTAGCAGCCGGGGCGGCTCGTGGAACAACAATCCGCGCAATTGCCGCTCGGCGGTTCGCAACTACAATACCCCCGGCAACCGCAACAACAATCTCGGTTTTCGGGTGGTGTGCGTTGCCGCGCCCAGCACTCCCCTCGGTCAGAATCGGTGTAAGGGATTGCATCGAGCGTACATGGGGGAGTCCAGACCTGTTTTCAGAGAGGCAGGCGACTGCTTCCAAAAATCAACCAGAGCCAGTCACTTTGGTAGGTTCGCCGAAGAATTGACTGGCTCTATTGAAATTTCTTTCCCCCTGTATCTCCGCCTGCCAGATCTGCGAAGAAAACCGGTGGTGTCTAAAAAAAGATCGCCAAGGACAAACAGGGAAGCCGTGGCGGTTAGTTGGCAAAGGGCAGGCATGACTCAATTGAGGACGGTGGTGATGTGATTTTGGGTAGCCGTTACTTGATTTGCAGCAGACATTACTGGATATCAACGTCCCATTCATAACAAACGCTTTCGTCTAATCAAATAACGTTAAAGCATTTATTATGAATGGACACTGGTTACTTGATTTTGCCTGTCCATTTCCGTGTTTCACGCAGGCGTTTTCAACTAACGTCTGCCCATTCCTTGATTTTGTCTGCCCGTTTCCGTGTTTTGCGCAGGCATTTGCAACTAACGTCCCCTTTTCCGCTAAAAATGCGGCGATTTGCCCGTAAAAACTGCGTCCTGTCGCTCAATTACGGAACCCCAAAATCGCCCAATTGCCGCAAGATCACTCAACAAATTGACTTGATAGGAACGTGGCGATTCCCGCATTCCCCACGGTTTCACCCCGAGTGCCCCCGTGCCATGTTGGAACTGTCAAAATTCCAGGTGCATCCCATGCCCAGACCCAAACGCGGTTCTACCGCCCTCGAAAAAGCTGAAAAACGGCTTGCCAGCCTCAAATCCATCAGTTCCACCCTCGATTTAGGCGACGGTTTGACCCTGGCAAGCTATCAACAAAAAGCGGAGCTGCTGCGATCGCAACTCGCCACTTACAACGAATCCCTCTCCTTCGTCGATCGCTCCCTCAGCACCATACAAGACACCGAACAGCAAATCCGCGACCTTTCCGAGCGCATGTTGATCGCCGTCGCTGCCCGCTATGGCAAAGACAGCTACGAATATGAGATGGCGGGAGGTACCCGCAAGCGCGAGCGAAAGCGTCCCCAACGGCGATCGCGAGTAGAAAGTGCGATGTAGCAGCAAAGCGTTTGGTGATCGCTGAGGTCAGGGTCGACCCTGGCAAAATGAGCCGCGATCGCCCCGCTCCCCTCGCTATGCGCGATCGCGACTGGTCTCAACCGGGGGCCAACGGGCATGAGCAGGGCGATCGTAGAGAAATCAAGAGCTTGCCCGAGTCCCGCTATCAGTACAATGGAACGACTTCGGTGACCCGATTCCTTTATTTGCTGGACTGCCGTGGCTGACCCGCTCCCCACCTCTAGTACGACGACTGCATCACCCCAACCGCCCGCCGCGCTGATCTGGGGCAGCGGTGCCCTCTTTGGGCCAGCGGTGCTGGGGTTGGGGTGGCAGGTCTGGGCGCAGCCAGAGCTCAGTCACCGCTTGCTGGCGTTGGGCTTACTGTTAACCGGCATTGAACAGGGCCGCATGGCCATGGTGGATCTGCGCCAGGTCGCCGCAGTGGGCCAGCAAGTCGAAGATCGCCAATTGACCCGGTTTTACAAAATTTTGCTGCTCGCGATCGCGGGGCAACTGGTCGGGTTTTACCTGGCCGCTGCTGGCTGGCTCGGGGTCGGAGCCGGAGTCATGATGATGAGCATTATTGGGTTTAACTTGGCAGCGGGGCTCCAGCTCCAGCCAGCGGTTTCACCCCCGCTACGGACGATCACCCTGCGAGAACGGCGGGGCGTGCTCCTGGCAGACGGGCTGGCGCTAGCGCTGGTGGGGCTATGGTTAGCGAAAGTGGGTCGAGTCTGGATTGGCGGCGGTTTGCTAACTATTGCTTCATCCTATGTCGGGGTCAAGCTCATTCAGAGTGGGCGGCGGTCTCCTTAAATGGACTCTTAGGAATGGAAATTCAATTCAGTTGGGATAGCCGTCTCGGCTGTCCCTTGTCCGGTCAGGTCTATGTTTTGCGGCAACTGGCGGTTAAATGATCCTCATCCCTTAGCCCATGGCCTCTCGGCGTCGTGCGCCACGGGGGACCGTCATTGAGGCGATCGCCGCACCGGCTCGATGCTCAGACTGACTTTGCAAGATGTTAACTGAGGACTGTCGTTTGCGGTTAAAACTGCTTCAATCACTCTAAACGGCTGAATCCGCTGTCTTAGGGCCTCATCATGCACATTCTCCACGGCACTTGGATACCAGAATCGACCCCCGAATTCGTCCAATCAGGTTCGTTTTACCTCTGGGTGGAAACGGAGGAAACGAGCCGTCGTCGTCGCGCAGGCCATCCCCGCCAACTGTTTAAGCCAGATCTGGCATCTCTGCTCACCGATGAACTCGGGTTCAAGCCCTCCAGCTATCACCAGCTCGAAGACGATATCGCCCCCCGCCATTTCCTGTTGCCAACGGTGGACGACGAGCCGCTGCCGTCCCTGGAAATGTCGCGCTACTTGGAAACCGATGCCCCGGAATCCTTTGCCTGGCAGTACTGGCAGGTGGACTGCTACCAGATTAAAGACAACACGGAAATCATCAGTACCCTGAATGACTTACACTTTCTGGCGACCTACAACCTGGCGGAAGTGCAACTGGGCGCGGATTTACTGTTCTGGTATCACTACACCCAGACCTTTAAGCAGGTGATTCTGCGCGACCAGTACATTCCGGCGCTCAAGTACCGGAGTCTGGCTGATGCGTCGAAGACTTCTAAAACGCGCTCCAAGGCTAAAGGCCCGAAGCAATCCCAAAAGGAGCAGACTTTAGGGGGCGACTTTGAAGTGTATCCGGGGTGGGAGATTATCGGCGATCGCTACGCAGCCGATCTCCAGGCCTACACGGAGTACATGCCCTTCCTTTGCGCCGCCGGATTTGCGGAAGTGCCGGACGAGCCGACGTTGCGTGAACGTGAATCCCTGCTCCGCCACTTCTCTGAATGCTGGGTTCACGAGCTGGTACGCTCTACCTCCTTACCTCAGACCTATCTCAAACGCCTTGATAATTCGCTGATTCAGGAGTGCTTGAGCCATGATCTCCAGCGTCCCTGGTGGGGAACGGCGGCGATTCAGGAACTTTATCAGCAGTGGCAGCGGTGGCGCGATCGCATCAGCCGCTCCGAAACCGCCGCCCCCTTCCACATCGCCTTCAAGCTAGAGGAACCCACCAAACCCGAAGATCCCTGGCAAATCCTGTTCTACGTCGCCCCCAAGCACGACCCCTCCCTGCAAATTGCCCTGCTGGATTTTTGGCAACTGCGGGGCACCCAGCAGCAAGAACTCCGCAAGCAGTTCGGCGACGAGTTCGAGCAGCACTTGCTGATGAATCTGGGCTACGCCGCCCGCATTTATCCCCGCTTTTGGGATGGTTTAGAAACCGACGAGCCAGTCGGCATCTTTGTTGACCTCGACACTGCCTTCGACTTCCTCAAAGAAGCGGCCTGGGTACTGGAAGACGCCGGGTACAAGGTCATCGTCCCCGCCTGGTGGACGCCTAAAGGTCGCCGCCGCGCCAAAGTGAAGCTCAAAGCCCAGGGCAAATCCCTCGGCGGCAATGACAAGAGCAAGAGCTACTTTTCCTTCGAGACGCTGGTGCAGTATCAGCATGAGCTGTCCATTGGCGACGAACCCGTGACCGAGCAGGAATGGCGGCAACTGGTGGAGGCCAAGTCGCCTCTGGTCAAATTTCGTGGTCAGTGGATGGAGCTAGACCAGGACAAAATGCGGCAAATGCTGGAGTTCTGGAAGGATCAACAGGCCGAAAATCCCGAGATGAGTCTGCTGGACTTTATGAAGCTATCCGCCAGCGGCGACGAGGATGACCTGGAGGTGGAGTTCGATCGCGGCGACAACCTCGCCACCATGCTCACCCAGCTCCACGACAAGACCCGTCTGCAAATCACCGACGACCCCGACCAGTTCCACGGCAGCCTGCGAGAGTACCAGAAGCGGGGACTGTCCTGGCTGCACTACCTGGAAAACCTCGGCCTGAACGGCTGTCTGGCGGACGACATGGGCTTGGGCAAAACCATTCAGGTGATCGCCCGGCTGGTGCAAGAGCGGGAAATGGCGGCGGCGGCGGGCGTCAAAATTCCCCCGACGCTGCTGATTGGCCCAACGTCCGTGCTGGGCAACTGGCAGCACGAAGTCGAGAAATTTGCGCCGGATCTAAAGGCCGTAGTGCATCACGGCAGCGATCGCGCCAAAGACACGAAGGAATTCAAAGCCCTGTGCCGCGACCATGACGTGGTGATCACCTCTTTCACCCTGGCCCGCAAAGACGCCAAGCTGCTTGGCGGCGTCACCTGGCACCGCATCGTGCTGGACGAAGCCCAAAACATCAAAAACCCCAAAACTGCCCAGACCAAAGCCATCCTCAAGCTGGAAGCCAATCACCGTCTCGCCCTCACGGGCACCCCCGTGGAGAACCGCCTGCTTGATCTCTGGTCCATCTTCAATTTTCTGAATCCTGGCTATCTCGGCACCCAGACCCAGTTCCGCAAGCAGTTCGAGATGCCCATCCAAAAGGACAATAGCCCCCAGCGCTCCGCCACCCTGAAAAAGCTGGTGGAGCCGTTCATCCTGCGCCGTGTCAAAACTGACCAGTCCATCATCAAAGACCTGCCCGACAAGGTGGAGCAAAAGCTGTTCTGCAACCTCACCAAAGAGCAAGCCTCCCTCTACGAAGCGGTGCTCAAAGACGTGACCAAACAGCTCGAAAGCAGCGAGGGCATCCAGCGCAAAGGACTGATTCTCGCCACCCTGACCAAGCTGAAGCAAATCTGCAACCATCCCCGCCAGTTTTTGCAGGACGAGAGCGAGTTTACGCCGGAGCGATCGCACAAGCTCAGCCGCCTTACCGAAATGCTGGAGGAGGTCATCGAAGAAGGGGAAAGCGCCCTCGTCTTCAGCCAGTTTCGCGAAATCGGCGACGCCCTGGAGCAACACCTGCGCCATAGCCGCCACTACCCCACCTACTACATCCACGGCGGCACCAATCGCAACAAGCGCGAGCAGATGATCAGCGCCTTTCAAGATCCCGAAACGCCGCCCACGATCTTCATCCTGTCGCTCAAGGCTGCCGGGGTCGGCATCACCCTGACCAAAGCCAACCACGTCTTCCACTTCGATCGCTGGTGGAACCCCGCCGTCGAAGACCAAGCCACCGATCGCGCCTTCCGCATCGGTCAAAAGAAAAACGTCTTCGTCCACAAGTTCGTCACGATGGGCACGCTAGAGGAGCGCATCGACCAGATGATCGAAGACAAGAAGAAGCTGGCTGGGGCGATCGTCGGGGCCGACGAATCCTGGCTCACTGAACTCGATAACGACGCCTTCAAACAACTCATCGCCCTCAACAAAAGCGCCATTTTGGAGTGATGCAGTGATTGATATGGCATTAGTCTTAAACATTGACGTGTTTTTTGGAGCTAGACCAACATCAGACAGAGTATAGGCAAGCGTACGTAAAGCAGGAACTCCCTCGAAACTTGAGACTTTAGTTCGTGTGAACTATAATTAGTAACCACTACCAGTTTTGAAAGGTATAAATCATAAAAATGTCAAGTAGTAATACTGGTATCGAATGGACTGACAAGACCTGGAATCCTACTACAGGCTGTAGCAAAGTTAGCCCAGGATGTCGATATTGCTACGCAGAAGCTCTAACAAAACGATTCCCAAACAACTTTCCACACGGATTTGACTTGACTCTTCACCCTGATCGATTAGAACAGCCTAGAAAATGGCGCTCTCCTAGTCGAGTCTTTGTGAATTCAATGAGTGATTTGTTCCATGAAGACGTGCCGATAGATTATTTGCAAGAAGTCTTTGCTGTTATGCGTGACACCCCTTGGCATATCTATCAAATTCTGACTAAGCGTGATGACAATTTAGTCAAGCTAGCTTCTCAACTTGAGTGGGCAGACAATATTTGGATGGGAGTTTCTGTAGAAAGCCAGCAATATACTTCGAGAATTGATGCTTTAAGACAAATACCTGCAAAAGTCCGATTTATCTCATGTGAGCCGTTATTGGGTTCTCTTAAACTTGAACTTGAAGGAATTGATTGGGTGATAGTTGGTGGTGAATCTGGACATCATCATCGTCCCATAAGCCCAGAATGGGTTAGAGAAATCTTTCATCAAACCCGAGAAACTGAAGTTGCATTTTTCTTCAAGCAGTGGGGAGGTCATCATTCAAAAGTTGGTGGCAGGATGCTGGATGGCGAAGTTTGGGATGAAATGCCGCTAGCATGGTCCAACCACATGCGCAGATGGGATAAAAAGTTACGCTCCTCTAAGAAGCGGGCAAGCTAGAGCATGAGTATTCATCTCTACTAGCTTACAAGGGCTTAACTATGAGTCGATTGGGTAGTGAAGGCGAAGATATTATCGGACGCTGGTCAGAAGAAAAATTAGATCTGCTGGCAAAATACCTCAAAGCCTACTCAGTGATCATGAACGAGCAAAAGAAAAGTTGGCTCAGAGCGTACTACTACATTGATGCTTTTGCAGGTTCTGTTAGACCTAGAGCAAAAGAGGACGAACAAAGATACATTGATGGCTCACCTTTGAGGGCTTTGCAGACCCAGCCGAAGTTTGATGGATACTGGTTTGTTGATGTCTCTTCTCAACGTGTCGAACGTGTACAAGAACTTCGTCAAGAATTTTCAGATTGCGCAATTGATGTATATCGTGGCGACTGTAATGAAGTCCTGTCTCAAGAAATAGTTCCGCAGATATCCTATGCTTCCAAAAAAAGAGCGTTTGTTTTCCTAGATCCTTATGGCTTGCAAGTAGACTGGGCAACAGTACAAGAACTAGCAAGTACTAGAACATGCGATATTTTTGTGAATTTTTCTGTCATGGGTGTAACTCGGCTCTTACCTAGAGATAGAACGCCAACGACTGAGGTGATAGAGCAACTCAATAAGGTTATGGGTAGTACAGATTGGATTAACCAAATTTATCGTGAACCCTCTGAAGTTCAACTTGGTCTGTTTGATGCTTCAACAGAACCAACAGCAAGCCGTAAAACGATTCCGGCAGAGTGGTTGGCAAGCCTTTACACAGAGCAACTGCGATCGCTTTTTGAGTATGTGAGCAGACCTGTTTTGATGCGAAACTCAACCAATTCAGTGCTGTACGCATTGTGTCTGGCAAGTCATAATCAAACAGCAATTAAGATTACAAACGATATCTTTAAGAGACACGAGCGATTAAGAAAATTGTAAAGGTATTAAGCTCGAAAAGAGTAACTTCAGGTCATCTAAATTTGCTTGGGCTTGGGCACTGTCGTATACTCCAGCGCGAACATACTTCCAGAGGATGTTGGTGCATTCAACGTAAAACAAATCTGGCATGTGGAAGCAGGCATTAGGATCGTTGAGATGGGCAAAAAGCTGATCCACTTTTGGGGTCAATGGCTCAATAATGAATTTCTTGATCCCCACACTGGCATCAACCACGCACTGAATAGAAGCGGTCATCGAGCCCGATCTTCCTGAAGTAGGGTAAGGGTGTCAGGCAAATGGTGTGCTGCTGGGCAAAAGGTTCGGCGTTGTTCAATCCGGTGCAGGATTTCTGCTTGGGGAGGTTTCATTTGGGCTGAGTCCACACCATTGATGGCTAAGGTGGCCAGGTCTTGCCGGAAATCTTCATTGCCGTCATGAATGGTGAGTTGGCGATCGCCCAAAATTTCCCGAAATTCTACCTGATCTATACCTGCAAACTGGCTAGCCGCGCCGAAATCAATCTTGTTTTGCTGAAACAGCAGAATAGCAATCTCCAGCTTGAGATCAGTTTCAGAAATATGCGCCATTTCCAGAAATTCATCGGGAATGACTAGACTCATGGCTGCCACCTTAAATAACAGGCTTAGTCGGCATTGAGAGAAGCGATCGCTCCTTGCGGCGATTCATCAATTAATCTCTACTCAGGGTATCGAGAAACTATTTCCCACAATTTTAACAACACCTATGCTGGAGGGTTATTGGACAGTCTGGCAAGTAGGTGGGATTCATTAAATATAAGACCTCGTGTAGGTTGGGTTGAGGCACGAAACCCAACACCCGCATGGGTTACGCTATCGCTAACCCATCCTACACTTCATTTCTGGGCCTGCTCAAAATAGTAATTCTCTAAGACTGATAAAGGTTTGACAAGGGCGATCGCTCATGCTCACAAGACTCTTGCCACCAGACTCAATGCTTACGACTCATCTTGCTCGGGTAATGGCGGGAGCAGTTCTTCTAGCTGAGTCAGAAGGGGAGGCAACTCAGAATGGATAATTGCCCACAATACCTCTTGCCTCACTTCGTCATAGCGATGGGCAATGATGTTGCGTAAGCCGATAATTCGCTGCCAATTAATATCGGCATAGGCTTGCTGAAATTCAGTCGAAATCCTACAGGCCGCTTCTCCTAAAACTTCAAACTTTCGCTCAACGGCGCTGACGATGAGAATGTTGTTTACATAATCATCAAAGGTTAAACCCTTCGTGAATGCTTGAATATGTCGAATCGCCTGGGCCATATCCCAAACTGAGGCAACATCACGATTGTTCGACGGCATAGATCACCTGACGGGTATTCAAAATTTCGTAGCGTCGGTAAGGATTTTTAAGATACTTTCTGCTTACCAGATCGACTTTTCGCTGAAGTAAGCTTTCAATTTCTGCTTGCATCATTTCCCAGTCATCCCAGGTTAGCTGCTGCTCTGGCCAAAAAGTCAGGAGCACGTCGATATCGCTATCGGGACGAAAGTCATCTCGTAGGACGGAACCAAAGAGAGCGAATTCGGTGATTTGCCAGCGATCGCAGAACTCAGCAATCTGCTTAGAAGTTGCTGGAATGCGTTGATTGATCGGGGGTTTGAGTTCGGCAATCATCTTGCACCTGCTCTAATAGGTGGATGAAAATTCTAAATCCACCTTCTGGATGAAGGATATCGTCAAAAGTGGGTAGGTTGGGGCGATCGCCTAGACAAACACTCTATTAGTAAATACTGTGACAATTCAACTCTGTTCAGAAGCCCCATGCTAGCTTGATAGAAAAACCAGGCAAACCTCTGACATGGTTACTGTTGGCGTCACCAAAGCGATCACGAATCTCAGCGAGGCTCACGCTAAATTGGGCCTTTCGCCCAGTCAAGATACCAACTTTTTTGCCGAGTGGAAAGACGCCCTCCCCGCTTTGACGGCAGAGCAAAAGGGAACTCTCGATCGCCTCAAGCAGCGATACCTCTCCTACGCCGACCGTGGAGCCATTACCGAAGGGACCGTGAATCTCATTTTGCTGGCTCCCCTGCTCGAAGCACTGGGTTTGATGGACTCGCCCTTTCAGGTGCGCGGCGAGAAGTACGTCCGGTTTGAAATCGAAGATGGTGAGACCACCTTGGATGGCCTGATCGATGCCCTGCTGATTAACGATCGCGTCTGGCTCATCGTGATTGAAAGCAAGCGCTATGGATTTAGTGTGCGACAGGCGATCGCCCAAACCCTCGCTTACCTGGTCAGCGCCCCGACCTCTCCTGTTTTTGCCCTAATCACAACTGGGGAAGATTCAATCTTCGTTAAGTTAGACTGCGAAACCGCCCAATATGGACTCTCTGATACGTTCACACTGAGTACAGTCGAAGGTAATGAACTGCACCCAGTCGCTCAAATTTTGCTGCGGTTAGTCGCTACCCAGTAAAGCCTGTCGGCAAAATCTTCAACGATATTCAGAACATCACTACAATTCTTTGTAAGCACACAGACAGCCAGAACAACCTGGAAAGTAAGCACAGTGCATAACCACGGCATAATTTCTCTCGTTAAAGCCTCATTCATTTAAGCTCGCCATGACTTCTCCGCAATCTGCTTCGCCCCCTTCTGAATATTCGACGCTGTATGAGCAAGATTACGCAGCTTGGCTGTTGGAGACCGCAACGCTCCTGCGGGCGGGTAAGCTAGATGCGGTGGACATTACTAACCTGGCAGAAGAATTGGAAGACATGGGGCATAGTGAAAAACGAGCCGTCAAGAGCAATCTCGAAGTGCTGTTACGCCATCTGCTGAAGTACCAATATCAGCCCCAACTGCGTTCAAATATCTGGCGGTTTACAATTTTGGAGCATCGCGATCGTTTGGCTGAGGCCTTTAGTGATAGTCCGAGCCTACAGCCCTACTATGTCAGCATGTTTGGGGACGCTTACCAGCGTGCTCGCCAAAAAGCCGCAGTCGAAGCTGGGCTTCCCCTCGAAACTTTCCCGGTTGAGTCGCCTTTCACCCCTGAAGCGACCCTCAATTCTGACTTTCTGCCCGATTCTGACCGTTCAAGCGATCGCTAATTCTGGAGCAGCAGCATGGCCCAAATGAGTCGTACCTGGTGGGGACAAAAATTTATTGAGGCGATCGAAAAGCTGACGGATGCTGGTCGCCTGAGTCGCGGTCGCTCTTACTCTAGTCCCGGTCGCATTCTCCACTTTGATATTGAGAGTGGGACGGTGTACGCGCAAATTCGCGGGAACAAAAACGCCTACTTTGGCGTGTATGAAGAACCCCGCTACAACACCGTCATCGACTTCGAGCCGATTAGCAAAGCCAAATGGGCTGCCGTCGTTGCTCTCATGGGTTCCAAAGCCAGCCTGATTTCGCGCCTGCTGCTCAACGAAATTCCCGACAACATCGAAGACAACTTCGCGACCCTGGGTTTGCACCTGCTGCCCGCCAGCAAAGATGACTTCCATACCCAGTGCTCCTGCCCCGACTGGAGCAACCCCTGCAAGCATGTCGCCGGACTCTACTACCGCGTCGCCGCCGAGCTGGACAGCGATCCCTTCCTGCTGTTTGAGCTGCGCGGTTTGCCCCGTGACGAGCTGCAAGCCCAACTCGCCCAAACACCCCTGGGTCAAGCCCTTGCCGCCGAACTGTCTGCCGAACAGCAACCGCCCCGGCCCCGCGATCGCTACTTCACCCCACCGCAAAGCCAGCCCGTTAGCGACCTCAGCCTCAAGGATTTCTGGCAAGGGGAAAAACGCCTGCCTGCGACCCTCGAAGTGGTCACCTCCTCGCCCGTTTCAGCGGTGCTGGTCAAGAAGCAAGGCGACTTTCCCGAATTCTGGCACCGCGACAACTCTTTTATCGAAGTGATGGAAGACCTGTACGACTACGTCAAAACTAAGAATCAGAAGAAGCTGTAGGGCGATTTACTTCCTTCCACTCAGCTTTTTCTGTCGATATTGAGGGATAAGTTCTACAGTTGGGATTGCTTTTAGATCTAGCGATATTAAGCGCAGTCCCAGTCGTAGGTAACGTTTGAAAAGTTGAGGTTCATGAGGTCTGCGTCGGAGATGTAAAATCGGCCAATCCCGGCATCTCCCCACATCAAATTGACGTAATCGTTATTTTCGTTCTTTACGTAATCAGTGTCTAACTGCAGCAACAAATGATTGTGACGTCCGTCCCACCCACGATCTTGAATCAACGCTGGATAACCACCGATTTTATGCCCAGACTCCTGGCTGACTTTCATTGCATAGTCTGAAAGACACTCCAAATACGCTTGGGAGGAGACTCTAAGTTCTTCGAATGCTTCTGAAAGTTCCCAAGGAATATCCAAATTCTCCGGCACAGGAAGATACTTTTTCTCAAAATGCAGCGCTGCCGGTGCAGAACGGTGGCTAAGAGGACTGTATTCAAATTCTGGCAGAAAGCTAAAATCGCTGACTAAGAATTCCGGGTCTCTCGTAAAGTTAGGGTGATACAGAACTTTGTAGGCATCATCACCTTTTCTAAATCTTTTCTGCAATCCGTAGAGATCATCATCACCGATGTAAAACTGCACGATACCCTTGTCCGGAAACTTGGGTAGTCTAGGAACTTCCGCAAAGTTGATTTGCGCTAAAAATTGCAGTTCCCGTCCTGTCGGACTGCGAGGATAGTCAATATTTTTAGGCAAGTAGGGAACGCCGCCGACCTTGCTCCTCCAGACATCCAGCGTTGGCTGAGGCTGCAACGTGAATTTAACGCAAGGACGAATGGTGGCTGCGACAACCTCTCGATGTTCTTCTAGAATTCGCCGCAGTTCTGGGTGCAAATCATCGTCGAGTACAAAGTTCATATCTCAATAGTGATATCGGCAGGCCAAAATCCGAATTTTTGTCTCACTTACTTCATAAACTAGACGATGTTCTTGGGTAATGCGTCTTGACCAACAGCCCTGCAAATCATACTTGAGAGGCTCTGGTTTGCCTGTACCCGCAAACGGCGTTCGCTGGATCTCCTTAATCAATTTGATGATGCGCAGCGCCGTCTTGCGATCGTGCTGAACCCACCAGGCCAAATCTTCAAAGGCACTGGGATCAAACTCAATGGGCTTCATTCCAGTCCCAATTGGCTCACGGCTGAATCGAACGCGATTCCCTGGGTACGATGCTTAGCTTCGAGCAATCGTTGCCACATCGTGTCGCTTTTCATCAGGTGTTGAGTTTCGAGTTCACTCAAAATGTCTTGCCAAAGCTGAATCGGAAGGATTACCCCCGTCACCTCGCCCTGATCGTCAGAAATGTATTGAACCTGTGGGTCGTTCATAAGCGCAAACATTGGCATCTAGCGACATTCACATTATGGCCCATCAAACTTTGGCAGCTTTAGAAGCCCTGAAACCTTGACAAATGAAGGAGACAGCGATCGCCCCCCTCCTACCCATCCTCCTCAACATTCCCTGGCTGGATGTCGAAAAAGTCTCACATCAAGGGAAGGTGAGTCTTACAATCGTTAGGAACATTTGTGCATCCCAGTGAGGGCTATGACCGCGCCTGCCGACCACGAAGCTAACCACGGCATCCCCGAACGCCTGGCGAAACACACCGTTCGCTATGCCAACTGCCAGGACGTGAACGCCGATGACCTGACGCCGATGATGCGGCACTACGTGCAGGTGAAGCAGGAGTATCCCCACGCGCTACTGCTATATCGCGTGGGCGACTTTTTCGAAACCTTTTTTGAAGACGGTATTACTATTGCCCGTGAGCTGGAACTGGTGCTAACCAGCAAAGAGTGTGGGAAAGTGGTCGGGCGGGTGCCGATGGCGGGCATTCCCCACCATGCGCTGGATCGCTACTGCATTCAACTGGTGGAAAAAGGGTACGCGATCGCCATCTGCGATCAGGTGGAAGATCCTGCCCAAGCCCAGGGACTCGTCAAGCGCGAAGTCACTCGCGTCATCACCCCCGGTACGGTGATCGAAGAAGGGATGCTCAGCGCCCGCCGCAACAACTTCCTGGCCGCAGTGGTGATTTCGGGGCAGCACTGGGGATTGGCCTACGCCGACGTGTCCACCGGAGAGTTCTTCACGACCCAGTACAGCGACCTGGAGCAAGTCGGGCAAGAACTGATGCGGCTCCAGCCCTCCGAGACGCTGTTCCCGACCGATGCTCCCGACCTCCGCGCCATGCTGCGTCCCGGTGAAGCCTCCGACCAACTGCCGGACTGCTTGCCCCGCCAGTTTTGCTACACCCTGCGATCGCAGGGTTCCTTTTCCCACACCGAAGCTCGCCAGCGCTTGCTGCAAACCTTCCGGCTGCGATCGCTGGAAGGCATCGGCTGCGACCACCTGCCCCTGGCCGTTCGCGCCGCTGGCGGCCTGCTGGAATATCTGGAAGACACCCAAAAAGATACCCAGGTGCCCCTGCAACTGCTCAGCACCTACGTCCTCAGCGACTTCCTGGTGCTCGATTACCAGACCCGCCGCAACCTGGAGATTACCCAAACCTGCCGCGACGGCACCTACAACGGTTCTCTACTCTGGTCCCTTGATCGCACCGTAACGGCGATGGGCGGACGGGCGTTGCGCCGCTGGCTGCTGCAACCGCTGCTGTCGGTGGACAAGATTGGCGATCGCCAAGCCACCCTCCAAGAACTGGTCGATGACGGTTCCCTCCGCACGTCTCTCCAGCAGCAGCTCAAGCAAATCTACGACCTGGAACGCCTCGCCGGACGCGCGGGTTCCGGTACTGCCAACGGGCGCGATCTGGTTGCCCTGGCGGATTCCTTTGCCCGGTTGCCCATCCTCGCCGCCCTGGTCGAAGCCGTCGAGTCGCCCTACCTGAAGGCCCTTCAGCACGTGCCGCCAGAACTGGAGAAGCTGGGAGACACCCTGCGATCGCACCTCGTCGAATCCCCGCCCCTCTACCTCACCGAGGGCAACCTGATCCGCCCCGGCGTCAACGCTGACCTCGACACCCTGCGCGATCAGGTCAAAGGCGACCAGGACTGGATCGCCAAGCTGGAACCCGCCGAACGGGAACGCACTGGCATCTCCACCCTGAAAGTCGGCTTCAACAAAGCGTTTGGCTACTACATCAGCATCTCTCGCAGCAAATCCGACCAGGCCCCCGACGACTACATCCGCAAGCAAACCCTCACCAACGAAGAACGCTACATCACCCCCGAACTCAAAGAACGGGAAGCCCGCGTCTTCAACACCCAAGAACAAATCCACACCCTGGAATACGAAATCTTCCAGCAGCTCCGCGAACTCGTCGGCCAACATGCCGACCTGATCCGCCAGGTCGCCCAGGGCGTCGCCGCCGCCGATGTCCTCGCCGGACTCGCCGAAGTCGCCATCTATCAAGGCTACTGCTGCCCTGAAATGGTGGAGAGCCGCGACATCGCGATCGCCGCTGGCCGCCACCCCGTCGTCGAGCAGCTCCTCCCAGCGGGGTTCTTTGTGCCGAATTCGACAGAGTTAGGAGGGGAGGAGAATGCAAAATGCAAAATGCAAAATTCAGAAAATGGGAGTCAGGAGCCAGAAGCCAGAAGCCAGAACGATAACGGCGAACCCGCATCCAAAATCCAAAATCCAAAATCCAAAACCGACACCCCACCCAGCCACCCAGCCACCCAGCCACCCAGCTACTCTGCCACCCCTTTCCCCGACCTCATCATCCTCACCGGCCCCAACGCCAGCGGCAAAAGCTGCTATCTCCGGCAAGTGGGCCTGATTCAGCTCATGGCCCAGGTGGGCAGTTTCGTGCCGGCGAGTGGGGCGCGGTTGGGCATTTGCGATCGCATCTTCACCCGTGTGGGTGCCGTCGATGACCTCGCCACCGGACAATCCACCTTCATGGTCGAAATGAACGAGACGGCGAACATATTGAACCACGCCAGCGATCGCTCCCTGGTCCTCCTCGACGAAATTGGCCGGGGGACGGCCACCTTTGATGGCCTGTCAATCGCCTGGTCCGTGGCGGAGTATCTCGCCAGCGAAGTCCGTGCCCGCACCATCTTCGCCACCCACTACCACGAGCTGAACGAACTCGCAGGCATCCTCGACAACGTTGCCAACTATCAGGTCACGGTCAAAGAAATGCCTGACCAGATTGTGTTTCTCCATCAGGTGCGACCGGGGGGGGCCGATCGCTCCTACGGCATTGAAGCGGGACGCCTCGCGGGACTGCCCCCCACCGTCATCCAGCGGGCACGAGAAGTCATGGCCCAAATCGAAAAGCACAGCAAAATTGCCGTCGGACTACGCCAGGGAGCGCAGTTCAACGGCAACGGCAGGAGACGAAAACGTCGGAGTGTGCAGGAGGAGCCGGTCGAGCAGTTGGATATTTTTGGAAGTTAGGGTGTCGGATATCGGGTGCTGGGTGTCAGGTTTTAGGTTCTCGTGAAGGCGGCCACCTGATACCTGATACCTAACGCCCCTAATCAATCAACTGAACTTTGCCCGCTCGGACGTAATCTAGCAGCCGATTGATGTGGAAGCGATCGGAGGGAGCCATGCTTGGGTCAGAGAGAATCGCGGAGGTGAGTTTGAGATGTTCTCGTCGGCTCAGTTGTCGGGCAGTGACGGCACGTTGAACGAGGGCTTGAATTCCAGATTGTTCGTGTGCTGCAGAAACCATATCGATTCACCCTCTTGTTAGTCGGGACATAACTATTGAAAGCCTCGGAAAGCAGAACAGGGCAAGAAGAGATTTTGAGGGGATTGATGGCTGCTGTGGAAGTGTTTGAAAATGCCAGCCCAATCAAAATCAGTGCCTTCGAGGTGTATGTCAGCCCTGTCTTGCTTTCCACCTAAAAGGTAAGCGGTTTGCCCTTTGAATGTGATCAGAGGAGTTACTGATTATACGAAGGCTTTACACAAGCTTCTCAGAGCTTTTACAGAAAGGCTTCAATCGGGCAGCCGTCTCTCATCAGCTATAACCGTGGTCCGGTAAGTAGGTAGGCTAATTGAAATTTAGGATGGGTTAGCGATAGCGAAACCCTTGTGGGCGTTGGGTTTCGTGCCTCAACCACAACCTACATCGTTTTATATTTGTTTGCGGCTTCCTACTTAGGTCCCGTTACACTGAACAATGGATGCTGCGAGGAAGCCAACTGTGCCATGGAAATTTTTCGTTTACCTGCTCTGTCTGACAACTACATTTTTTTGCTGTACGATTCCGCAAGTCAGACTGCGGCGGTGGTTGATCCGGCCCAGCCCGAACCTGTGCTCCAGCAGCTAGAGCAACTTGGGGCCACGTTGACGGCCATTTTTAACACCCATCACCACGCGGATCATGTGGGCGGTAATCGACGGTTGCTCCAGCAGTTTCCGGAGGCGATGGTCTATGGTGGTGCGGCAGATCAGGGGCGCATTCCCGGACAGCGGTATTTTCTAGGCGAGGGGGATACGGTGACATTTGCGGGACGGGAAGCCCAGGTCTATTTTGTGCCAGGACATACGAGAGCCCACATTGCCTACTATTTTCCGCCGATGGAAACCGAGGGTTGGGGAGAGTTGTTTTGTGGTGACACGCTGTTCGCAGGCGGCTGTGGGCGCTTGTTTGAGGGCACCCCGGAACAAATGGTGATTTCTCTCAACAAGCTGCGATCGCTGCCCGACAAGACACGCATCTGGTGTGCCCACGAATATACGCTGAACAATCTCAAATTTGCGTTGACGGTGGATGGTGACAACGAAGATCTCAAACAGCGCTTAGCGGAGGTGCAGGCGGCGCGGCAGCGGGATCAAGCGACCGTGCCTTCCGTATTGGGGGTAGAAAAACGGACAAATCCGTTTCTCCGTTGGGATCAACCCGCGTTACAAGCGGCGGCTAAGATTACCGACCCGGTGAGAACGTTTGCCCGCATTCGCGGCATGAAAGATCAGTTCTAGGGCATCCGACGGCACAATTACAATTTCGGTGCTGCTGGGTCGGTGAACGGAGTAGACAAGTTGGTTGCGAGCCAGGGCTACCGGGGCTAAATATTTGTAATATTGGGGGGGCGATCGCGTCTCTCAGCTTGAGCAGGCACCGGCTAAACGGCGACTTCAGCGCCATAAAAGAGAAGGTGGGGGAGCCAACTGAGGCCCAGGCCAATCAGCGACAGCATGACTAGCGTCAGAAACGAGAGGCGATCGCTCATGACATCAATCAAGCAGTCTACGCGCACCAATAGAGCTGAAGCGATCAGTACGATAATGTACGCAAATGTGCGGAATTGCACTACCGCTAAAACCGCAAAGGAAGCGAGTGTTAACACCATGATGGTATAGCCCACATCGGTCTTGAACCCCTTAAGGGCAAAATCTCGCACCGGCGGCCACAGCAAGGTCAAGAGCGCCGCTTTGAGCACGACAAAGACTAATGTCGCGAACCAAATGAATCGGCTGGAATTGCCTGAATGGAGCAGTTGTCCATAGGTGGCATAGGACAGCACCAACAATCCCCAGGATAGCCAGCGGCTTTTCATCAACCTGAACTCCAACCTGCCTCCCTCAACGCTACCAGGGGTTGGCTCCGATGCGCTGCGTTGTTACAGATTTGTCGAGATGGCCTCGACTGGACAAGTCGGGATGCATTGCTCACAGACGATGCAGCGCGATCGCGCAAAAGTGAGCTTAAACGACTCCGGATCAAGGCTCAGCGCCCCCGTTGGGCAGACGCCTGTGCATAGCCCACAGTGGACGCAGACGTCTTCGTCAATGAGAATTTCGCGACTGGCTTGGGAAATGCTGATGTCATGTTCCTCTAACCAGGCGATCGCATCCTCAAGCTGGTCAATGTCGCCAGAGAGCTCTACCACCAGTTTGCCTACCTGGTTGGGCGCAACCTGGGCGCGAATGATGTTGGCCGCTACGTTGAAATCTTTAGCCAATCGGTAGGTGATCGGCTGATGTACGGTTTTCTTAGGAAAGGTCAGTGTGACCCGCTTTTTCATGGCGAAGACTCCCGACGGGTCCGTTATCTTAAAGGGTAAAGAGTTTATAACAGTATGACTGAACCCGTTTTGGATATGGAGAATTCATCCCCTGGCTCACCTTCCCCTGCTGACTCCCCTAGCTTAGCGACCAAAGCCCGGAACCTGCTGGTGGTGAGCGTGGCGGTCGTGTTGGCGGTGCTGGTCATCATGGGCGTACGCACTCAGACGCCGACCGCTTCGCTGGAGACATTGGCCGAAGCATCGACGCCCCTAGAGGTGGCGCTGACCAACGAAAAGCCCTCGTTGATGGAGTTTTACGCGAATTGGTGTACCACCTGTCAGGCCATGGCGGGCGATATGGCGGAGCTGCGATCGACTTACGGCGATGACGTCAACTTTGTCATGCTGAATGTCGATAACAATAAGTGGCTACCCGAAATGCTGCACTACCGGGTGGATGGCATTCCCCACTTTGTCTATTTGAATGCTCAGGGAGAACCGGTAAACGCAGCCATCGGCGAGCAACCGAAAGCCATCATCGCCAGTAACTTGGAGGCATTAGTGGCGAGTGAAACGTTGCCTTACCAACAGGGTGTGGGGCAAACTTCTGATCTGGAGGCTGCTGGCTCTCGCAGCGTCGTGCTCAACAGTCGCGATCGCAGCGACGATCCTCGGAGCCATGGTGCTCAGGCCGCCAACTAGGGGGTTAGGGGCCGGAGCCTGGGGCTAGAGCAACACCTGTTCGAGTTGAGCGATCGCCTGCTCCAGGTCATCATTGATCACTGTGACGTCAAATTCATCAGCGGCGGCCAGTTCTACACGGGCGCGGTTTAGCCGCCGCATAATGGCGGCTTCCTCATCTTGACCGCGATCGCGGATCCGCCGTTCCAACTCTTCAGGAGAGGGCGGGGCAATAAAGACTTTCAACGCATCGGGAAAAGACTGCGCCACCTGCCGCGCCCCTTTTAACTCGATTTCCAGAATGACTTGATTGCCCCGTTCAATCTGCACTGCCACTGGCTGGCGTGGAGTGCCATAGTAGTTCCCCGCAAATTCTGCCCATTCCAGCAGTTCCCCCTGTTCGATCATCTGCTCAAAGCTTTCGCGGGTGACAAAGTAATAATCTTTGCCATGTTCTTCGCCTTCGCGCGGGGCGCGGGTCGTTGCTGAGGTCGATAGGTAGAGATGCGGGTGCCGCTTTCTTAAGTGACGGAGTAAGGTCCCTTTGCCTACGCCGCTTGGCCCTGTAAGCACTACGAGACGGCCGGGTGCCGTGACTTTCGGTTGGGCGACGCCCACGGCTGCTTCGCTAGCATCCGAAGCCTGGGAAAACACGGAAGGATCTGGAAGGAGAGTGTGGGTCATTGGGAGTCCAGGGAGTAACGCCAGAAAACAAAGCGGAAAACCACAAGATACTGAAAAACCAGCCAACACTCAAACCAACAATGTGAGCTGACCAAGTTGCCAATGGCTGATGCTAACGCGATTACTAAAAAACGGGCGGCGCTGATTGCTGATGCCCATCAATATTAAGAACTTATTTGCTACAGGATAACAGGCATCTAAGGTTTAACGCTCCTAATTTGGAGCCTGGTCAAAGAGAACGGTAGTCATGTAGCGCTCGGCCCAGGCCTCCCCAAAGGCTTTTTCCAATACTCGTCGGGTTTTATCGTTTTGCTGCTGTTGGGTGCAGTAGTGGTTTTGTCCCGCCAGGATTTCGTCGCGCCGCTCAGGCTGGGGGACCGCGGCGATCGCCTGCTGACAATGGAGGGTGAGATAGGCTTCGACACACTCTAAAAACTGTTGTTCTTCTGCAGGCGAGGTGGGGCGAATAAACCGGCAGGCATCTGAGAAAATGTCGCCCCAGGTGGGAATATCGCGGGGTTGGCTAAAGGTGATCTCGGGCAGGGTCGCCAGGGCCTCACGGTAACTTGGGGGCAAGGTGCGATCGCGACTGATCGGCGATAAATCTACAATGGCGGCGCTCACTTGTCCCCGTCCGCCGACGATGTCACAGCCAAACATGGGCAGGTCATAGTCTGGATTGGGAAACATGACGCAATGCAAAATGTCTAGAGTTTGGCCCACTCGCGCTAGTTCGAGATGCTGTTTGCGAAAGGGGGGCGATTGGTAACAGGCATTTTCGATGACCAATTTTTCGCCTTCTAATCGACCTTCCACATAGCCCAAATCTGCAGGCAACGGATAAGGCGAAAGGGTTAAATAGGTTTGCCAGACTGACTCGATGATGTCTGCCAGTTGGCGAATCATCGGATGCTGCTGTGCGCGTAGAGAAGGGGGAGAAGAAGCCGTCATGAAAATTGCCCGTCAATCAAGGTGGGGAGAGATAGGGGGATGAAAACGCCGCAGCCCCAGCGTCCTAAAAATTGCCAATGTGGAACTGGCAATAGTGGCGCTATCTCGGGGCGATCGCCCATGGGTGATCAGTAACGCTGCGAAGCTTCAGCATATCAGCTTGGCACCCCCTTGTAGATCACAGGAATAGACCCCGGCACGAGAGCTCGATCTGAAACGAGAACCGTTCAAATCAGTCCCAGTTTGTCCTGAATTTAAGACCGGGAACTGGGAGATCTAAACTAGAGTTCTGTGGCAACGACGCTGTGGTGACTACCCTTTCTGTGCTTCCCCTCAATTCTCAAGTACTGCCCGGTCATAATCAGGAGACCTATCAGCGGTTGCAGGATGCGGTCTTGTCGATACCGCCTCACCAGCTCTGGTTAGCGACCTGTGACGATTTGCCCTTGCAGCGGCAGTTGGCCGCCAACCTGGAAGAGAGCCTGCAACGGCAGGGCGCGATCGCGACCACCACCCAGTACCTGTTTGACATCACGCAGCCCAATCTGGTGCAGCAACTCCAAGACTGGCTGCCCCTGCCACCGACTGCCCGACCGCCGCTGTTGCAAATTTTAGGGATCGAGCAACTGACGTACTGCAGTTCCGATACGCAGTATCAATTTCTGCGATCGCTGCATCAGGTTGAGCCGTTCTGGCGATCGCTGAACTTAAGTTTGCTGCTCTGGGTGCCTCGACCCTGGCTCAAGCAAATTCGTCGAGAGGTGCCCCAGCTAGCCCAAGCCGGTTTCGAATTCATGGGCGAACCGACGCCCATTTCAACCATTGCTCAACAACCGGCCTATCAAGCGGCGTTTTCGCCAGTGAGAAAATGGCAGTTTTTAGGCAAACCGTCGCCCGAGGTGCCTGCCCCGGCCTCCCGCAGTGACGATGAGCCCAGCGCCGTCCGACCCGAATCAACGGTCGTGCCAGCGATTCCGGGTGACGCTCCACCGGAGGCTGCAGATGTGTCGGCTGAGCCGGCGTTGCCAACGTTTTCAGAAGCGCTCTGGGATCAGTTACAGGCTGACTTGAGTGATTTTGAAGCCGCTGAGTCAACCCCAGTGCCCCCGAGTGGGCAGAATTCTGAGCGGGTGTTAGACGATGAAGCCGTCATTTCCCTCACCGATTCATCGCCTCCTACTCCCGCCCCGGCTGATCAGTTGGCAGCGATCGCGGATGCCGTGCTGGCGTCCCAGTTGGCGGATAAACTGCCCGCTCAACCCAGGGATAATGAGGCGCTAACGGATTGGGCGATCGCCTTCGAGTGGCGCGATCGGATCCAAGCGGGGGATCACACGTCGGCCACCCTGGTGGCAGCCATTCAAGTTTATGAACGCTTGCAGCCACGCCAGTCAGATGTGCCGCAGCGCACCGAGATTCTCAATGATTTAGGCAGTTTGTATTGGTTATGGGCGCAGCAGGCCCCCACCCCTGAGACCTACTGGCAACGCCTGACGCAGAGTTGCGACATTTATGAA
>Ga0208218_1000288_pt1 | contig 26874 bp, 21 predicted proteins | sample HotLakmasection3_FD_184726 | JGI IMG/M metagenome (GOLD analysis project Ga0208218, IMG submission 184726) | Hypersaline microbial mat communities from Hot Lake, Washington, USA - Section #3 (SPAdes) | ecosystem: Environmental > Aquatic > Non-marine Saline and Alkaline > Hypersaline > Microbial... | reverse complement strand
ATCCGGTTGAGCAGAGTCATCGCAAACTAAAGCAGCGATACTATCCGACGCAAGGCTTCAGCAATGTTGAAACAGCGGGCTATTTCTGTGAGGCTGTTGAGGAACTGAATCAATTTTTGCGCGTGCGTCAGTCGATGGGAGAATTCGTGTCTCTACCGGAATATCGGCTCCAGATCAAAGCTCGGATGAGTGAACTCAGAGATATGATGAAAGCTGCGTAAGAATAAGGATGGAGTGGATCAGCATGTCCGCGATCGCTTTTTTCTTAGATAGAGTATTCAATTCTGACACTTAGCGATAACTTTGCTTTCTAGATACAGCCAGCGGGTCAACCCCTGATAGGGGCAGTGCAAAATCTGGTGAATTACAGACTGCATGGCGGCGGTGGTTGGCTGCATGTGCCAGAACTGCTCCTGGATTGGCTGAGAATTTTGAATCAGCTGTTTGAGAAGTGGTGGTAAAACACCCAACTGCTCACCCACCAGAGTTTCAAACAGATCTGGCTCGATGTGGATGTCAAACTTTAAGATGCGCTCATTAGCTTGCCAGAGAAATTGACTATTGTGCCAATCAACCCAATCAGCTACAAGAAAATTTTGGCAAGGTTGCACCCCTTCCAAGCAATTATGACCCGAAAGCATAAAGCTCATCTCTAGACGCAGATAAGGTTCGCGGGGTTCATCTTTGCTTAAATCCACAACTAAGTCGTCTTGCAGGGTGTAGTCGTCGATCAAGATATTGAGCCCTGGCCGCAAATCTACGCTCTGTCGATACCCTTGGCTTTTTCCAGAAGCGTCAATCAACGGAATCGTCCAGGGTTGGCGCAATGACCATGCTGGTTCAGTCTGGGGGGACTGACTACGAGCTTCTGGGAGAGAGAGGATTAAGGTCATTGGGTAGGAGCAGTTCGGAAACACATTTAATGAGATTAGTTCTCATCAATATACCTTCTATCCCAGAAATGGAGCCCTATGCTGTTCGATAAAGCACGGAATGGCAGAACCAGAAAGCATCACGGTTCTAAGTCCCTTGGGCTATGCGGCCATGGTTTTTCGGCCCCGTGACTGGTTATTTCGAGAATTGTTGCCATTCCTCAAAGGTGCCCTCCATTTCGACGCTGCCGTGGTTGAGTACAATGATGCGATCGCTCCGTTTTAAGACAGCGGGACGATGGGAAACGATGAGGAGAGTGACGGGGTGGTGGGGTGGTTCTCCCACTCCCTCACTTCCCCCTCCCCGACTTCCCAACACCCGCTGCCACAGACGCTGCTCCGTCTCCACATCCAGGGCACTGGAGAGATCGTCAAAAACAAGTAGTTCCGGCTGACGCACAAACATGCGGGCGGCAGCCGCTCGCTGAATCTGCCCACCGGAGAGGCGCACGCCTTTGGGGCCAATCGGGGTGGTGAACCCTTGGGGCATGGCGGCTAGGTCGTGCTCAAAGACGGCATCATGGATGGCGGTCTCCAGGGCGGTGGGGGATGCCTGGAGCCCCAGCAGAATATTGTCTTTAAGCGAGCCACTAAACAATTGCGGGACTTGCGGTGTGTAAGCACAGCAGGGTGGCACAAAAAAGTTAGCCGGATGCTCTACCCGTTGACCGTTCCAATAAATTTCGCCCGCTTGCAGCGGCAGTAACCCTAGCAAGGCATGGAGCAGGGTGGTTTTGCCCGCCCCCACCGGGCCTGTGATGGCCACTAGACTGCCTTGGGGGATGGTCAGGCTCACCTCCCGGATGCCGCGATCGCATCCAGGGTACAGATAGGTCAGGTTATCAGCCCGCAGTTCCCGCAGGGGGGGATGCTGATCGCGAACGGGTTGGGCCACGGCAGGTAGGGATGGCTTACGCATCCACAAATTTTGCAGGTGTAGGGGATGATGGGCCACCCAGGTCTGGGCTGAAGCCCCCTGGAGGAGGCCAGCCATGCGCTCGAAGGAGACTTCCGTGCGTTTGCACAGGGTCAGGTAGCGCCCCAGAAAGCTCAAAAATCCGGTCACGAAGGACAGGGCGTAGACAAACAGGGCAAAGTCTCCTACCGTCAGCGCTGCTGCTCCTGACTGCTGCGTTAGCGCTACGACCAGCAAAATCAGCCCTGTGCCCAGGCTGACGACGTTCTCAAAGGCCGAGTCGAGCAGGGCGGTAAAGACCCGATCCTTCACCATCAGGCGACGGCGGTGGGCATTGGCCTGGCGAAAATGAGCCATTACCTCAGGTTCTGCTGCCGCAATTTGAATCGCCTGAACGGCGCTAAAGATTTCGCCCAGCAGGCCCGTGACCGCCTGGGTGGCCTGACGGCTGGCTTGCCAGTAGCGTTTGATGTGCGATCGCAACTGCTGAATCACCATCACCACTCCCACCAGGGGCAAAAACACCAGCAGGGTGATGCGGGCATGGATATTCAGCAAAATCGCCACAAAGACCAGCGAGAACAGTCCATCCCCCACGAGATTAGCGACCCAGACCACATTATTCTCAATTTGTTTGGTGTCATCCCGCAGGTAGCTGAGCACTTCCCCTGGTGATGCCGATACGTTGTCTGCGGGTTTCGGGGCTAGGGGTTGAGCTCCCGGACGCTGCAGCAAATACGCCAGAAAATTACGTCTGAGTAAGGCGCTGATGGTAAAGCGATAGTGGTTTCTGACATACTGGCCCACCACCAAAGCCACAATCCGCCCAGCCCCCACCGCGAGCAGTAAAATTATCCAAATCCAGGCCGATACCTGCAGGCGAGCCGTTCCCGTCAGGGTGTCAAAAAATTCTCGAATAATCAGCCCTGGAATGGCAGGAAGAAAGCTGGCAAACACAATCCATAAGACACTATCGGCGACGAATAGCCTGGGGGCATGGCGCATCAAGTGCCACAGAAGTTGCCAGGTAGGGGGCGATTTAACTTGACGATTAGTCATCGGCTATGAGTTTTAAGTTTTAAGTTTTTGGGGCTAGGTAAGGGGTGTTTCCCCACTCTCCTACCCCCCTTACCCCTCCATTCCTCCACCGGCTGCGCTTGTTCTCAATAAATGGGCGAAGTCAGAATCAGGGGTATGGGCCAGGGTGGTGCGATCGCCATATTCACGAATTTGCCCCTGATGCAACACCAGAATTTGGTCGGCTCGCTGCAGGGTTTGGAGGCGGTGGGCAATAATGATGCCTGTACGTCCAGCTAGGAGGGTATCCATCGCCCCTTCTATCAGGGTTTCGGTGGCCGGATCGAGACGCGATGAGGCTTCATCGAGGATGACTAAGCCCGGATCTTTCAAAAAGGCGCGGGCCAGAGCGAGTAACTGAGCCTGCCCGGCTGAAAGTCCGCCGCTGTCGGCTCCCAACAGGGTGTCTAACCCGTGGGGCAGGGTCTGCAGCCAGGGAGATAGCCCCAGACGGTCCAGACTCTCTATCAGTTGGTGATCTTGAATGGTCGGATTGAAGAAGGTGAGGTTGTGGCGAATGGTGGTTTGAAACAGCTGCACATCCTGGGTGACCAACACCACCCGCTGCCGCAGGTGTCTGAGGGGAACCTGATCAATGGCTCGATTCCCCAAACAGATTGTCCCAGATTGCGGGTCGTACAGGCGCAATAGCAATCGAGCCAGCGTAGTTTTACCGCTACCAGTGCGCCCGATCAGACCCAGTATTTTACCTGCCGGGAGATGAAAGGTGAGGTTTTGCAGGGTGTAGGCGGGTAGATGGGTGGATGAGTGGATGGGTGGATGGGTGGATGGGTGAGATTTGCCTATTTTGTCGGTTATGGACTCATCAACACTCCTACGCCCTAACGCTCCCCTGCTCCCTTGCTCCCCTGCGCCCTCGCTCCCTTTCTCTGCTTCATACCCAAACCACACCCCGTCAAATTCAACCGATAGCGCCCCCGTTGGTAAGGAGTTTTGCCCCTCGGATTTGAGCTGAGATTGAACTTGCAATAACTCCGTAATGCGCAGTAGACTGCCGCCCGCCTGCTGCAGGGTGTCGAGTTCTTCCTGGATGCGCTCGATGGGGTCGCGCAGCAGATTGGTGTAGTAAAAGATGAGATAGACGGTGCCGATGGTGATGGCGTTTTGCTGCCACAGGTAGGCTCCGATGGTCAGTGCGATCGCATTTCCCACCACAAATAGGGCAATGGACGTTCCCCACAGGGCAATTTCGGCAAACCCTGCCCGGTGGGAGATGGGCAACCACCGCTGCAGATGTTGGTAAAAGCGATGCATCACATAGCTGACGGCACCGTTGGCTCGAATGTCTTTAGTGCCTGTTAGCTGCTCCCCTAAAAAGCCAAAAAATTCGGCACTGGCCTGCCGATCTGCCGCATAAGCGGGTACGGCATAGGTTTGCAACCGAATCAGAATTAGCAGCGCACTCAGGGCAAAAAGGGCGAGGGCGCACCCGGCGCGCCAGTCTTCTAGACTCAGGACCACTAAAATACCGAGCAACAACAGGGCACTGCCCAGCAGTTGAATGGCGAACTGGGAGAAAAATCGAGATAGAGCCTCCACATCGCCATCGACCCGTTCGACCAGTTCTCCTGGGGTGCGCGACTTGTGGAAGGCCGGGTCAAGGCCGAGGCAGTGGGCGGTCAACTCTTCTCGCAGGGTGTTGGTGGCGGTCCAGGCGACGGTTTCCCCGTAGTAGGTGGCGGCAACCTTGAGCAGTTGAGTGGCCATGGCAACAGCCATAAACCCAACAGCAGCTCCAAAGAGGGCAGAGGACGCCCCTCCGACCATGGCGGTATCTATGAAGTAGCGCAGAATCTGAGGATTCAGCAGCTGCAGGGCAATACTGCCGAGCAGGGTGACGCTTAACCAGGCCACGCGGCGGCGTTGGGGCCGTAGGTAGCGAGCGAGTAAACGCCAGTACTGTTGCAGGGGAAGGGTACTCATCTGGCCTGACTAGCTTGAGGGATCAGCCAGTTTGGTCTCAGCAACCGGAGGAATGTGGGCAAACATAGTCGCCTTCAGCACGTCGGGAAATTCACGCCACCGCACCTGACCGTCGGGACGCTCAAGGTAGCGATCGCACAGCCACAGCAGCGCCTCGGCACTTTCTAAAGGCGGCAGGTTGGTGAATAAATAGGTGGGTTTTTCTGCACAGCTCAGCGCCGCAACACAGGGATGTTTACAGGCATCCATACACTCAACCGGGCGAATCTCAAGTTGAGCCGACAGGGCTGATTGGTCGGGATGCTGAGACAGTTGTTGAAGCAGGTGCGCACCTCCTAAAAGCCCTTCATGGTGTTTCTGGATAGCCGAAAAATGGCAAAGTTCGCAAACAAAAAGAATGTGATTTCCCATGAATCTAGTTCATTGATAAAGCGTAATTAGCTCGCTGTTGTGTCTTCAACTAAATATTTAAATAAATCGTTAATTACGGCATCTGCAGCGAGAGGATTTCCCCCACGCCAGGTCGCATAATCAACTGCATATACTCGACCTTGTTTCACGGCTTTGAGTTGGCTCCATAGTGGGTTCTGCTTGAGCTCTTCAAGTAATTCCTCGGATTCTTTTGAAGTGGTCGCAACAAAAAGAATATCCCCATCTATGTCCATCAAACGTTCCTCAGAGATAGATGTTATGCCACCCTCAATGACTACCTCCTGGGCTGGAGGACGACGTAAACCAACATCGTCAAGAATCATACCGTTAAAGGAATTTTTGAAGTCGATATCTATCGTGCCGCAGCAAATATGCACGAATGACACTGCAATATCCTGATAGTTATTATCCAAAGCTGCTCTGAGCTCTTGAACTCGCTGCTCGTAATGTGCCCAAACTTTTTCTGCCTCCTCAGTTTTACCCAAGACTTCCGCCACAAAGTTGAAGTGGTCTTTCCAAGAGGGGTAGCCCTTCCAGCGGCCCAAAACTGTGGGTGCAATTTGAGAAAGCTGACTATAAATTGATTCAGCACCACCCTCAACACCAATAATGACATCAGGGTTTAGCGTCAACGTTTTTTCTAGATTGGGTTGTTCGGGTATTTTGCCTATAAGTTCAATTTCGTCTAGTTTGCCCTCTAAGTAAGGGGGCGTTTCGTCAAAGTAGAAAACTGTCCCAATTGGCTTTATTCCGACAGAGAGGGCATCTGCCATGGTTGGAGGACCCAGTGCAATCAAACGTTGAGGGCTGGGTGGAACACAGGTTTCACCAGCCGCGTGTTCGACGGTTCGACAATTTGTTGAGGATTGTGTTTCAGGGACAGAAGCGTGATTGCAAGCCACAACCAATATGGCTACCAGCCAAGGGAGCAAGAAGTATTGATAGATACGTTTTATACTAGTAGCTACTTCTGGCTTACAGACCTTTTGGCAATGTCTTTTGAATACAGATTGGTGCTGTTTCATGATTGATTGCTGTTTACAATCTTCCCGATCTTGCTAATTTTATATTACAAAGGATTTGAAACTTAGTAATCCCAAGTTCCTTAATCTCTATTACCAGGTAAAACGGTAATTCAGGCTAATGCTTCTACCCCTGGCAGGAAGATTTCTAGAATTGGTGAAACCACCTTCCCATTGTTGCGCAACAGTCGCGTATTGATTATTGAGCAGGTTCTCAATACCAATTTGCAATTCCCCTGGACCAAGGTCGATGCTGCTGATGAAATCCAGAACAAAGTAGCTGTCTATTTCAACTGGATCAGTACCATCCTCAAACCCCCTGTCACGGCTGCCCACAAACAAGGCCTGAAGACGGTTGCGCCAACCAGGAGTGGTTTGATTTTCGACATAGGCGGTTAGTTTGATGGGGGAAGACTCAGGTGCTCTTAACCCCAAAAATCCTTCTCCATCATTGGGGAAATCAGCTTCACCTACAAACCACGTTAGTGTCCCACCAAGCAGCCAGTCTTCGATCGGTTGCCAGTCCACAGTTCCTTCTAATCCGTAGTTGCGCTGAGGTGCTCTGACCAGAGTGAGATTGAGATCCTCAGGATTTTCTCTAATGAGTGTCGTACCCAATTCAGATTCGTTGAAGAAAGCCGCTAGTGAGAATTGCACTGTTTCCCATTCACCCCGGACACCAATTTCATAGTTATCAACTTTCTGCGGCGAAGAAATATCAACGTCTCTTCCAAAATTAAAACCTTGGGAAGCGTTGAAGAGAATGCGGGAAATCGGTGGAGCTGAGAAGCCTTGAGCAAAGCTGCCATATAAGCTTAATTCTGGCGTAGCATGAAAAACAACACCTGCATTAAATACCACGTCATCAAAATCAACATTTCCACCTTCGATTTCTTCATTAATACTGTTAGTAAAGTCAGGAACATCAACTCCAAAACGTTCGTATCTTAAACCACCACTGAGCCGCCATTGCTCACTGACCTCCCAATTTGTCTGGGCGAACAAGCCCAAATTTTCCACGGTGTGGCGTGGGAAAAAGATAAGTTGTTCTCCAGTTGCTCTTAGAGTTGTGCCGCCACTTGCATCGAATTCCTGAGGATCGAATAGTATTTCAGGTCCAAAATTTTCTTCATTAGAATAGTCGGCTCCCCACAGTAAATTGGCAGCATCAGATAAAGGAGTTTCGATCTGCAGCCGTCCTCCAAAAACCTCATTTAGGAAATCTATCCGTGAAACACCAAACCCGAATTCCCGACCATCAAAAGCGGTGGGAAAGATATCTGTAGAGCGATAGTAGGCTTGAGCATTGAGTTGACTGCCAAATAAGTCTTCATGGGTATAGTTGAGGGTAAATACTGAATTGACGGTACTCGGATCGGAAGCTCCAATGTACTCTTGCTCTCCCACATCAATGGCACGGGCTTCGGTTCTGAAGGGAAGATCGTCAACACTGGGATCGGTAATCAAAGTAAAACCGTAATCGTCTCTGGTGTAATTGGCTGTTAGCTGAAGGCGTTGATTTTCGTCAAAATTTATTCCAAATTTTCCAAATAAATTTATCGTTTCAGTTTCACTCGTCCCCTCATCTTGAAAGGGAATAGGGTCGCCTTCAGCATCATAATAGACGCCTGTGTCGTTACGAGAAATACGAGCGAAGAGGTCATAGTTGCCGTCGGCACCTGAAAACGACTGACTGAAAAAATTACCAAAACTGTCTCCTTCTAGCTCACCGAGAGCAGCATTTACTCCGACTTCAGTCTGGAAGGTTGGTTGTTCACCGGGTTGTCGGGTAATAATGTTGATGACACCTCCTGTTGCCCCATTGCCAAACGTTGCAGAAGGACCCCGCACGATTTCGATTCGTTCAACAGATCCAGGAGTAATGCTTCTCAAATCTCGATTAAAACTGTCGTTGCTGTCATTTGAGGTGATGGGTACCCCATCAATCAAAACCTGCGGATTGCGTCCTCGAATACTCTGCCCGAAATTGCTGTCCGTTTGAGTCGGGGGACCTAACCCAGGGGAGAGTCTACCCAGAATATCTACCAGGTCTCTAGTGAGTGCGGTTTGCTGCTCAATCTCCTCACGGGTAATCACCGTCACCGATCGCGGCACGTCTTGAAGCTCTTCCTCGGTGCGGGTGGCCGTCACCACCACCTGAATCGCCTCTGGGTCTTCCGCCACCGCACTGGCTGCCCCCGGCACTACACTCAGCACCAGGTTTCCGGCCTCGGTACCCACCTGGGCGGCTGGTGGCGCATCGGTTCCGGTAATCGAGACCTGCACGCCCCCATCGGGTAGCTCGGTCACGCTGATCAGGGCAATGCCCTCTGCCGGGCCAAAGGCTTCAAACAGCTCACCCTCTGACAAATTCAGCACTGCATTAGGGATTTCGGCAATCACCGCATTGCCCACCGTGCGTGTGGTTGGGGCGGTTAGCTCGCCCTCAGGAGTTTCCAGCACAACGGAGAGCCCAGTGTCGGTCGTTTCGACCCGGACTGCCGTAATTTGCACCTGAGATGCCTCAATTTGGGCCATCCAGTCAGAAACAGTGGTCGCAGGGGGTGGAGTGGATGGGTGTGAGGGTAGATGGGTGGATGGGTGGATGGAGTGATCGGTCTCATCCACTCTTACTTCTTCCTCAGCCCAGGCGGCCTGAGCGACCAGCATCGAACTTAGACTCAAGGCCACTAAAATCTTGTGTTGCATACTCCTAAACCTTTCACCACACCACATAGGCGACTTCAGGAGAACTGTGAAACCGGTGCAAAGTCCTCCGTGGGTGCCTGCAGTTAAGAATATTTCTCAACTAACTTGGGGGCTATGGTACCGGCATTGGCACGATGCAACTTTACTCAAACGGAACAGTTGTTTATCGAAACGGAATTTTTACTGCCGCATCGCCCTTGGACTAACCCCAAATTTCTTACGAAAAGCAGTACTAAACGCACAGGGGTTGCTGTAGCCGATGGTGTGGGCGATCGCACTGATCGACAACTGGTTTTCCCGTAATAGCGTTCGTGCCTGCTCCATCCGGCAGTCATGCAAGTAGCCAAACACCGTGGTGCCAAACACCTGCCGAAACTGACGTTTAAGGGTGCAATCATTCAGCCCGACCCGGCGAGCCAGCTCAACCAGGGAAGGAGGGTTATGGAGCTGCCGGACCAAGATTTCTTTAGCGTGATGAATCCGCTCCAGATCCGCCGATGGCAGCGCCTGATGGGTCAGAGACGCACTGTCATAAAGGGAAAAGACCTGTTCTAGCCAGAGAACGAGGAGTTCCAGCGTCTTGCTTTCTAAATACAGGTGCTTGACAACGCCATGGTAGGGGCAATCTAAAATCTGCCGCAGCGCCACCTGCATGGCCGGGGTAATGGTCTGGATCGGCGACAGCACTATCTGGGTATCGCCTGCCAATAGGCGCTGCAGGTCTTTGGGCAACCGCTGCAGTTGCTGTAGCGGTTCTGCGTGCGTGTCTAAGCCCAGCCACTGGCGAAATATTCGAGGGTGCATGTAAATATCGACCGCCAGGGTTGGCTCTTGGGCCAGCTCAACCACCTGCTGGCAGCCCGGATGATAGACGCCCATTAAACAATGCTGACCAGCGGTGAGATACGGCCCTTCCCGGTATTTGGATATCGAGGACAGGTTAAAGACAAATTCCAGGCAGCCCGTATCTTCCTCGGGCCACTGGGTCACAATCAGGTCTTGATGAAATTGATAGCGGTGCAGGGTGAGGCCCACCCCATTTCTCAGGTCAATATCTCGCTTGTAGCCAGTGGCCAGATGAGCTGGATATTGGGCGATGCGATCGCGGGTATCGTCTTGATCGACCGGACAGGCCTGTTGTCGACTAGTTCGCCACAACTGCCGCCAGGTAGTGCTGGAAAGAGTAGTCGCACTGCCCCTGGGGGCAGCGATCGAAGACGATCCGCGAGACATCGTCATAGTAGTTTAAGGGCATAGCTGTTGACCATATCCTACCACTGTTGAGAATTTTTGCTAATAAGACATCGCTCTAGGGCATTGGGGCCAATACCATAGCGGATGGTAAGCGGGAAAGCGCCCCAGGCCACGCTTGGAAAGTCAGTGAGAATGGTTAGGGGTGTGTTAGAGGGTGTTTTAAAGGGGCTGTTTCGTGTGATAGAGGCTACCCCGATCCATTTTAGGAAAGGCTCAAATGCCCATTCCACCGTAGGAGCTTCTGGGTAGTTCAGGTAGCCAAATCCAGTCCAGAAGACTTTTAAAACACCCTCTTAGTCGTGGCGATCGCGCTGCCGATGGGGGCCACCGGCCCAGGGCGGCGGCCCTTGGGGCTCGCGAATGGTCAGCACTTCACCGTTGCCACGGGTGATGGTGAACGCATCAAATTCATCGTCGTCATAGTCTCCCACCACTGTGACCTGCTCGCCCTCCTGCAGATTGAGTTGGTGATACCACGTCGGACCAGCATCAACGATGATTTGTCCGGTGCCATCGCTCAAGATAAATTCGTTACCCACAACGCTGGTAATTTCTCCGGCAATGGTCAGACCTGGCCCCTGTTGTTGCAGTTCTCGAATCGTGATGGTGGCAGCGGTTGATGGCTCTGCGTTTTGGGCCTGTACTGGCGTCTGACGAACCTGAATGGTGGCGCTGCCTGCGGTCAGCAGTGCGCCGAAAAGTGCGATCGCACGTAAAGACTTCATGATCTCATTCTCCGAGACGGATTGATTTTGACCGTAAGGGGTAAGTGGGACGGAAAAATGACACTCTTCAATGCTACCCTTCCTGATGGTCAGGCAGAACCGTTTCGATATCGCGCAGGGGAGCAAACCCATAGCTGCTGAAACAGATAGCCACAACAATTAACGAGCAAAGGGTAAACTGCAAAGCCATGCCGCTGCCGGTGCCAGTGCCGAAAATACCGCCCAACCAGTTCGCTAGGATGCCGTCGGGTTGCAGGGCCGGTTCAAACACGCGATCGGCCAGGGGACCGGCCATCAGCAGCCCCAGGGGGGAGGTGAGGCCAATTAAGAACGAACTGGCCGAGAAGACTCGCCCCTGCAGGTGCGGATCGACTTTAGAAAGCCAGATGGCGTTTTCGCAGCTATTGGCCAGGGGTTTAAACAGACCCGCAAGAAAGTTGGCCCCTATCCAGACCGAGGGTAATTTCGCCAATCCCAGGAAGGCTTCGAACCCGAAGACCAGCCCCCTGCCGACGAGCAACCCGTGGAGGCGTCGCATAGGACCGCCCCAGAGGCCGAGCAGGACACCGCCGATGAGCCCCCCCAACCCCACCGCTGCGCTGACGCTGCCCAATAGAGCCGTGTCATTGCCGCTGCGAGCCAGAATCATCGGGCCAACCACCGCTGAGGCACTGTCGAAGAAAACGTAGGCCATGGTAAAGAGCTGCAGGGCCAGCAGACCAGGCCGCAGCCAGAGATAGCGAAATCCGACCAAGACCTCATGCCAGAAGGACTTGGGCAAGGCGGAGTCAGAGGGCTTAGGCTGTTTGGGCTGGGGAATGGCGACCAGGGAAAGGGTGGAGATCGCCACCCCGAAGCTGACCAGATCCACCCCCAAAATCCCGCTCAGCCCGATCAGGGGATAGAGCAATCCGGCCAGGGCCGGGGCGATGACTCCGGCTCCAAAGGTTTTGATCGAGCCCAGCGCGCCGATGCGGACGTACTGCTGTTTCGGCACTAGCATGGCCTGGGAGGCTGAAAAGGCAAGTCCCTGCAGGTAGCCGAATACCGATGCGATCGCCAGAATCGGGTAGAGGTGCCAGATCGCGAGCTGCCGGGTCAGCAGCAGAACCAGGATGGCCACGCTGGCGATCGCCGCCACCGCATCCCCCAGCATCATGATCCGCTTGCGGTTCCAGCTATCCACCCAGATGCCCGCAAAGGGGGTAACGACCAGCAGCGACACTTCTGAGGCAAAGGCCAGCAGCGTGATCGGGGTGGCCTGCTCGGTTTGCTGCCAAAGCCAGATGGTCAGCGCAAACTGGGTCATCCTTGAACCTAATAGGGAGGCGACCTGGCCTATCCAGATGATCAAATAGCGCCGCAGCGGGCGGGGCTGGGTCTCAGGACTCGTCATTGCCGTTAACTAAATATTTGAAAAGATCATTGATCACGGCATCGGCAGCGAGAGGATTGCCGCCCCGCCAAATGTCATAGCTGACGGGATAAACCTTGCCCGCCTGCACAGCCTTGAGCTGGTTCCAGAGCGGATCACTTTTAAGTTGCTCAAAGGCTTCTTCAGAGTTATAGTCATCACCTTCATCGATGATGGCAAAAATGATGTCTCCGTCTAGTTTTTCAGTGATTAATTCTTTGGAAAAAATAACCAGTCCCCCTGCTGCTGCATCTTGGGCGGGAGGACGACGGAATCCAACATCGTCGAGAATGATGCCGCTAAAGGAGTTTTTGACATCGCTGGCCAGGTTATTACAGCACACTCTGACAACGGATATTTCGATATCTTGATAATTTTCGTCTAGGGCTTCTCTGAGTTCCTGAATGCGTCGGTCGTAATGCGCCCAAACGTCCGCTGCTGCTGCTGTTTTTCCTAATGCTTCAGCCACAAAGTTGAAGTGTTCTTTCCAAGAGCTGAAACCTTCCCAGTTGTGCAGGAGAGTGGGCGCAATTTGAGAGAGTGGCTTGTAAAAGGATTCGGTTGTGTAATGAAGACCAATGATTAAATCAGGAGTTAGGGTGGCAATTTTCTCCAGATTCGGTTGTTCTGTTTGCCCAATCCTTTCGATTCCCGCTAACTTTCCTTCCAAGTAAGGCGGCGGCGGATCGCCTACGGAGAAGGTTGCCCCGACTGGTTGCACTCCTAACGCGATCGCATCTGCCGCCGTTGCCGAAAATAATGTCACCAACCGTTCAGGATTATCGGGGACACAAGTTTCCCCAGCCTCGTGTTGGATCATTCGACAGTTTTCGGAGACAGGTATTTCAGAGCTAGAGGACTGACAGGCAATAGTCACTACTGCCATCAAAAAGCAGAGAACAAATAACTTATAAAATCGCTGAATTTTCATGTTGAGGCTTAAGTTTGCTACGAAGGCGATCCAGGCGCTCTTCTGAAGTTATTAAAGGACAGTTGCCACACTTTTTATGGTCTGGTGGAATCAGCGCAATCAAGCAGCAGGTAGCTCGAAAAGTGACTTCGGTTGGCAAGCCGGGTTCATCCATTTGTTGAGTGCGCAGCAGGTTATAGAGCGGATTGCGTTCCGGCATGACGGCACTATAGGGTTGTTCAAATAAAGCAGAATAATCAGTTTGGATGGCTTCAGAGCTGGCATGGTTCTGTAAATCTTCAAACAAACCGTGAGAGGCATTGACGGCATTACCCCACATTGTTTTTTTTGAAAGTTTAGTTAAACCATGAATGCGATCAATTACTCCTGCTAAATGGTTTTCGAATAGCCCCGTGAATACAAATTGATGGAGCTGATCAACACGATTGACTGTTTTGACTGAGCCATCTTGGGGAATGGGGAAAGGTAAGCGTTCAGGATAAATCACAGTCCGACTCAGATCGTGAAACCAGAGCCCTTGCAGTTCCCCCGCTTTGAATACAAAACTCACGTTATCCAGGGAGGCATCCAGTCCTAACCCTGCGTAGGTCATCAAGGCTAAAACATCGGGTAGGGGAGTCCAGCTGTACCGCTTGTTCCATAGCGATGCGGCCACCCGCAGATCTTGCGATCGCTCATACTGAGGACTCGCTTTAAAGATGGCTAGCAGGTTGTCAGGTTGCAGATATTGGACAGCTGGAATTGTGACGACATCTTCGGGGGGCGGAGATAGGAGAATAGAATGACCGTAGCCGTCTCCTACGGTTTGTCGTAAGTGCGTAATTATGTCATCCAAATACTTAGTTTGTAATTGGGGTTGAGCGGCCATTCCACATCTCCTCCCTTCAAGTCGTTGCACTAATTGCGGTATTAAAATTCCACCGAAATGCTTCCTAACACAGTCAACGGTGCACCCGGAACAATGCCAGTTCTACTGTCAGCAGCTTCAAAGTATCGGGTATCAAAGAGATTCTTGACATTTAGCGCAACTTGAAAATTATCTCTGGTATAGAAGATACCCGCATCAACTCGGGCATAACTTGGCAGTTCAAAAGTATCGTTTAAATCCCCAGCTCGGTTACCAACAAAAAATACGCCGGCACCAAACTGGAGCCCATCCAAGCTGCCCTCTTGAATTTCGTAAGTTGTCCATAGGTTAGCTGAATGATAAGGCACACTGGTGAGTCGATTGCTAACTGGGAACCTATTATCTTCGGTGATTTTGGCATCGGTATAGGCATAACCTGCAATAATATTCCATCCAGGTAAAATTTCGCCTACAACATTGAAGTCTATCCCTTGACTCTGCTGCTCTCCCACCTGAATAGAAAATTCAGGATCATTAGGGTCAGTGGTCAAAATATTGCCTTTTGTAATGTCATAGACCGACAGAGTTGAGGAAAGCTGACCGTCTAAGAACTCAGCTCTAACGCCAGCCTCGTATTGCCTGCCTCGCTCCGGATCGAAGACTGAATTGTCTGCACTGCGGCCAAACTGGGGAGTAAAAGATTCGCTGTAGCTGGCATAGAGAGACACCTCGGGAATGGGTTGATAAACAATACCCACTCGTGGTGAAAAGGCTTGGTTGCTAGTAAACTCTAGTTCGCCTTCGTCAGTAGAAAAATCGTTCGCAGATTCAACAGTATCAAATCGCCCCCCAATCAACAGTTTGAGATTATCGAACAGGGTAATTTGATCTTGAAGATAAATCCCCAGACTGTTTGCTCTTTGACTGAAGTTGCGATCGTCCGATTGAATGGGGTCAAAGGAAAATTCATAGACTGGATCAAAAATATCAACGGTGGCACCCCTAGCGCTTTCTCCCGCTGGGAAAAAGCCTGTCTGTCGGACAAGCTCAAATCCTAACAAAACTTGGTGACCAATCGATCCCGTGTTAAATTCTCCAATCAGGTCATTTTGCAGAGTATAGGTATCGTAAAACTGGTCAAAAGCTGAGATTCGCAAAGGCAGCGTGCGTCCATCTGCCTGTACATTGCCACCAGCAATAATGGCATCTCGGCTATCAAAAACAGATGAGATGCGAAAGGCAGTTCGATTTGAAAGGTTTTCATTGAACTGATGATCCAAATAAGCATAACCCCGCCATTCGTCGAATACGTAACCAGGTCTTTGAGGACCAAACAAAGCACGACTGAAAGGGAGATCGGCAGGGCGATCGCCTACGGCGACTAACCCCAAGTCCAGGGGTCGCTCATCATGTAAGTATTCACCTTCTAAGGTGAGGGTCGTGTCAGGGCCCATTTCCCAACTCAAGACAGGGGCCACAAAAAACCGTTCAGAATTTACAAAGTCGCGGAAACTGCCCGCATTTTCGTAAGCCAGATTCAGTCGATAGGCCAGCGTTCTGTCAGCGTTGAGAGGACCAGTAATATCGACTGTAGGGCGATAGAAGCCATAGCTGCCAACCGTCAAGTCGGCGGCATAGCGAGGTTCAGACAACGGTCTTTCGGTAATGACATTAGCTAATCCGCCAGGTTCACCCTGGCCATAAAGCACCGAAGCGGGTCCCCTAATCACATCTACCCGTTCAACGTTGGCAAACTCCAGCGCGGCACGGCTCGAATTGAAATCATCGCGAAGCCCATTTTTGAACTGACTCAACCTGAACCCGCGACTTTGAAAGAAGCCAAAGCGATCGCCAAAGGTAGATGCCAGGTTGACACCGCTTACATTCCGCAGAGCCTCTTGTAAACGGAATACTTGCTGCTCTTCGAGTACGGGCTGAGGAACAACCTGAACATTGGCAGGAATATCCCGCAGAGGGGTGTCGGTTCGAGTTGCCGTTGTGGACTCGGGAACGTAGTAATCATCGTCTTCTTGTTCTCCGGTCACCACCACCTGAATCGCGTCGTCATCTGCGGCTTCTGCGGTTGCCACTCCTGGCACCACACTTAGCACCAGACTCCCTGCCTCTGTACTCACCTGAGCCTCGGGAGGCGCATCCGCTCCGGTAATGGAAACCTGAACGCCGCCATCCGTCGTCTCGGTCACGCTCACCAGGGCAATGCCCTCTGCCGGGCCAAACGCCTCGAAAGTGTCTCCCTCCGGCAGATTCAGTACCGCATTGGGGATCTCCGCGATCAAGGCATTGCCTAACGTTGCCGTCGTCGGAGTCGCGAGATCGCCCTCAGCCGTTTCTAGCACCACCTGCAACCCTGTCTCTGTGGCTTCGACCCGTACACCCGTAATCTGGACTTGGGCGGCCTCCATCTGCGCCATCCACTCATCCACTGTCGTCGCGGGTTCATCAACGTCAGAAAGCGGAACGGAAACGTTCGCCGTATCTTCACCAAGCTCTGTGCTCTCTAACGCTTCAACGCCTTCCCTCAAAGAAGTCTCCTGAGCCCAACCTGGCTGACTGGCTAACCCGAGATAAAAAGCCACCGCTCCCCCCGTGACGCCAAACCGCAACCACGTCCACCAATCGATTTTCATCACTCCACCCACCTAATCAAGGCTAAATCAGAATTGTTCTCAATAGATTAGGTGGCGGCGGATTTTACCGAAAGCAATTTTGGATCGGATAGGGAATAATTTTGCGCCCCAAACGGAATAGTTTAGGTCACGGGTATTGGGTACTGGGTAGCGGAGCATGCCCGTTACTCAATCCTTGGCACCTAACACCTAACACCTAACACCTAACACCTAACACCTAACACCTAACACCTAGCACCTACTAGCTGATACCTAGACTTAGCACCTTATACCCTGTACCTTCTCCCGTTCTCCATCTGATACGACTTCGGGTTTTGCCCAAATTTACGGCGAAAGGCGGCGGCGAAGCGACTGCGGTTGGCGTATCCAACAGCTTGGGCGACTTCTTCAACTTTCAGGTCTCCCTGAAGCAGCAGTTGACAGGCTTGTTCCATGCGGCGATCGCAGACATAGCCAAACACCGTCGTGCCGAAGACCTGCCGAAAGCCCCGCTTCAGGGTGCAGTCGTTCAGCCCCACTTGGCGCGCTAGGGTCTGTAGTGAAGGGGGATTGTGAAACTGACGCTGCAAAATGACTTTGGCAGCATGGATGCGATCGAGATCGTCCCCATCCAGTCGATTCATCATTGGCGAGATTGCCACCTCTTCGCTGGCTTGCTCCAACCACAAGGCCAGCAGTTCCAGAGATTTGCTTTCGAGATGCAGCTGCTTAATCACCCCTTGAAATGGACAGTTGAGGATTTGCTGCAGGGCCCTCTGCATGGCTGGGGTAATGGAGCGCTTGCGAGAAAATGGCAGGGTTTCGTCCCCGGCCACTAGCTGCTGCACTTCAGGGGAAAGACTGTCGTGGTGATGACCGATCATCGCTTGAAACGTTGCCGGGTCAAGGTGAATATCAACGGCCACCCGAGGCACCCGCGCCAGTTGCTGACTCATGCTGCCAGGTAAACACTGTCCAGCAACGTAGTGTTGGCCATTTTCAACGTAGGAATTGTCCCAAAAGCTATATACGGACGAGAGGTTAAATACCCATTCCAGGCAATCGGTGACGTCCTCCTGCCCTTTGGCCGAGATTAAGTCGTCGTGAAACCGATAGCGATGGAGCGTCAGCTGAATACCACTGGGTAAGGTAATATCCCGTTTATAGCCCTCGCCGATGCTCTCAGGGCAAAGAGCGATGCGATCGCCCTTTAGGGCGGGTCTTTGACCATCGCCACTATCCGCTGGGTCAGCTGGCTGGGCCTGTTGCCGACTTTCATCCCACAGCTCACACCAGCTTTTGTCAGAAAGGGAGATCGCCATGTCGGTAATGTCGAAGCAGCATCAATAGGTTGCCTGAATTGGCAGGTCAATTCAGCACTCATACTCCTCTTTTTGAGAAATAATGTCAATAATAAATTGTTGTAATGGGCGGTTATGACGTCTCCAGCCAGGTGAGCAACTTTGCTGCCGTAACCGATATAACTGCCCCATCTGTCGCGATCTCTGAACTGTTGAAGTTGCTAATAGATTCCGAGCATACGGGCAGCCCGCAGTGAGATCGCGCTCCCAAACTCTGGCCGACTGATGCCTCCTCGTAATTTTATCCAGGCCCTCTAGAAGTAGACATGCCAGAAAATTCATCGCACCTGTAGCCTCACCTCCGCAGCCAGGTAGCGACATCCTTGGCAAAGTAGGTAGGTCAAAATCACATCCGCTGAACCGCACGGCAACGGAGATGACGGCGCAGGATCTCTATGCCCAGCTTGCAGGCCCAGGGCGATCGCTGGGCCTGGCGACGGTGTATCGGGCGATTAAGGCGCTGCAATTGCAGGGGCTCGTGCAGGCACGGGCGCTGACCAATGGCGAATGGGTCTATCGGCTAGCGTCGGAGGATTGCCACTATCTGACCTGTTTGAACTGTGGGCGATCGGTGCCAGTGGAGGAGTGCTCGGCCCACGGGCTGCAACAAAGACTGGGGGAGAAGCAGCATTTCACCGTGTTCTATCACACCCTAGAATTTTTTGGCCTGTGCTCGAGCTGTGGTGAAACGTCGGATGCCGGGGCGGTTTAGCAATAGGGACTGTTTATAACAACACCGTTCGATCAACTGGGCGAGCAAAAACTACTTTGCAGACATAGGGCCCTTTTGCAGACATAGGGCCCTGATAGTCCAGCTCTATTTGCGTCTGCCATTTTGCTCCGCTGCAACCATCGGAAAAGTGCGCGGACTCTTCGCGCACCAAGGGGATGCCAGACTTGGGAGCACCCCAGGAATCAATTCTGTTTGAGAATTTGGCTAACACGGTATTGTTTAGTTTCTACAACAGGTTGATCGTGGCCCGATCGCCACTGGGTTAGTACTGTGCCGCAGGTTTCGATTTTGGCTGTATAAGCACCGTTAACGCTGCCATCGGGAGACGTGTACTCTATACGAACTTCCGCCCAATCGGCTTCGTCCTCCTCGTTAGCCGTGCGTGCAGTGGCGATGGTTTCACCCCGCTTCAGGTAGGTTAACCATTGCCAGCCTGCCTGTAACCAAATTTCTCGTTCAGCCATTTGCTCAAATGGTTTAAGACCGCACCAGCCTCGGTAAAACAATCGCAGGTCAGCAACTAATCCCTTGTGGTGTACGAGCAGGTCTAGCATCTTGGGTTCTAAATGACCCCAGTAGTGACCTGTGGGCAAGTCAACCAAAGTGGGGGCAAAGACGTGGCCGCCAAAGTGGCTGCATCGCCAAACTCGCAACCTCCCGTTGGAGCTGGCGGCATAGTTTTTGCGCAACTGTTCATAAATGGGAGAGCCAAAGCGAGCGCAGGCGACATCGACATTGCCGTGGGTGCAAACCATGAGGTCTCGAACCTGGTCTGTAGGCTGGCGGCAGGGTTCGAACTGGGGAAGCTGGTCGGGTTGCTGCAACAGGGCCGCCGCGAGGGGATAGATCTTATCGGCGGGGACGAGGAACTCTTGCTTTTGCAACTGGGCGAATAACCCCGCTGGCCGACGATAGTGCAGGATGCGAGTGTGCCCCGGAGTGGAATAGTCTCGGTCGGGGGCGATCGCCAACGAATTTACTTGGACACCTTGATCCCAAAGAGGTTGGATTAGCTGGCCATAGATGGGATGCAATACAGGATGTTCCACCCAAAGCGATTCCCAGGGCTGCGGCGTTTCGATAACAAGCCACTGGTCATAGGGCCATGCGGAGCCGATGGGGTCGTGCCCGTTGGCTTTGGACACCGTAGAGCAAAAGCGACAGTCGGGTTGGATGGGAAGAGAGGTTAGCATTAGGGGTAAAGAATTTAGTGTGTAAAAACTGGCTTTGCATCATGCAACAGAGCCATCATAATCGGGGAGAATTGTTTCAACATTACGTAGTTTTGGAAAGGCATAAGCACCTATCCCAATCAGTACACCCAGACATGAAAAAAAAGTATACTGAAGCGCCATACCTGAACCTGCTTCAGACCCAAATAGGTTAGCTAAAAGCCGGGTAAAACCTCCCCCAGCGATCATCATTGGAGTAAATATATAGTCGGCAAAAATTCCAGCCAGCAATAGACCTAGAGGAGATGTAATTTGAGCAATTAGGTAACGACTAGCGAAAACCCGTCCCTGCACACCAGGGTTTACCTTAGAAAGCCAAATTGCCTGATTAGAGCTACCTCGTAAAGGTAAAAAGAAGGCGGATAAAAAGCTTCCTAAAATCCACATTGACTGGGTTTGTCCCAGTCCCACAAGCATCCCGCTGCTACCGACTAAAATCGCGCTGCTCAATAATCCATGGATGCGAGGCTTGGGGCCACCCCAAATGCTCAGCACTGCTGCTCCAGCGATACCGCCGATACCAGCAGCTGTTTGCACACTGGCTAAAACAATCGCGCTGCTATCGCTACGAGCTAAAATCATGGGGGAGTAAATGCCACCACTAACATAGAAGACTAGGTTGGTGCTTAGCAAAAAAACAAGAACTGCTACTAGGCTAGATCGACTAAAAATGTAGCGAAATCCAAAGGTTAGCTTCTGTTCAAGTGTTTGAGTAACTTGATCATTTCTTGCATCGTGATTTGGCTGAGGAATCTGCACCCTTGAAAGTAAGCAAACAGCAATTAAAAACGTGGATAAATCAATTAGTAAAATGCCTGAGAGGCCAGCAAGTGGGTAAAGTAAGCCCGCCATGGCTGGGGCAATCACTTCGTTACCTGAATAGGCAAAGTGGTTCATTGCAGTAGCCCGAGCATAATGTAGTTTGGGCAACAGCATAGACTCTGATGCTGAGTAGGCCAAGCTTTGAAGATAGCCAAAAAAACCATTGATGGATGCGGTGATATAGAGATGCCAGATAGCAAGCTGATTGCTCCACAGCAGCAGCAGCAGCAGTAAAGTCGAGAACCCTGCCATCGTGTCACCCAGTATCATCAGATGCTTGCGATTGGCGCGATCGATAATTAGACCTGCGAAAGATGCTGCGATGACCCTTGAAGTTCGACTGAAAAACCAGACTAGGGCAAGGGGGGTTGCTTTTCCGGTTTGATCCCACACCCAGAGAGTGACAGCAAAGGTGGCCATTTCTGAGCCAAGAATAGAAATTAATTGACCAACCCAGATTTGAAAAAACGTCCGCATGGCTTTAAATTATTGCTTGCCACTCTTATCTAGGAAGGGTATTAAACTTGAGATTTTCTCATGCTTAACCACCAATCATTCCACATGTGCAACTCGTCAAACCGTGACCATTTACTTTAGAAATGGTAGAGCAAGTGCGGCCATCAAATTTCATAAGGTTAATGGCTGTCATCAGATTAAAGAATCAAGGAGAACAGACCTTGTCCTAAGTGGGTGGGCTAATTAAAATGTAGAATGGGTTAGCGATATCGTAACCTATGCAGGCGTTGGGTTTCGTACTTCAACCGCAACCTACATCGTCTTATATTTGATTACGCTTTCCTACTTATGCAAAGGACGAGCGTGTTACCAAGGATCATGAAGCTAATAGTGCTGCCCCACAGTAGAGTACGAATAAAGCGAGCAATGCTAAAAGTTTTATGCTTCCTAACCGGAAGCCTGTAACAAATATTGCTCTACGTCATCTAACACCCAGTCAGCTGCCAGGGGACTGTTGCCCGCTCCCCAGTAGTGGCCCACCGAATACACCTGGTTTTGCTGCATGGCCTTAAGTGACTGCCAGAGAGGGTCGGTTTTCAGCCGTTCTAACTCGGCCTTGTCGGAGGCGGCAATTTCTGGGGTGGCACCAAAGGCGAAAAGCAAAATCACGTCGCCATCGGCCTGGGGCATGGCCTCTCGGCTAATCCACTTTGCAAACGGCGGTTGGTCTAGAGTGCCTTCATTCTGAGATGGGGGCCGGGCGAAGCCCAGATCGGCCAAAATAGACCCGCCGAAGCAGTTCTTCAGATATAGTCCAAGTTCACCTGATGGAGCCGTTACCCGCACCAAAGAGACCTGTATGGGCGGTGCGCTCACCTGTGCGCTCAACTCCTCTACGCGCCGTTGATACTGTTCTAGCACCGCCTCCGCTTGGGTCTCTAGGCCCAGCACTTGGCCATGAAAGCGAAATGGGCGCTGCCAGTCGGCAGTAGTCTGCATGTCAAAAGCAACTGTGGGGGCGATCGCCGACAGTTTGTCATAGGTGTCCTTCATGTCCCAGTGGGCTCCAATAATCAGATCTGGCTGGAGCACTGCTAGCGCCTCTAAATTGATCTGACCACTCTGCCCCAGGCGCGGCACATCGGGGATTAACTCGGCTAGCTCGGGCAACAGATTGCTGGCCACCCCAATGGGTGTCACCCCCAACGACAATAAATTTCCCGCAGCACTATGATCTAAAGCCACCACCCGATTGGGCTGCAGCGGCACACAGGTTTCCCCCATAAGATGTTTGACTATTCTGCACTGTGAAGGCAATGGATCAGCAGTATTAGTTAAGGTTTGCGAGACCTTATTAGCACAAGCAGAAAACAACAAAACTGCCAGAAACGTTAGTCCAAAGAACCTAAGACAACGATGAATTTTTTGCATTTTGAAAAAGTGATTGAACTCTATTCGGGCAACTGAAAAAAAAACTAAAATTCATAGGATAGAGTTCCTCTCACCGTTAACGGCGCACCAGGATCAATGCGAGTCCGGAGCTGAGCAGCCTCAATATAATCAATATTGAAAAGGTTGTTAACGTTAATGGCAGCTCTCCAGTTACTTCGGCGATAAAATACACTGGCGTCAGTACGTACATAGCCAGGTACTTGAAATGAGTTATTCAGATCCCCTTGGCGTTCACCCACATAAAATAAACCCAGACCAAACCCTAAACCTATGAAATCCCCGGTTTGGATTTCATAGGTTGACCACAAACTGGCGGAGTTAAACGGCACACCCTCAATTAAATTACCTGGCTGTAGATTGTTATCTTTGGTAACTCTGGCATCGGTGTAAGCGTAAGAAGCAATAATATTCCAGCCTGGAAGAATTTCTCCCGTAATATCCAGCTCAATACCTCGGCTTCTTTGTTCTCCTAATGGAATGGCAAATCTTGGGTTGTCTGGATCAGTGATAGCGATATTGCTCCTGGTGATTTCATAGGCAGCCAAATTCGTAATTAATCGACTGTTGAGAAATTCACCTCTCACACCCACTTCATACTGTGTACCGCGCACTGGCTCAAGCAGCGAACCATCTACACGAGTTCTGGTGTTGGGTTGAAAGGACCTGCTAAAACTGGTGTAGAGAGAAATTGGCTCAATCGGTTGATAAACAATGCCAACTCGTGGACTAAAGGCTTCGGATTCCCGTTCACTGGTGAGAGTAGTTTGATCAATACTATCAAAACGTCCTCCTACTAACAGCTTTAGGTTTTCGGTCAGAGTCACTTGATCTTGAAGAAAAATGCCGAAAGAATGTGTTTCAGTCAGGTTGGGAAAGTTAAATGGAAACTGCTCCCTTGGAGGTATAGTTGCAATTCCATAAACTGGATCAAAGATGTTGATACTGGGAGCCGCAGCAAATAGAACTGCACCTTCTCTGGTTTGCCAGGATAAATCAAAACCAAATAAAAGCGTATGCTCGACTGATCCAGTAGTAACATTTCCTGTCAGTTCGGTTTGCAATGCATAGGTTTCCTCTTCACTGTCGCTAATGATAAAATCTCTAGCTAGTTCTCCAGTGTCCTCATTCAGGCTAGAAGGATCAGCATTCGCTAAAGTAAAATCCTCATAGGAAAATCGAAATCGATTACGGAGTCTCCAGTTATCGGTGAGACGGTGCTCTAATCGATATCCTGCTAGTAAATTGGTTCTTTCACTAGAGTCATCCAGTTCACCTAGCACTCGATCATAGGGAATATCAGCAACGCCTGTACCCAAAGCAACCAACCCCCGATCAAATGGGCGCTGATCATTTAAATACTCAAATTCAAATGTTATGTCAGTGCGATCGTCAAGATTCCAGGCGACGACAGGTGAGATGAAAAATCGTTCAACGTCTGTATCAAAATCCCGGAAGTTTCCGCCTGTCTCATAGGCCGTGTTTAACCGATAAAGCAGCGATCTCTCAGGGTTTAATGGACCTGACAAATCAATGGTTGGTCGCACTAAGCCGAAACTTCCTGCTTGCAAAGCTGCGGCATAAAAAGGCTCTGAAAGCGGTTGTTTAGTAACGTAGTTAATGATGCCACCCGGATCGAGGTTGCCGTAGAGTACAGACGCAGGACCTCTCAGGACTTCTATTCGTTCCAAATTTGCCGTTTCCACAAGAAAGGTATTTTCTCTAAATCCATCGCGGAAGTTTCCTCCAAATTGTTGAAACCCACGAATATTAAACACCTCAGATATGCCACCAACGGTATTTCCTCGCTGCACCCCACTGACGTTACGCAAGGCTTCAGAGGCGCGAATCACCTGCTGGTCTTCTAACACCTGTTCAGGAACAACTTGAATCGACTGAGGAATATCCCGCAGGGGGGTATCCGTTCGCGTGGCAGTCGTCGCATTATCCACTGCATAGCCCTGATCCTGCTCCCCCGTTACCCCCACCTGAATCGCGTCTGCATCGACATCTACCGCTTCTGTACCCCTGGCGACATTCAACACCAGAGTTTGAGCCCCTGCATTAACTGTCACCGCTGGGGGTGCCTCTGCTCCCGTAATAGCCACCCGCACGCCATCTCCTGAGGACGTGACGCTGACCAGCGCAATGCCCTCAGCTGGACTGGCGGCTTGAAACTCTTCCCCATCCGGCAAAGCCAGCGCCGCATTAGGGATATCCACAATCAGCGCATTGCCCACTACCGACGACGAAGCCGTTAGCTCAGCAGAGGTTGCCAAAACAACCTCTACGCCATCAGCGGTAGTATTCAACCGGACATCGGTAATTTGGGCGATCGCCTGAGCGATCGCTGCCAACCATTCCTCTACCGTCGTCGCAGGCGGCCTCACCTGGCTCAGCACAGGAACCTCTGCACCCACAACCCTCTCAGGCTCAGCAACCGGCCCTTCGGGTTCGTCTAATTCTGTGGGTGGGCTAATAGCCACCTGCTGCTGTTCTGAGGCTGGTTCTGCATTTGCCCAAGCCGGATAGGCTATCAGTGCCAAAAAAGAACCGATAATCCAAAACGCCTGCTGTTGTTGATTCATTGCTCCACACACCAAAATTTAAGCAGTAGCAGAAGGTGACTTCTGCGCAATCAGTTGAGACTTATTTGCAATAGAGAATAAGTCAAAGTAACAGCGTGTGAACAGGCTGATTGATCAAGATGGGGAATCGTTTGATCCAAATCTGGAATTTTTAGTTAGCTTCTCGCTGAGTTGCCAGTGCGTAAGCCTTTGGGTTAACCCCAAATTTTTTGCGAAAGGCCGCCGCAAAATGTCCCCGATTTGTAAACCCTACTCGGTGGGCTACTTCCGTGACATTTAGGTTGCCATCTTTTAGCAGGTCTTTGGCATGCTCCAATCGGTAATGATTTAAACAACCAAAAACTGTGGTGCCAAACAAATGCCGAAAGCCCTGCTTAAGGGTAAATTCATTTAACCCCACCTGACGGGCTAAATCTTTGAGTAACGGAGGCGTGGAGAGTTGCTGCTTTAAGATTTCTCGGGCATAGTGAAGCCGCTCAACATCGTCTGGCTTGAGGTAGACCCGAGGCATACCCTGCTCAGGTTTGAGTGCTTGCTCTAAATGCAGGGCAATCAGTTCCCAAACCTTACTTTCGAGATAAATCTGTTGAGTAATACCGGTATGGGGGCAATTTAGAATTTGCTGTAGGATGGTCTGCATCGCCACTGTTTGGTGGGCTTCATAGGTATAGCGACGCTGGTGATGGGGCTGCACCCATTCTTGAACTGCAGAGGGGGCATCCTCCCAGCGATCGCCCATCCAGGCACATAACAATGCTGGCTCCAGGTGAAATTTCACATCGAAAACGTGCCAGCCTGAGTAATTTGCGTTAATACCAGCATCGGCTAAGCCACTGCCCGAAAAGAAATAGCACTCTGAATGCAAGTCAGGTTGCTGATTAGGATTTTCTTGTACGGTACTTACCGCATATTCCAGCAGATGCTCTCGTTCAGGAACTTCGATAAAAATATCCTGATGAGGCCGATAGCTGGCAATCTCCAGCTCTAACCCCTGCCGCAGATGAATCTTGCGGATAAACCCCGCTCCCAACTGGGCTGGATAGCTCCAGGTGTTGTCAAAACTGCTTGCGCTTGGCTCAGGCGGCTTTATGGTTGGATTAGCCTGAATTAGATCCCCGTAGTCGGCCTGAGATAGGGCGATCGCCATGGTCACAAGAATATTAAGGGTTTTGAACCCTTATTCTACTCTTATGAGAATTATTGTCAACAACCAAGGCGTAATCCACAGGGCAAACGCATACTCAAATGATGAGGGATACTCAAGCTAAGCCGTTGAATCAAGATCCTAATGAGTGTATCCTCTCTGCCATCCAATTCGTTACTGAAACTTCGAGACCCTTGAAGACCCACGTGTGGACTATCTCGTGGAGCATCGCCTGCTAGACATCATCGCGCTGACGATT
>Ga0208218_1000270_pt1 | contig 27575 bp, 24 predicted proteins | sample HotLakmasection3_FD_184726 | JGI IMG/M metagenome (GOLD analysis project Ga0208218, IMG submission 184726) | Hypersaline microbial mat communities from Hot Lake, Washington, USA - Section #3 (SPAdes) | ecosystem: Environmental > Aquatic > Non-marine Saline and Alkaline > Hypersaline > Microbial... | reverse complement strand
TTCAGCAGTGTGAGTGGTCGTCAGGGGCAGGCGATCGCGGATCGGCGTCGTATGGGCGTGCAGCACATGGCTGGTGTGGTCGCGCGGCTCGACGGGCTGGTGCAGTCGGATCAGTTGTGCCAGGGTTTTCTTCAACTGGGTGCGCGGCACAATCATATCCACAAAGCCATTGTTGAGCAGGTACTCGGCGGTCTGGAAATCATCGGGCAGCTTTTCGCGCAGGGTTTGCTCGACCACTCGCCGCCCCGCAAAGGCGATCGTCGCCTGGGGTTCCGCAATGATGATGTCGCCCAGCATCGCAAAGCTCGCCGTCACCCCCCCTGTGGTGGGATGGCTGAGGACGGGCACATAGAGAATGCCAGCTTCCTGGTGGCGCTGGAGTGCGCCGGAAATTTTTGCCATCTGCATTAGACTGAGCATCCCTTCCTGCATCCGTGCGCCCCCAGAGGCGCAAACGATGATGACCGGGATGCGATCGCGCGTTCCCTGCTCGATCAGCCGGGTCAGCTTCTCGCCCACCACAGAACCCATGCTGCCGCCCATGAAGCGAAAATCCATGACCCCCAGCGCCACAGGTAGCCCATCCAGTTCGCCAACGCCCGTGATTACGCTGTCTCTCAGCCCCGTTTTTGCCTGGGTGTCCTGGATGCGGTCGGCGTAGGATTTGCGATCGCGAAACTCTAGCGGATCCGTCGGACCCAAATCGTCACCCATCGAACGCCAGGTCTGCGAATCGATCAACTGGGCGACCCGTTCATCGCTATCTACCCGGTTGTGATGTCCACAATCGGGACACACCATCGCGTTCAGCCTGAGGTCTTTGGCATAGGTCAGCACCCCACAATTGGAACACTTGCTCCACAACCCATCCGCAATTTCTCGCTCCTGGCGTTCCTTGCTAATGGGACCCGCCTTACGCCGATTTGCAAACCAATCAAACAGAGACATGAAGAGTTAAAAGGTAAAGTGACCAAAAAGTTTTGAAAAGTGTTTATTTTGAAAAGTGTTTATTTTTAAGGGCTGTGCCCTTGCAAAGACTGGTGAATTCAGGCTTCAACAATTCATTTGATGTCAGTTGATGACGGACAAAATCCAGAGTAGAGCAACCCTGGTCATGCTCCAACCTGGAAGTTCATCCAATTCCAATCTAAAACTGATGGGGATCATTGAAAACTAGGGATCATTGAAAACTAGGGATCGTTGAAAACGTGACAACAAAAATATCGCCAGAACTTTTAACAATAGCGGATGGTTGTCTTAATTTGAGAACCAGTGAGCCAGTGAGTTTATCGGCTAACCAGACCCGCCAACCAATAATGGGGAGCATAATGGGGAGCAAAGATGACTGAAAAGGGCAGAGGAAAAGGTTGGCAGCTTAATTACAAGAACTAATCTGCTGTAACCGCCTGCTAAAAAGACTGACAGGAGCCGAATAATAATTAATCAGCGTAAACCTTCACTGGCTTCTTCCTCCACAGGGCTGAGTAGGAGCAATGCCGTCCAGCGATCGCGCGATCGCACCTGAAGCAGCGCTGGCGTGCCCGAACCAAAATGAGCTTGAAGCCCTTGATTCAGAATCCGAGCCGGAATGCCCTGAGCTTCCAGCATTTGCTGCATCAATTCAGCTTCCCAGAGGGTGCTGGTTTCCTTTAACGTAATCCACTCCACAGCGGCGTTGAGATGTCAGCCAAGAATACTGAAGAGATTGTATCAGAGCATGTCCGGTGATAGGTGGCTCGGTAGACGGTTGACAGCGCTCTCATCCCTACAGCGTTGGAAAAAATGCCCCCCGGTATGCCGTAATCAGTGCGTCCCCAAAAAAGACGGTGAGAATCGCTGCAAGAGCAAGGAAGGGTCCAAAGGGCATGGGTTGACGACGGCTGATCAGGTGAAGGGCGATCGCCCCACCTCCCACAACTGCCCCCAGCACACAGGCGAGCAACCCCGCCAGCAACAAGTGCGACCAGCCCATCCATGCCCCCATCATGGCGGCAAGTTTGGCATCGCCTCCCCCCATGGCTGCCTGTCCAAAGGCGATCGACCCCACAAAGGAAATGATGGTGAGCAGCCAGATTCCCACAACGGCTCCCACAACCCCTGTCATGAGCGCCTGGGGAATGCCCCCCGCATTTGCTGGATCTGCCCAACCATAGACCGCCTGAAAGACCAACCCCGACACGACCCCAAGCCGGGTCAGAGGATTGGGCAGGGTCATCGTATCCAGATCAATCAGCGACAGGGCAATCAGGCAACTGAAGAAAAACCAATAGCCGAAGCTGGGCACCGACCAGCCAAAGCCCAGCCACGCCCCCACAAACAGCAGCCCTGTTGCCGCTTCGATGAGAGGATAACGCGGAGAGATAGGCGTTTTGCAATAACGACAACGCCCCCGCAGCCACAGCCAGCCAAGGACAGGCACATTGTCGTGGGGACGCAGGGGATGGAGGCACTTGGGACAACGGGAGGGCGGATGAAGTAATGACAACCCCGCAGGTAGGCGATAGATCACCACATTCAAAAAGCTGCCAACCGATGCCCCAAAGATGAAGGCGATCGCCCCATTCACCAGCACATACAACGTTTCCACAGCCTAACTCCTGCAACTAAGTACATGGTCATAGATAAAGCCAGTGGGGTGCGCCCCCCGATGGGGGCACACCCCACCATAGCTTCGTGTATTTATGGCTACCCACTTACAACGGCACTGTCACGGCTGTCTTTAACCATGCCTGTCTTCTAACAAAGTTCTGTCCCTGTTGATGGACAATTGCCGGATGCGACACGGTTCGCCAGCCCCAGCCCCAGCCCCAGCACCCATCCACCCTCCCCGACCTTGCCCTGCCATCGCCTGTTGCTGTCCAGCGTACCCATTCCACCCCAAATCCGTACGCCTTTGCCTTACGTCATAGGGGACTTGCAAGAAAATAAAATCCCCATTTTTGAGAGAGAAGGCTGGCAAAGCCAGCCTTCTCTCTCAAAAATGGGGATTTTATTAAGCCGCAGATCCCTAGGCTCGTTTCACTGCCTTTCAGCCAAATCCTCAAAGCAACTTTTCTGGTCAACGTTCCCATCTTTTCGGGAAAGCGCCCCCTTCGATGTGAAGCACTCTGTCAATCCTGCTCCAGCCGTTCAACTTCGTGAGGGGTGACAGTGAGGGGTGACACCCCAGCGCGACATGAATCTTCATGAAGAAACCCATCAAGTTGATTATCATTTGTTCGAGATCGCTGTAATTCCCTTAGCTTTTAGGCTTTTGGGCGATCGCTCCACCCCATCTCGGCAGGGATGGATAACGAAATTTCAGGCTTCAGAGAAATTACCGAGAATTATCTGAATCCTTTGATAATCAACTTTTTTCGGAGTTTGCAATTCTTATCTTTTGCCAGCATTTTCCCCAGCAAAATCCACAGGGTTTCCACAGATTGTCCCCAACTTTTCCACAGGCATCTGAGGCTTTTCCACAGCCCCCTACGAAAACAGTAGCCTTAGCGTCTGTTTTTGGGGAGGGCTGTGGAAAGGGGCGATCGCCCCTCCAAACTGAGAAAAGTATGAAGTTAGGTAAATAAAACTGCTCTAAAAGCCGCATTCCCTCGTAAAGCTTAAGTAAATCTAAACGGCTTTGTGAAGAAGATTGTCGTTGACAACCCCACCCCCTCCTGGCGCACAATGATGCGACCACCGTTGGAAGTGCATCCACTGAAAACGCAAATGCTGAACCCGACCATCTGAAAAATCCACATCTGTGGAAATCTCCACATCTGTGGAAATCTTTTTAGATGGTGCTGGAAGATCATTTGCACGCTTTGTTTGCTCTGATGTGTGGGAGTTCATACATCGCGGCAGCTCCGGGAAAGCGTATCGCTCTATCCGGTTAGCTGGAGGTTTTTGTGCGCATTATGCGCTGACCTTCGGTGTCCGGCTATCGTCCCCAGGCTCTAACAATGGGGCTGTCTGATTTGGTGAATGTTCGTAACGTTGTCTGTGTATAAGTTGTTGCCCCTAACTTTACGTTTCTGAGTACAGAGGTTTTCCATGAACGCAACTGTTAGCATCCTTGCCGAGATCCCCGAAGAATTGCATGAATCCCTAAAAGGCTATCTGGAGGGACATCCTGACTGGGATCAAGATCGGGTTTTTGTCGCCGCGCTTTCGCTCTTCCTTTTGCAAAACGGTAATAGCAACACCATTGATGCTTCGCGCAGCTACCGCCGTGCCGCACGGGTTTACCTGGATGCCCTATTCAAACAGGCTGTATAAGCACCGCTAGATTCCCTGTTCCTGTGGATGAGGGGCGCTTAATCAATGCGTTCCCTTTGCCACACCTGCCTAAAAGTGCTGAGCAAAAGCGGTAAAGCAAGATTATTTCGGCTTATGATCAGGTACAGAGATGAGCGAGGAAATTCATGAACTATCTCTGGTTTAAGGCATTCCATATTATTGGCGTTGTGGTTTGGTTCGCTGGGTTGTTTTACCTGGTGCGTCTATTTGTCTACCATGTCGAGGCAGAGGAGCAACCTGAGCCAGCCAGAACCATCCTGAAAGACCAATATGCGCTCATGGAAAAGCGCCTTTACAGCCTGATTACCACTCCCGGTATGGTGCTGACGGTAGCAATGGCGATCGCCCTCGTTGCGATCGCGCCCGACCTGCTGAAGCAAACCTGGCTTCACGTTAAGCTGACGTTTGTCTTGCTTACGGTGGGTTATCACTTCTACTGCCGTCGCATCATGAACCAACTGGCTGCCGGAACCTGTCAATGGAGTGGGCAACAAATGCGCGGGCTGAATGAAGTCCCCACGGTGTTCCTTGTTTTGATTGTTTTACTGGCTGTTTTCAAAAACCAGCTACCGACCAGCGCCACTGCCTGGGGAACCCTGGGGTTAATTGTGGCAATGGCAGCGATCATCCAACTCTATGCCCGCAAACGTCGCCTGGACAAGGAGCGAGCGGCACAAACTGCCGCAGCCCAAGCAGCGGAAGCGCTGGGCGAGACAGAGATGAGTGGTTCAGCATCTTAATTTCAACATCGGGTTTTCCGAGTCAGATCAAGCCTCTGCATCTACTGGCTGTTCGGAACCAATCTATAGCTGGCAAAGGGCACAGAAAATCTGTGCCCTTTTTGCTGGGGTTGCTAATGCCAATCATCGGGTCAACCTTTCAGGGCAGCATTTTGCAGTGCCATAAGTTCCTGAATGCCACTTTCTGCCAGGTCGAGGATCTGGTTCAGTTGCTGGCGCGAAAAGCTACCCTCTTCAGCCGTTCCCTGCAACTCAATGACCTGCAACTCCTCATTCAGCACAATGTTGCAATCCACATCGGCTGCCACATCTTCCTCATAGGTGAGGTCGAGGAAGGCTTCGTCTTCTAAAAGACCAACGGAAATGGCAGCGACCTGGTGGGTGATGGGCGATCGCTCCAGTTCTCCCGCCTGCACCAGCGTGTTCACCGCATCACACAGCGCCACATAGGCTCCCGTAATCGAGGCGGTTCGGGTTCCGGCATCTGCCTGCAACACATCCGCATCCACCAACAACGTCCGCTCCCCCAGTGCCTTCATGTCGAGCACCGATCGCAGGCTCCGCCCAATGAGCCGTTGAATTTCCTGAGTTCGTCCCGAGAGCTTCAGCAGCTCTCTCGACTGGCGCTGGGGCGTTGCCGACGGGAGCATTCGGTACTCTGCCGTCAGCCAGCCCTGCCCAGAGTCAGCCAGGAACTTAGGGACACCTGGCTGAATGGAAACGGTACATAACACCTGGGTATTGCCCGCATGAATGAGCACAGACCCCGCCGCAAAGCGGGTGAAGTGACGCTCAAAGCGCACGGGACGAAGTTGATCTGGACGGCGACCATCGGAACGTTGCCAAGCCATAGGAAGAAGTGATAAACGCGTTTGCTGTAAATACCTCACTCAGAATACCGGGCACAACGAACATCCCGCTAGGTCTTGCAGGTGCAAGATCTTGCCCACCCCGTCTTTTTGCTTTTCCCTCTGAAAAAATCTTAAGCTTTATCGGAGTTGTCGGGTTTGGTGGCTGGAAAGATGTGCTGCAACATCGTTTGCAGGTTTTATGCCGCTGTGCGTAGCCCGGTTGCTACACAATTCTTGGGGTCGATATAGAATTTTCTCGATTTACGATCGCCCCTAAACCTGCAAAGATTTGTCTCAGTAGCGTGCAAACATAACTTGTGGAGTGAAGGCTTGGTGGGTGACACAGAGCCACACTTCGCCTGCATAGAGACATAAATTGACATGGAATACTTTTTGACGTGGAACTTTTGACGTAGAACTTTTGTGGAACATTTTGTGGAGCATTTACATTTTGTGGAGCATTTACATTTTGTGGAACATTTATTTTGTGGAACATTTAGAGAGGCAATTCAGTAGATGAAATGTTAGATATGAAGCTGAAGGATTGGCGATCGCCCTTAAGCAGTCCGTTTACCCAGTCTCTAATCTCCAAATTTTTAATAAGGACATAAGCGATTGACAGATTCCGTTTACAAAGGACGGAAAACCTTACTTCCCAAGGACACTACTCCCGAAGAGAAGCTTCTAAGATCTTTTTATAGTGATAAATGTTGCTGTGAAACGGGTTGTTATGCGATTACTGCCAGCTTGGCTTGGGGATATGTCTCGCGTTCAATCACCAGCCAGATCAACTCCACCATCAGCCTACTTCTGGGTTCCCATGTGGTTGTAGGTTGCGACCCTAAAGTTTTTTTAAGTTCCAAATCCCGTGCCTATCCTGGCTTGACATCGGGTATTTGTTGAAACATGACAGTCAAAGCACGAGTAAGGAAAGATTCATTCTTCCATGCCAAAGCCACCCCTTCCCTCTCCCTTTCCCGCCGATGAGTCGGCACCTACAGAGTTCTCAATGAAAAACTCCCCCTTCTCTCCCTCTGCCGATGAACCCGGACTGGAAGAGTCCCTCGAAGATTTAGATGCCACCCTGGAATTTTATCGGGGGCTACCCGGACGACGGGGCAAAGCAGCTGTTGTGCTGATTGCCATCTGGGGAAGCACCGTAGCCCTGCATCTGGTTTCCTGGGGCATCTGGTTTGTTTGGGGATTGGCAACGTTATTTGGCATCCAAATGGTTCGCATGGTGCTGGCAGTGCCGCGATCGCACTCCAAGCCTCTCTCCGGGCTTGAGCCAAACAACCTCCCCTTCGTTTCTCTCCTCGTCGCAGCCAAAAACGAAGAATCAGTCATCAGCTCCCTTGTCCAAACCCTTTGCCAGATAGACTACCCGGCTCATCGCTACGAAGTTTGGGTGGTCGATGATAACAGCACCGACCGCACGCCCCAGGTGCTCGAACGCCTGCAAAAAGACTATCCCCAACTGCGGGTGTTGCGTCGTTCTGAGGATGCGACGGGGGGCAAGTCGGGTGCGTTGAACCAGGTTGTCAGCCTGGCACGGGGCGATGTCCTAGCCGTGTTTGATGCCGATGCCCATGTTCCCTACGACCTGCTACAACGGGTAATTCCCCTGTTTGACAATAGCCATGTCGGAGCGGTACAAGTCCGCAAGGCGATCGCCCAGGCAGGACTACGGATGCGCTCATCCAACCTGTGGATTCGTGGACAGGCAACCGAAATGGCGCTCGACAGCTACTTGCAGCAACAGCGGATCGCCATTGGCGGCATTGGCGAGTTGCGAGGCAATGGGCAGTTTGTGCGACGTGAGGCATTGCAGCAATGCGGGGGGTGGAACGAAGAAACCATCACTGACGACCTGGATTTGACCCTGCGCCTGCACCTGGCACGGTGGGATATTGACTTTCTGCTCATGCCTCCCGTTGGGGAAGAAGGCGTCACCCGCGTTGTTAACCTGTGGCATCAGCGCAACCGCTGGGCAGAGGGGGGCTACCAGCGCTATCTCGACTACTGGCGCTTGCTCGCTCGAAATCGCATGGGCACGCGCAAAACCCTGGATATGATGAGCTTTTTCTTCATGCAGTATCTGCTGCCCCAGGCAATGGTGCCCGACTTTTTGATGGCGATCGCCCGCAGCCGATTGCCCCTCCTCACCCCCATCACTACCATCACCTTCTCGGTTGCCTGTGTTGGGATGTATGTAGGGTTGCGCCGCATTCAGCATCAGCAACTGCAGACAATGCCCGGCGCGATCGCCAACTCCCACTGGCGTACCCTGATTCAAACCCTCCAGGGCAATCTGTACATGATGCACTGGTTCCTGGTGATTGCAAGCATGGCGTTTCGCATCGCCATTCGCCCCAAACGGCTCAAGTGGGTGAAAACAGCGCACCACGGCAGCGACGATTCCTGGCTTAATCTGTCCGATCCGCTCAATCCATCGAAATAGCTCTTTCGCTGGTTCAAAAGTAACGTCTTGCCTGGGCTTCTGCTTCAGGCATTTTTTGTGCATTCCCTAAGGCGCTTTTTGCTTAGATAGCCGTAATCATCTTGATTAGGATCGAAAATAAAACCCGGAATTTTTGATGAGAAGCGCGGCATTGCCGCGCTTCTCATCAAAAATTCCGGGTTTTATTTCGTACGTGCTCCTTAGGACAAGAGGGTGGGGGGGCACCCCCCCCACGCAGGGGTTCCATCTCTGCATCCCGTCCTAACCCCCGTGAATATGGCTATAAAATTAACTCTTTAAAGGCTATACCTTCGCCTTTTTTTCAGACCCTTGATTTTGCGTGCACGTCGCTCACGCAAAATCAAGGGTCTGAAAAAAATGGCGATCCTGGTGTGGCTCTAGGGCAATTATTTTTTCGAAAGAGGGCGCGGCTGAACCGCGCCCTCTTTCGAAAAAATAGGGGAGTGCTTTTCTAGAGCTTTTCTAGAGATTACTTAATAACTGTCTTCTCCGGCGATACCGTCGCCTTCTCCGGCGGGTAACTCTAGGTTAAGCGCTGCATCGCGGATAGCTTTCCACTGGCGGAATAGTTCTGTTCCATGCAGATCTTGTTGGCGATATTTCCGAACAGCTTTCTCCAGGTCATTGGCAGTTCGGACGACGGGAAGGGAGTTTTGGCGATTGTGCATCGTAGTGTCCTTTGCGAGTGTCATCAGAGAAATGAGAGCTGAAAAGTAAGTGCCGACAACTAAACTACGATTCAGCACAAAGATCAGATGTCAGACAGCCAAGCCTGATGACTGCTATTTCTTTGATGAAAACCTCTGCATTATTTTTTATAGTAAAATTATGGCATAAAAGTATTCTGGGATACAGAAATTATTCTTAAGCCTTGGATTTGATGTGTCATCCCTGGCTTGCCTGATGCATTAGAAAAATCCATTGCGTTCCGCTCATCAGGTAATAGCCTCCGATCAGGAGAAGTAGCATTCCCCCGGCGCGCAGCAAGTTTTCAGAGTAGGTCAGGGCGGTGCGGGCTTGCTTGGCTAAACCAGTGAAGAGGCTAGCGAGGAAAATGATGGCGGTGTAGCCCAGCGCATAACTGGTCATCGTTAAGACGCTGTAGGCACGCGAACCCGTTGCTCCGGCGGCTGCCAGCACCGCTACCATCACTGGGCTCGCACAGGGAGAGGCGACAAGGGCAAAGGTGAGTCCAAAGCCGTAGGGTCCAGCGATCGCCCAATTTTCTGGCAATGCAGGCAGCTTAAACGAGAACAGCCCTAACAAGCTCAACCCCATGCCCACAATCAAGATTCCTACCAGGAGGTTGATGTAGCCGCGAAACTGGAGGGCGATCGCCGCTGCAAAGGAGGAGATGAGTCCCAGCAAGCTCAGGGTCGTCACAACCCCCAGCACAAATAGGCTGGCTTTGATGACAGCATCTTTGCGGGAAGCGATGTCCCGCGTGCCGATGTAGCCCAAGTTGACAGGCAACAGGCAGAGGATGCAAGGGGAAAGGCTAGCAATTAAACCACCCACAAATGCCAGTGGTATGAGCATTTGTGGTCGTTGGGACTGTTGATCAAACCAGGGCTGCAACTGTGCTTCCAGCCAAAAGACAACATCCTGCAAGGGGGCAAACAGTTGAGCGAAACGGACTTGCGTTGCCAGCCATCCGGTCAACGCAGCAATACAAATCAGGGCGATCCATCTTCCCCACTGTCTTGGCGATCGCCCTGGCATTTGTTTCTGAAACCACTGTTGCATCCGTCAAATCCTCAGAGGGTTGGGAGGGGGTCGGTTGATAGGTCACGGTCACTTCAGTGCCCCTGACTGTCGTGCTTTGGGTTAATTTCTGAAGGTGCGCGGACCGTTGTATCCCGAAAGGTCAGCCAGGCGATTGAGCGACTGCAAGCCGGGATAGCGGCGTCCATTGATCTCCCAGGTAGGAAACCCAGAGACATTAGCCGCTCGGCAGCGATCAACCTGCGGATTCTCGCCACGGGGGTCGCACTCAACGACTTCCAACTGCTGCACCGCTTCCTCCCCAAACAAGTCCTTCTGGCGTTCGCAATAGGAACACCAGTAGGCGGCGTACATCCGTGCTCCAGACTCGGTCAGGTGGTTTGCCAGGGCAACTTCAGCGGAGACGCTTGCCTGGTCAGTGGGCGCATCGCTCTCTGGAGCCGCTGCGCCCGAGGGGGCTGCGCCATCGGTAGATGCGGGGGTTTCGACTGGCGCTTCCTCCGTTGGAGGCAATGGGCTGTGGAGTCGGGGTGTGGTGTCTACGGGGCGGTCGGCTGCCTGTTGGGCGGTGCTCAAGTTCGCTGTATAGTTAGCTTTGGCTTGTTGGGCGGTGGCGCGTTCGGGCGCATCTTCAGGGATCTGGTCTAGCAGGGCGATCGCCCCTTCCCAAAGGTTGGCGACCAGTCCCCAGTCATCCCGCGATTGTGCTGACTGTGCCAGGGCGCTTGCCTGGTCTGCCTGGGCGGTGGCTTCGCTGAGCAGTTGTTCGGCAGTAGGGGGCGCAGGGGAAGCTTCCTCGGTGGGGGCGATCGCCACCGAAGACGCCGGGGCAGGAATTACCTCTGGGGCTTCGGCAGAAGAATTGGATAGGGAACAGCCACCTGCCAGGCTCAACACAATTCCCACCGACAGCACCGAAAATGCCGACAACCACTTTCGCCCACCAGGAAAACAGGAAGAAATAGCGCTTGAATGGGCTGAACCATTTGCAGCGCAACGCTCAGAAGAGGGTTGATAACGGGTTTCAGGAAATGGACGCATAGGTTAGGTTGGCTTATCACTAAGAAATACCGGGTCAAGGGTGCGACCCCACACCCCCATAGTCTAAAGTTTGCGGCAATAGAACTACAGTGATAGATGCCCAGATTGCGACTCAAATCCCTCCCTCATAGGAAGGATTGTTGAGCTTTTGGTTGCGTTGAAGAGATGCGTTGATAAAACCTGATTGTGCTTCAGCCGTCCCTGATGGGGGAGTTTGTCGTCTCTGGCGTCGTCTCTGGTGTCATCGCTGGCATCGCAGTCCCAATTTTGACCTGCGACAGAGCATACCTGTTAGTAGTATTCCCAACCTTCCCGGCATAAATAAAATCCTGCCGACAAAATCCCACCTATATAAAAATGCCGCACCACCCAGGGTTCTGTTCTCAGAAAAAATACTGAACCCATGAGCGGATGATGGTAGTGAACCTATCAAGAGTGACGCAATGTAGAGACAGCCCTTGAGGATAAGCCGTTCCCCCTTTGTGCCCTCTGTGCCTCTATGGTTCAATTCATGCCCAGCGATCGCCTAAGGAGATTTCTGAGAAAGAACATCCCCATTTTTTGAGAGAGGGCGCGGCTTAGCCGCGCCCTCTCTCAAAAAATGGGGATGTTCTTTTCTGGAGATCGCCTAAGCTACCCTCTGGCAAAAGTTTTAGCTCTCTCCCCGCAAGACATGGGCATAAAGATACTGCACTTTTTCCCAGGCATCGGCGGCAGCCTCCGCGTTGTAGCTGTCTCGCTGGTCGCAGAAAAAGCCATGTTGTGCGCCTGGATAGCGGAAAACTTTGTGGGGAATATGGTGATTTTGCAGTGCCGCCTCGATCGCCTCCACATGGTTGGGGGGAATGCTGGGGTCTTCTTCGCCAAAAAAGGTGTAAATCACGCCCTGAATATCCGCCGTATAAGTGAGAGTCGGCTTGCCCCCTCCTGGCGACCAATCGGGAATGCCCGCCCCATAGAAAGATGCCACCGCCTTGATGCCAGGAAGGATGGCGGTCAGATAGGCAACATGTCCCCCAAAACAGAACCCAATAGTGCCGATCGCCTCAGCTCGCACTGTGGGCATTTCCTGGAGATGGCGAACGGTAGCGGCAATGTCATTTAATAACTCGGATGCCTGGGTGTTGTTTTTGTATTCCCGTCCAATGGTCACATCCTCGGCGGTATAGCCTGTTTCAAAGCCGGGAGCTTGCCGCTGGTAGATGGCAGGGGCGATCGCCACATAGCCCAATCGGGCAAAGCGCTCAGTCACATCCCGAATATGCGAATTTACCCCAAAGATTTCCTGAATCACGATAATGGCAGGAAAATTACCTTCCTGTGAAGGCTCTGCCAGATATGCGTCAAGTTGCACATCATTGCTGGGAATTTTGACCCAGGTTGTCTTGATATCTTGCGTGGATACCATACCCTTGCCTCATCTTGATTGCTGGTTGGCGCGTTCCGCTGCTCTCTATAAGAAGTCTTCATGCAGGAAAATTAGCCCCTGCAATTCAGAACACCCACAATGCTGCTTTAGAAAATGGGAGCGACATTTGCAGAAGCGTTGGGCTAGCTGAAAGCAGCGATCGCCATAACTCACCTTTTGATTATGAAGTCAACCGCACGACTATGGAGGTAAACTGGATTGCGCTGCTCTATATTCACCGAAATTTTCAAGAAAACTTCAAATTTCGCCCCAGTTTTGCCCCTGGCTTCCTCTGGCAATCTGTTCCTTCACCCACCCAGAGGATTCTAATCTGCCAATTAAGGCGGCACGATTGGAGATGTATCTTGATTGAGAATCTTGATTGAAAATCTTATTTATTCAGGCTTCATCTATTCAGGCTTCATCTATTCAGGCTTCTTAGATAGACCAATAGACGCATAGACTACCAATAGACCAATAGACTAATAGACGACGATCGCCCCTGTTCCGCTCCACCTCCGACCTCCTTAAGATTATTGGCTCAGAACTCTCATGGTCGAATTCCACATCCAGCCAGATAGCGAAATTCCTGCTTCAAAGCAGCTCTATAACCAGATTCGCTTCAAAATTGCCTCGCGCCAGTATCCGCCGGGTCACAGGCTGCCCAGCACCCGCCAATTGGCAATGCAGACGGGGCTGCACCGCAACACCATTAGCAAGGTGTATCGCCAACTGGAAGAGGATGGGGTGGTGGATGCCCGCGCTGGGGCAGGGATTTATGTGCGAGCGCAGGGCGACGAGGGCGGGGGTGGAGCCAGCCGATCGCCCATCATGGAGAAATACCCCAAAGCCTACAAGCTGGTGCAAAAGAGCCTGGATGAGTTGCTGAACCAGGGCTGCTCCCTCAGCCAGGCGCGAGAATTGTTTTTGGCAGAAATCGACTGGCGTTTGCGCTGTAGCGCCCGTGTGCTGGTCACGTCCCCCAGCCAGGATATTGGGGCGGGGGAGCTGATGGTACGCGAGTTGCAGCAAGCTCTGAAAATTCCCGTCCAACTGGTGCCGTTAGAGGAATTGGCAGAGATACTGGATCAGGCGCGGGGCGGCACGGTGGTTACCAGTCGTTATTTTATTGGGGAAGCAGAGGCGATCGCCTCGCCCAAGTCCGTGCGCGTCATCCCCATCGACATCTACGACTACCGCCGCGAACTGGATCTGTTGAAGGAAGTGCCCAGCAACACCAATATTGGAGTTGTGAGTCTCAGCACGGGCATCCTGCGAGCGGTCGAGGTGATTATTCATAGCCTGCGGGGCGACGAGTTGCTGGTGATGACTGCTCAAACCGAAGACACCTATAAGCTCAATGCCCTGGTGCGCAGTTCCCAAACCATCGTTTGCTTCGACCACTACAGTGAAGCTGCCGTTAAAACTGCCATCCAAACTGTGCGGAATGACCTGATTCGCGCTCCCCGCCTGGTTACCTGCGAAAATTACATTGGCGAAAAATCCATCGGTTTACTAAAGCGGGAACTGGGCTTGGAGTAGTCGGCAATCAACGGGCTTTTTTAAGCCTTGTATAGCGGTGTGTAAGTCAGAGTCGGACAGATGTTGTTTTGGAAAGCGACGCACCGCGCTGCTTTCCAAAACAACACCCTGGTTCTGGGCGCATAGCACGACATTTAAGGATCACGTACGAAATAAAACCCGAAATTTTTGATGAGAAGCGCGGCATTGCCGCGCTTCTCATCAAAAATTCCGGGTTTTATTTTATTTTCAATCCTAACCCTGCTGTTTCAGGGGCAAATCGGCATTGATGGCGTCAATTTCCATCTGCTCTTGCTCGTTAATTTGACTGATGTAGCCTCGCAGGATTTGCATTAACCGCTCGTCGTAGAAGCGATGGAGGGAGTAATTGGGCGTTGCGGGGAAGCCGCGCCGCTTTTTGTGGCGACCGCCTGCCCCGGGGTCAAAGATCTGCACCCCATGCGCGATCGCCCACTCAATTGGTGAGTAGTAGCAGGTGTCGAAGTGGAGGTTTTCAATTTCGTGGTGTGATCCCCAGTAGCGCCCGTAGAGGCGATCGTCCTTGGTAAAGCAAATCGACATCCCCACCGGGTGCTGCGGATCATCTTCCCCAAAGGCGGTAAACAACACCGTCCGATGGCTCCAGTTGGGATAGAGCTCCTCAAAGAAACGACGGGTGAGATACTTGCTGCCCCACCAGCCAAACTTGTCGCAGGTGTCGCAGTAGAAGGCATACATGGTTTGGCAGAGCGATCGCGAAATCTCCTCTCCGGCGATCGCCCGCAGCTCTAGTCCCGCATTTTGAACGGCTTTCCGCTCCCGCTTAATGTTGCGCCGCTGATTTGCGTTAAACGCCTGCAAATAGTCGTCGAAGGTCTGGAAATTGAGATTTTTCCAGATATAGCTGTGGTGCAACCAGGTACTAAAGCCATGCCGCTCCAACACCGGACGCCATTCTGGGTCTACGTAGAGCAAATTACAGCCAGAAATGCGGTTTTTCGCGCAGTAATGGTCAATTTCGCTCACCATCTGCTCCACAATTTCGTCTTCGTCCTCTCCCGGCGCAATCAAAAACCGATAACCTTCGGCGGGGGTAAAGGGCGACATCCCCAGCAGCTTGGGATAATAGTTGATCCCCAGCCGATTAGCCAGTTCTGCCCATTGATGGTCAAAAACAAACTCCCCGTAGCTGTGTCCTTTGATGTAGAACGGGGCGACGGCGATGAGGGTGCGATCGCGCCATAGCGTCAGGTGGCTGGGTAACCATCCAGCTTTAGCTGTAGCACTGCCAGAGGCTTCCAAATTATGCAGCCATTCCCATTCAAAAAAGGGGGTTTTGAGCGGTTTAGCGAGGGCATCCCATTCTGCCTGCGGAATCTCGGCAACCTGGTTAACCCAATGGACGGTGTAACGGGACGGGAGAGATTGAACCATCGGGAGGGCAAGGGTTTTGTGAAGACGTTTGAAGACCAATAGCGTCAGCCTAGCGTACCCATTGGGAAAGAAACAAGGTAGACAGAGTTCGGACGATTTTGGTTCTTCGCCGCTGGAAGACCGGGATCAGGAACGGGGATCAGGGGATCAATAGCATTAGAGTGCTCCAACAAATTTGGGAAAGGTCAAATTTGGGAAAGGTGTGGCTTTGCTGCACTTTCCTCAAAATGCTGTTTCATGTGTTGCTAATCCCAATCGTTCATGCCAGCGACAGCACGCAACGCTTGCTGTCACTGGCATGAACGATTGGGATTAGCCCTTAGGATTGAAAATAAAATAAAACCCGAAATTTTTGATGAGAAGCGTGGTGTTGCCGCGCTTCTCATCAAAACTTTCGGGTTTTATTTCGTACGTGATCCTTAGGCTCGGCTGGAGCTTTGACCTGATAGTGCAAAAACACCTCATGCTCAATAGCTTCTATGGATTGCAGGTGCAGGTGGGGAGCGACATTTGCCAGGAAGCCAGCGCCATCAACCGGGGTAGGGGCGTGCGCACCACCCAGCAAGAGGGGACAGACGGTGAGCCACAGGTCATCGATCGCCCCCACCGCCAGCAGAGACGCCACCACTTGCCCGCCCCCTGCCACCACCAGCCGATGAATGCCAAGCTCGTAAAGGAGCGGGAGGGCGATCGCCCAATCCAAACCTTCCCCTTGCTCTGGCACAGTCAAAATTTGCTGGAACTTCTCAGTATCTTTTGCGTCTTGATCGTCTGCGTCTTGCCAGTGTGTTCCCCCTGTTTTGGTGGTTAAAAGCCAGCGTGGCACGGCTTGCTGAAAGAAGCGCAGAGACGAGTCCAGGTTCCCTGAGCGAGAACAGACAATATAGGTTGGCTGAGGTGGTTGCTGGCGATCGCAGCGAGCCTTAATCAAACCTGGAGTGCGAATGGGCAGAATAGTGCCATAGACGCGCACGGTGCTTGCCCCCGACAACACGCCATCGGCTTCGGCGAGGCGTGCTTCCAGATGCAGGCGATCGCGCTCTGAGCCAAACCGGGCAGGCGATCGCGCTCCATCGGCAATCTTGCCATCGGCACTCATCGCCAACACAACAGTGATGGAAGGGCGAGGTCTAGTCATATTCATGCCGCTTCAGGCATCCCTCTCTGGTCTTACTCTTTTTATACAAGTGTCTGGTATTACTGATAGAAATCAACTGATTGCAAGGGATCGGGCGATCGCCCCCCCTCCCTGGTCATTTCCCTGGTCATTGTGTTAGAGGGTGAAAATTTGATGCTGACAGGATTTGAGCGATCGAAACGCATCCCTGCCAAAGCCAAGTATGCAAAAAGGAGGGATTAAAGTATCCTCGTTGTACCCCTAATTGGAAGTGAATCTGTCCAAATTCTTCCGCTTTCTCCACCGAGCTTTCTAACGATTTTGCACGGCTTAGATAGGTTCAGAACCTTAATGGTAAGGCAGCAAAACCTGACACAACGAGCGAGATGAAACTATCTAGACCCGGCACATCAGACCTACTGAAAAAAAAGCTAAAAAAGAAGACATAAATTTTTGGTGAATCATCTCATCAAATGTGTGAAGTTTGAGGCAAATCCCTCGACTTTGTCTTAATGTCTCCAATGAACCAGAAGCCTCAGTATTACTGTTTATATAGTTGTTTGTAAGCTTTCCCTAGGCTCTTTTTGCAAAGGAGCGCAGAATGCCCCATCAGCCATCTTTCCGCCGATTGTTGCTAACGCGCTTGTTGCTGTTTAGCATCCCAATTTTGCTTGTCGGCATGGGAATGACCTATCGCACCATGCGAGCTACGCTGCTAGAGGCTGCCTCAAAGCGCTTATCGGAACGGGCAGATGACAAAGCTCAGGAAATTCAATCCTCATTGCGGGCACTAGAGTCTCAGTTGGCGATCGCCAGCCAAACCGAAGAATTGCGCTCCACCATTTCTCCCGTCACAGAGCCCTATTTGCGTCGCTTAGCCCAACAAATTCCAACGGTACGGTGCCTGCAAATCATCAATATTGCCTCTGGTGACGTGGAGGTGGATACCTGTGGTCTGGATGTCCGTAAGACCATTGAGACCCCAGAAGCCATTGAAAATGCGGCGATCGCAACCCCACCAGAGGATGTTTGGTCCCAACGGGAACCCAATCGAGAACTGGCTCCCCGTTCAGTCGCCGTTATCAGCAAGCCCGACCCCAAACTGACGCCCAATCGTGACGAACAAACTAATCTAGAACTGGTCGTCAGCCTCCCCATCTACAACACCAGGGGGCGGGTACGCTCTATGCTGAGCGCCCAGACTGTGTTGCCCCTGGAGCAGCAGGCAAGCCCGCCCAGCTTTACCGTTGTCATCGATCAGGATAGTACCTTTCGGGCACATCCTTTTCCGGCTCGCGTTGGGGATGCCGTTCCTGACGACCCCTATCGTGGGCTGTTCCGCAGTGCTTTCAGCGGTAGCGTTGGGGTTTTACCCGTCATCGACTTCACCAGCGATGGAAGCCCCTGGTTGCCAGGGCTCAGCCCAATGCCCGTTCGCACCGATCCCGAAACCGAAGAACTCTGGATGCTGCTGACGGTTACCCCTATAGAAATTGCGCTAGATCCCCTGGAACCCGTTCGCCGCATGATGATCGGGTTGATGATTGGCTTGTTGTTTACCTATGTGTTGGTGACGCTGTTTGTGTCACGCGGGTTGGCACGCCCCATTGAACGCCTGGAGCGCTATGCCCGTGGTGTGCAGGATCGCGACACCTCTGAGCCAATGCCCAACAATCTGGGGGTGAAGGAACTTAATCATCTCGCCGTCGTGCTGGATGACATGGTGCGGCGACTGGAAGAGCGGGCAGCGGAACTGGAAGCGGCATGGCAAGCGGCAGAAGGCGCAAATCGGTTGAAAAGCGAATTTTTAGCAACCACCTCCCACGAGTTACGGACGCCACTCAATGCCATTGTCGGCTGCTTGCAATTGGTGACCGATGGCTACTGTGAGTCAGAGGAAGAGGAGAAGGAATTGCTGAGCCGTGCCGATCGCGCTGCCATTCACCTACTCAAAATCATCAATGACTTGCTGGACATCCGCAGTGCCGAAGAAGGCAAGATTCGGCTCTACATGGACAACGTGAATGTGCATCAGGTCATCCATGAAGTGGTAGATTTGCAACGGCTGGATATTGAGCGCAAGAATCTGGCGCTGGAGGTGTCAGACCTGCATTCCCCCATCTTTGTGCGGGCAGATGGCGATCGCCTCAAGCAAGTGCTCCTGAATGTGGTCGCCAACGCCATCAAATTTACCGACAGCGGCAGCATTACCATCGCCACCCAGGTCATGTCCGAAATTTCTCCCGAAGTGGAAGCAGAAATGCTGACCCTGGTTGATACTCGCCTACCCCAGGTGGATGAGGAATTGGAGATCGAGGAGAAGCGCTATGTTTCCATTTCCGTGAAGGATACAGGGGTTGGCATTGCTCCGGCAGAACAAGCCAAACTCTTCCGCCCCTTCGGCATGGTCGATAGTTCAACGACCCGCAAGTTTGAAGGAACCGGATTAGGACTGGCGATCGCCCGCAAACTGATTGAGCGCATGGGGGGCTACATCAGCCTCCATAGCGAAGGCGAAGCAATGGGCACAACGGTCGAAATTATCCTTCCGGTACTGCAACTTACCCCGCCCCAGTCCTCGAACAACGAAGCAGAACGCCGTGGAATGTCGGGAGAACCCACCTTTATCCAGAGCTATTAGGCGATCGCCAGAAACAACATGTTCTTCATTTTCTTGCTCAGGATCATGTACGAAATAAAACCTGGAATTTTTGATGAGAAGCGCGGCAATGCCGCGCTTCTCATCAAAAATTCCAGGTTTTATTTAATTTTCAATCCTTAGCTCTAAAACCCCTGATTTTGCGTACACGCACGCGATGCGCAAGTAAAACCAACGGGTTTCGTAGGAAATCTGTAGGGAAACCTGCCCTTCCTATCGCATTTCAACCGTCTGAGACGGTATCAGTGCTAGGATTTTTACCAAAGGGACTTGAAGTCTGAGGGCTATGTTGCCGATCCATCCTAACGCCAGGATCTCCTGTTTTTACTGGCGATCGCACTGGGGCATGACCTTATAGATTTCTGCGTTTTACATTTGCTTGACTTGAGCAAAGGTTTCGTTGGCACGGCTTCGGTTTTCGAAGTCGTCTTCCCTTCCCGGATTAATGTTCAACCTTAGTTCACCTGAAAGCTTTGGGTGAGAGATTGATATGCGTTCCTATCTGGCTGCCGCAGTACAAATGAATAGTGTTCCGGATGTGAGCCGGAACCTGGCTCATGCCGAAGACCTGATAGATCTGGCGGTACGCCAGGGGGCAGAACTGGTTGGTCTGCCGGAGAATTTTTCCTTTTTAGGGCGAGAAGAAGACAAGGTTGCCCAGGCAGGGGCGATCGCAGCCGCGACGGAGAAATTCCTTAAAACCATGGCGCAGCGGTACCAAATCACGCTCCTGGGGGGAGGTTTTCCTGTGCCTGCGGAGTCGGGGGATAAGTTTTACAACGTAGCGATGCTGGTTGGTACCGATGGGGATACCCTAGCACGCTACGAAAAGGTGCATTTGTTTGATGTGAACTTGCCCGATGGCAACACCTATCAAGAGTCCCGCTGTGTTTTGTCGGGGACGCAGTTGCCCCCCATTTATCCGTCCAAGAGCTTTGGCAATATCGGGCTATCCGTCTGCTATGACGTGCGGTTCCCAGAACTCTATCGTCATCTTTCGCAAATGGGGGCAGAGGTGTTGTTTGTTCCGGCGGCGTTCACGGCATATACGGGCAAAGATCACTGGCAAATTTTGCTGCAGGCACGGGCAATTGAAAATACCTGCTACGTCATTGCCCCTGCCCAAACGGGAAAGCATTACAGCCTGCGGCAGTCTCATGGTCACGCTACGATTATTGACCCCTGGGGGCTGATTTTGGCAGATGCGGGTGAAAAACCGGGGGTAGCGATCGCCACTATCGATCCGGCTCGGTTGTCCCAGGTGCGCCAACAAATGCCAGCGTTACAACATCGGGTATTTGTTTGAATTCTGCTAATTCTGTTCATCGGGATGTGTCGCTTTGTTAAAGAAACCTGTAGGATGATCGGGATGAGTTCTGCGATCGCATGATAGCTCCGGGACTGTTTTCTGATTTTTCGATGCCCGATCTTCTCCAAATGCTTCCCCAATCAGCCCTAATGGCGGCAACGCCTGAACCCGAAGAAGCACCCCTGGTGCTGGGGGCAGTATTGCTAAGCATGATTGTGGTTTACCTGTCGGCAAAGGTTGGCGGCGAGATTTGTGCACGCATCAATTTACCTCCAGTGCTGGGGGAGTTGGTTGGTGGCGTGGTAGTAGGTGTTTCAGTACTTAACCTGATCGTGTTTCCCGAGTCGGGAAGCGAAGAGACGGGGTCACTGATCATCCGTTTTCTAGAAGCGACGGGTGGGCTTTCAACCGAAGGCGCGTTCAGTGTATTTCAAGCAGAAACCGAAGTGCTCGACATCCTGGCGGAGCTGGGGGTCATCATTTTGCTGTTTGAGATTGGGCTGGAGTCAGACTTGCGGGAGCTGATTCGGGTGGGTCCGCAGGCGGCGATCGTGGCTGTGCTTGGGGTAGTAACCCCCTTTGCCCTGGGAACCATTGGTTTGATCGCGCTGTTTAATGTGCCTACGGTGCCAGCGGTTTTTGCAGGGGCAGCCCTCACGGCGACGAGCATCGGCATCACGGCAAAAGTTCTTGCGGAGTTGGGCAAGCTCAGTTCCCGCGAAGGGCAAATCATCATTGGGGCAGCGGTTCTGGATGATGTGCTGGGGATTGTGGTGTTGGCGGTTGTTGCCAGCCTTGCCAAAACTGGAGAAATCGAAATTAGTCGCGTGCTGATTTTGGTAGGCAGTGCGGCGGCTTTCTTGATTGGTTCAATTTTCCTGGGGCGGTTGCTCAGTCCCTATTTCGTCGCGCTGGTCGATCGCCTCAAAACCCGAGGGCAATTGCTCATTTCAGCGCTGGTCTTCACCTTCATCCTGGCTTACATCGGCGCTGTCGTTCAGCTAGAGGCAATCCTGGGAGCCTTTGCTGCGGGGTTGATTTTGGCGGAAACCGAAAAGCGAGAGGAACTGGAGGAGCAGGTCATCCCCATTGCGGATATGCTGGTCCCCGTATTTTTTGTGACGGTAGGAGCGCGAACGGATATTAGCGTTCTTAATCCAATGGATCCCAATAATCGGGAAGCGCTCATTATGGCTGTCTTCCTGGTCATTGTGGCAATTATCGGGAAAGTTGTAACCGGATTGGGGGTCTTTGGACAAGACGGGGTCAACCGACTGGCAATCGGGATTGGGATGGTTCCCCGAGGGGAAGTGGGTTTGGTTTTTGTTGGGGTTGGCTCAGCGACGGGTATCCTTTCGGAATCTCTGGAAGCCGCAATTATTGTGATGGTGATTCTGACGACGTTTCTGGCTCCAGCGTTTTTGCGGGTGGTTTTTCGAGAGCCAGACGAAGACAGTGGAACAGCGGCAGGGGATGAGAAGACAACCCTGGCAGTGGACGGGGGCGATCGCAACGAGATCGAAGCTGTTCAAGAATAGCGAGGGTCTGGTTGGACTTAATAGCGATCGCCCCTCACTCAGGCTTAATTCCAACATGAGAATTGCGGTCTGTGAACAAGACCTTCGCCATTTTTCAAAGACCTTTAATTTTGCGTGCGCTTTGCGCACGCAAAATCAAAGGTCTTTGAAAAATGGCGAGCATGTTGGTGACAACCTCTCCTTGATCACTCCTCACCTTCGTAGGTCAGTTGATCGGACTGATACTGAAACGGCTCCACATGAATCACTGTGCGGGCAGGTCCAAACTCCCGCTCAAGCCTTGCTTCCACCGCTTCTGTAATCTGATGCGCCGTTTCAACGTCCTGAGCATCAACCACCAGGTGCATTTCGATGAATATCTGACGTCCTGGGATGCCCCGGGATGCAATACTGTGGCAGTTCAAAACACCAGGAACTTGCATGACTCGACGGTGGAGGGCTTCGGGAGCGATCGCCATCTCATCGACTAACCACGGCAGATTTTCGCGCAGCACCTCCCAACCGCTCCAGAACACCAGCAGAGCAACGGGAAAGGACAGAAACACATCCAGCCATTGAAAGTCGAATGCCCAAACCCCAATCAGACCCAGCAACACGCAGATGGTGACCCAAATGTCGCTCATGGTGTGGCGGGCATCGGCAAGCAAAATCGGACTGCCAATCTTGCGCCCTACGCTCCGCTCGTAGAAAGCAACAAAAATATTGCAGCCCAAGACAAGGAGCAAAATCCATAGTTCTGGAGCACTGATGTTGAGCGGTTCAGCGCCGTTGATCAGACGGGCGATCGCCCCTTGCAAGATTTCGAAGCAAGCAATTCCCAAAAACGCGGCGACACCCAGTGCGCCTACCGCCTCAAACTTTTGGTGTCCGTAGGGATGTTCGCGATCGGGTTGGGGTGAAGAAAAGTGGCTTGCGACCAAGCCCAGTACGTTGTTAGCACTATCCGTCACGCTATGGAGGGCATCCGCAAACAGGCTGAGCGATCCCGTCATCAAGCCAACTCCCAACTTTAGCAAGAACACAAAGACATTGAGTACTAGCGTAATCAGCAAGACTCGGCGCACCCGCCCCCGATGATCACCCTGCACCATGTCCGTTCTAGCCTCCCATACGAAAAGTGAAGGAGCCTCTCCAGAGGGTAGGCTCCGACCAACAAAACCGATACAACACTACCCTAAAACTACAGCACTTTTGAACGGCTTCTATACCTCCAACCTTTTTCTAAACCCCTTGAATTTGCCTGTGCTTTGCGCAGGCAAATTCAAGGGGTTTAGGCGATTTCCAGAAAAAATATCCCCATTTTTTGAGAGAGGGCGCGGCTTAGCCGCGCCCTCTCTCAAAAAATGGGGATATTTTTTCTCAGAAATTTCCTTAAACTGCGACAAAGTTGCTGGATGATTCGCCCAGAACACTACCGACAGGTCCTTGAGAAACATAACCTGCACGGGTTGCACCAGACTTTCCGGTAAAGAATACGCGGATAAAGATGCGTCCATTTTCTACATAGCTGTCAGAGGGCTCGGTCAGGTTGACGAGGCTATTAGCAGCAGGACCATCGTTCATCTTGGCACCCGGCTCATAGTAGGCAAGCAAGCCGTTCTGCAGTTCTGCAGTATTCCGCAAGCGGTAGGCCTTTCCTTTGACGTAGTCAATCGGAGAGGAGGGCATTTTGAGATTTGCTGCATTCACCCAGCCTACACGGGGTGTTTTGACCTGTGCCAACCCTTCTGCCACAATTCCTGTGAGCCGAACCTGCGCTTCGGGGGCAAGTTGCACGATATTTCCGTTCATTTCGGAGTCTCGGTAGATCCAAATAGATTGATTGGTAGCTCGAATTGCATCAATCAAATCCTTGCGTTCGAATAGTGTGACCATAGATTTAAAACGTCCTTTTTGTCTTCTGGAAGGGGGATGATGTGTGTTCCCCGTTGATTACTTCATCATCAGACAAGGGAATTTTTTCGGAAAATTGCTAGGGGAAATTACATATTTTTGTCACGACATATTCGCCATTGTGCCAAAACCCTCCGGCATTGCTGATTAGGGGGATGACTTTTTGGTTTGGAGCCGCGCTCAGCGCGGCTCCAAACCAAAAAGTCATCCCTGGATTAAGCAACGCCCCTTCATACCACTACCGTCTACGGCTGAAGAAGCTGTTGAAGATACCTGGCAAGTTCGAGGAAACCCTGTACTTCCTGGCTGGCAGTCAGATAGTGGGGGAAATGGGTCAGGCGATCGCCATACTCCCGCACATTCGCTACGCCAACCGAGTTAGGGAAGATTGCTGGATTGAATAAGCTTTCATCATTGGGACTGTCGCCCACGGTCACAATTTCTGCTGGGGTGATGCCGGGGAAATATTGCTGAAGTATGCCTTGCAGGGCAGTGGCTTTGTCCTGTTGCGGAAACTTGATGTGGCATTGCACCGTACTATAGGTAAAACCCCAGCCATTCTGGTCGCAGGTTTCAGCCATCCATTGCAGATCTGTCTCACTCAACCCTTGCACATCAAAGGTCCAATCCGTCAGGCGGAAGCGATTATCGCTGGCTTCCTGTAGGTGCGGAAACTTGACCTGCAGCAGCCGAAAGGCTTCTGCCAGTTTTTGCCGATGGGTAAGCAGGTCGGGGATGGGAACCAGGAGATGGAGGGCGCTATCGGGTTTGGCAAAATACAGTCCTCCATTTTCGGCGATCGCCCCCGTAACCGGAAGGTAGTGCGCGATCGCCTCCACCCACCCTGCGGATCGCCCAGTGACGATGACCACAGGAATAGCGACAGAGGCTAACCGTTCCAGTGCCTCAAATAGCATCGGTGTGAATTTGCCATGATGGGTGAGCGTTCCATCCATATCCGTAGCGACTAACCGAATGGGTTTGGCTAGCGTCCATTGGTTCCAATCTTGTTGCATTGTGCTTTTACTAATTACTCTGTGAAAGTGGCGCATCGCACCGCTTTCACAACAAGTATTTTCCCGGTTCTGAGTACACAAGCCAGCCTTACGAAAACAGCAAAGACAGCGGCTAGTGTACAAACCAACCGCGTCAGGAAAACAGAATCTTCTTTTCTAGAAAATGCTTTTAGAAGCGCTTCGTCCGGTAATTGGAACCACCGCCCGAAGGAGAGCGCCGCTCTTGCCGATCCTCACGGGGGCGAGCTTTGTTGACGCGCAAATCACGCCCCATCCACTCTGCACCATCCAATGCTTCAATCGCTGCGTCTTCCTCTTCCTCAGTTTCCATCTCAACAAAACCAAATCCGCGCTTGCGACCGGTTTCGCGATCAACAGGTAACTGCACTCGTTTTACCGTGCCATATTCTGCAAATACGGCTTCAACTTCCTCTTGCGTCGCAGTGTAAGCAAGATTCCCAACGTAAATCGGCATTAACCTACTCCGAAAATCACATAACTAGGAGAGATAGACAAGACACGGAGCATATGCCTGCTAAAACTAACAAAGCCACAATTCCGATCATCCTAATCTCGTCACGATACTAGCACAGAAGTTTCTTTTGCAAAGCCTTTTTTGCTGGGCTTGAAGTCTCGATACACTAATGAATGGAGCCGATTTTGCGGTCAAGTTTTTGTCGCAAAAGTTTAAAAATTTCTGTATCCCAATTGGTTACTGATTGTTCTCATTGAATTCATCACTATGTTTCAGGAAACTCGGCAGCGTCTTGCAGTCTGGTACACCACAGTTACCGCTATTCTGCTGTTGGTGTTTGCCAGTGGCTTTTATTTATATGTGCGCAGTACGTTGATCGAGCGGATTGACGACACCCTGAGTCATGTGGTGGAAGTGGTGCAACGATCGCTCGTCATCGAAGCGCCAACCTCTCCCTCTGCTCAGGTTCCCTCCCTGAATGTGGATGCCAGCTTCCGCGACAATGCCGACACCGTGGAAGATGACCACATTGACCTGGAGTGGTTTAGCCCCAAGGGGGAAATGCTCTGGTCTACGACAAAGGAGGCGATCGCCGTACCCCTGCATCCCAATCCGGCGGGCGAAACGGTGCATTTGCCGGATGACCAGTGGTTGCGGCAAATTACTGAGCCAATTGTTATCGATGGCGAACTTCTGGGCTATTTGCGGGTGAGTCATCCCTGGTTTGAGGTGACCAAGCCAACGCGGCAACTGATTCGCGACCTGGCATTGGGTATGGCGTTGATGATCGGGACAGTGGCGACTGTAGGGTGGTTGCTGTCGGGTTTGGCGATCGCCCCCATTCGCGACTCCTATCAGCGGCTCAAGCAATTTACCTCCGATGCGTCCCACGAACTCCGCAACCCCCTGGCGGTGATTCAAACCAATGTGCAGGTGGCGCTGTCAGATCCAGAACCCGATGCCCAACGGCAACAGGTGCAACTCCGGGTCATCGAACGGCTGACGCGCCGCCTGGGTCGCATGGTGGATGATCTCCTATTTCTGGCACGGCAGGATAGTGGAACCCTGGTCCGTTCGGATCAGGTCGCCGTGGATCGGTTGCTGAAGGAGGTTGTGGAGGAACAGCAGGCGATCGCCGCCGAAAAAGGCATTCACCTCACGCTGACGATTCACCCCGCTTTCAAGCCGTCTACCCGCGAAGAAGGTAGCTATCTGGTGCAGGGCGATCGCGACCAACTCATCCGGCTCTGGGTCAACCTGATTGGCAATGCGCTGCAATATACTCCGGCTGACGGCAATATTAGTGTTGTTTTGCAACCCCTCAAAGCCTATCCACCTGTCTTTCAGGTGGTCTTGCAAGATACGGGAATCGGCATTCCTGAAGAATCGCTGCCTTATATTTTTGACCGCTTCTACCGGGTTGACCCGTCCCGCTCCCACAGCAGTGCTGCATCGCCTTTAAAGAATGCGACGGGTTCGGGGTTGGGGCTGGCGATCGCCCGCGTCATCGTCGAAAATCACCACGGACAGATCAGCATCGAGAGCCAACCCAACCAGGGGACACAAGTTGTCGTCACTTTGCCCGGTTTGCGAGTCGAAAATGCTTCTGCAAAATCTATCCTGGCTAACGCTGCTTCTGATGGAGCCGCAACGACTGATCCATAGGATGATCCATAAGGGACTTGCAAGAAAATAAAATCCCAATTTTTGAGAGAGAAGGCTGGCTCTGCCAGCCTTCTCTCTCAAAAATTGGGATTTTATTAATCCGCAGATCCCTAAGGACATTTCTGAGAAAGAATATCCCGATTTTTTGAAAGCGGGTAAAGTGACGCCGCACCCGCTTTCCAAAAATGGGGTCTTTCTTTTCTTGGAGTACTCCAAGACGGGATAAATCTCCTTCCTGACAGGGAGACAGCGGTGGTCAAAAGCGTTATGTAGCGGTTGATGCAGACTGCTCCGACAAAAAAAGATAGGTCGAAGTTAGTACACCCAACCTATCTATTAAATATGATAGCTAAACAATACCAGAGCATTGTTCAAAATGAACTCAGCCATGCCTCATATTTACTTCTAACGCTCTTGGTGGCG
>Ga0208218_1000256_pt1 | contig 28214 bp, 20 predicted proteins | sample HotLakmasection3_FD_184726 | JGI IMG/M metagenome (GOLD analysis project Ga0208218, IMG submission 184726) | Hypersaline microbial mat communities from Hot Lake, Washington, USA - Section #3 (SPAdes) | ecosystem: Environmental > Aquatic > Non-marine Saline and Alkaline > Hypersaline > Microbial... | reverse complement strand
CCTACAACATCGTTGCAGCCCACGGCTACTTCGGACGTCTGATCTTCCAATACGCGAGCTTCAACAACTCTCGTGCGCTGCACTTCTTCCTGGGTGCATGGCCAGTGATTGGCATCTGGTTCACCGCTCTGGGCATCAGCACGATGGCGTTCAACCTGAACGGGTTCAACTTCAACCAGTCCATCTTGGACAGCCAGGGTCGTGTGGTTGGCACTTGGGCAGACATCCTGAACCGTGCGAACCTGGGTATGGAAGTAATGCACGAGCGTAATGCTCACAACTTCCCCCTGGATTTGGCATCGGGCGAGTCTGCACCTGTTGCGTTGACCGCACCTTCCATCAACGGTTAATTGTTGGTTGAAAGCTGAATTCAAGTAACAAAAGTTAGCGAAAGCGCCTCCTTCGGGGGGCGCTTTTGTTTTGGTGATCAGGGTTGGGTGTAGGTGAGAGAAATCTATGCACATTCGAGGGGCAACCCGAACGATAGGCCTGGGTGTTTTACAGCGCTTCGCAAGCGCTTAAAACTGGGTTATTTTTGTGAGAGCCGCATAGAGTGCGGCTCTCACAAAAATAACTATGGCTGATTCAAGCGTGAAGCACTGTAATTGTCGATGAATGATGGATAGATTTTGCGATCGCCCTTCACTGTGAACAGTATTATCGAGGGAGTATCTGATACTGTTTTAATTTTGCTCCTCTAGCTTTTTTTCTTCTCCTGTGACCCTACGATTGGTTTTGATTGAGGATGACTCGGCATACCGTTCAGCACTGGCGTTATGGCTGGAACAGTTTGCAGATATTGAGGTCGTTGCAGAATGTCGCTTGTCTGAAGCGATCGCCTGCCTGACGGAAAACCTGCCTGACCTCAGCCGTTTGGAGGATCAGCGCTGCCTGGCAGTTTTGGGGCTTTCACCGACACCCCCGCAAATGGGTGCAGCTTCAGAATGGCAGGTGTGTGAGCGGGTGCGATCGCAATTTCCCCAATTGCCGATTCTCGTGCTGGGTTTATCCGCCGAGCCAATCCTGGTAGCTGCGGCACAACGGTCTGGGGCAACTGGGTTCTGGTTACGTAGCAGTCATCCCGATGCCTTGATTGCCACCATTCGACGGGTTGCCCGCGGGCAAGCGGTGTGGATTGGGCGCACGGCTCCGATCGCCGCTGCGGGTGGGCGTCCTGGGGTGTTGAGTGAGCTACGTCGCAACCTGCGAGTTTCTGGGGTACGGCAGATGGAGGGGGCGATCGCCCAGCTATCGGAGCAATTGCGCGATCGGCGGTTGACCCCAATGGAGCGCTTGATTCTGGAAGGGCGGCGGCGAGAAGTGCGGGCGGCACGCTGGCTGGTGCAACAACTGCTGGCAACGCCTGCTTTGACTGGGCTGGAATCGGATGAAGCAGCGGCGCAGCAAACCCTGACAGATGCGATGGTGAGGGGTGAGGAACGGGCTGAACAGCAAAGCATGACACAATCGGTCGCATCCGCCTCTTCTCCGGCTCGGGCGGCGGGGCTGGAACCTGTGCCTGCGATCGCCCCCCTGGAAACCCGCATCTCCGCCCTGAGTTTGCAGTCTGTGCTGGTGGATGCGGTACTTTCCAACATGCAGAGCAGTGTGGCAAACCTGACGGGCGTTCCTTTGGAAACCGACATTTTGCAAGCCGCTCGGAAGCAGGAACTTTTTGGGCTAATTCTGCGGAAGCTGGAGAACTTGCTGGAGGACTTGCGCCAGTCCCAGGTTACGCCAGAGCAACTGGTGGGGATGCGATCGCAACTCCTGCTGGATTTATGGGAAGCCGCGACGGAAGACTTCTTTGGTCGATATTCCACCGTTTTTGTTCAAGGAATGGATGTGACATTGGTGGATGTACTGCTATCCGATGCACCACTGGTAGATGCGACGCTGCTCCGTCCGCTCCCATATTTTGAAACGCTCCTTGCCCACCTCCTATTTCAGACGCCGCTTACAATCAATGGCAATTCCTATCCAGCAGGCAATCCAGAATCGTTGCTGCGGGCAGAGTTGATGTTAAGCAATGTCGTTGTGCAACTGGCAAATGCAGTCGTTCAACCGTTGCTGAATCAGGTTGCGGATGTGGAGGAAATCAAGCAAAGCTTTTACGATCGCCGTCTCATGTCTACCCGTGAGGTGGAGCGTTTTCGCAATGATTTGTCCTGGCACTATCGGATGCGCCGCTACTTCTGGACGCCCCGCGATATTTTTGAAAGCCGCTACCAACTGCTAAGCTTCCAACCCCGTGGTATTCAGGTGCGTTCCATCTATGCGCCCCGGCGGGATGAGTTGGAGGCGCTGAGCGGAATTCCCTACGCGGTGACGCTGGTGCTGGAAACGCGGGATGCGGTCGCCCCTCGCGTGCGATCCGCTTTCTCGGTCGTTGGCAGTGCCCTGGTGTATGTCCTGACGGAGGTTTTGGGGCGCAGCATTGGCTTGGTTGGGCGCGGCGTCATCAAAGGCGTTGGCAATGTATGGCAGGAAACTCGCTACTCCCGCGATAGCGACCCCCGGCAGTAAGCCCATTCATGATTTTTGGGTGGGGGGCACCGCCCCACACCCAAAAATCATTACCTTCATCCCACTCCAGCCCATTGGTCTTGCCCCAGCGCTAGAATGGGAGACGCTTTTCGTACGGGACGTACCCATGACCTCTGATCCCTCTCGGTTTAATGGTTGGCGGCAGTGGCTTTTTCCCCTGGCGTCCGGTGTGCTGCTGCTCAGTCTGGGAGCCGCCGGATGGTGGATTGCTGAGCTTGCCACTGTGTCCGATACTGCCGAAGTTCCTTCTACAACCGAAGGTGAAGAGGCGATCGCCCTTCCCGCTCCCGACTCTGATGCGTTGGGCGACACTGCCGACCTGTTGGAAGCGCCGGATGATTCCAGCCAGGTGGTTTTGCCAAAAGGTTGGGAAGCAGAGCCAGAACTAAATCCAGTAGCTCAGATTCAAGCGGCAAACCGTCAACAACAGATGTATCTGATTGTTCGTGCCCAGCCCAGAGCCGATTTGGAGGACATGACGAAGGAGGAATTTTCGGAGCGATCGCGCGCACAACTCAAAGCGCAATTAACTGAAGTCGAAGAAGTCGGTCCAAGCGAAGCGATTACTCAGGTCGGCGCGTTCGATGCGGTGCAGTACGAGATTCGGGGGGCAAACAATGAAATTAGCGTAGTTTACCTGCACACGACGGTTGAAACCCCAGAGCGTTTCACTCAAATTCTCACCTGGACTTCGCCTACGGACTTTGCCCGCAACGAGGCGGCGATGCAAGAACTCATCCAGGATGTAGAAGTCCGCTAGGTGGGTAGCGCTAAGAAAGCCCATTTTTGGGCAAGCAGATGCGGCGATACCGCATCTGCTTGCCCAAAAAATGGGCGCAGATATTGATTTTTGGAGCAAGGTTAGCTAGAAGAAGCGACTTCTTGTGCTTTCGGAGTTTCAATCAGGGCGGTCAGGGCTTCGCCTGATTCCGCAGGCTGTCCGCCGCCAAAGATCAGGGAAACCAGATAAACTAGCGCCCCTGCCACCATACCGGGGAAGGCTTCGCAGACGGAATCCGATAGCCCCAATCCTAAGGGATCTGCGGATTAATAAAATCCCAATTTTTGAGAGAGAAGGCTGGCAGAGCCAGCCTTCTCTCTCAAAAATTGGGATTTTATTTTCTTGCAAGTCCCTTGGCTCTATCCAGCTCTACTCAAATAAGTTTGTTGATTTAGCGTAACATTTCTTCGTGATTCTTACCCTTGCGAGGATGGCTGAGGAGGTGAATTGAAACGTTACCCTTGCGATCGCCGCAATCCATCCAGCCCTAACCCGCAATTTAATTGGCAAATTAAGTAATTGGTAAATCAAGTGGCAACGAGTTGGTTCATGTTGACAAATAAAGAACGTATTTCTGGGAAAGAAGCTATAGCCTGACCGTACTTTCTTTCCCGAAAAATGCGTCCTTTGTTTTGTTTGTCGCTCAGCTCTTAGGATTGAAAATTAAATAAAACCTGGAATTTTTGATGAGAAGCGCGGCATTGCCGCGCTTCTCATCAAAAATTCCAGGTTTTATTTCGTACTTGCTCCTTAGTATCGAAGTTGTGTCGTAAATTTTACGATAGGACGGTAGCGCCTAAACACTTAGGGGTTAGCAAATAAATAAAATCCCAGAGAGGGGCGCGGGCGAAGCCCCCTCCCCCTCCCACTCCCTCTGGGATTTTATTTTTAAGCAAGTCCCTTAACTCCTATACCTATGAGTTCAAAATACTCTTTTTACACTGCCTCACTAATTCTAAACAGAATATGTGGGAAACATAACCGATAATAATTAGGTTCTCTAGAGATTGCCATTCTCATGCAAAGTAAAAAGCGTGTAAAATAAATCTTTGATTCCCTCTTCCTCCGGTTTAGATTTTGTACAAGAATTGGGTCTGTTGCGATCGCCATTTCACGTCTCATACTGACAAGTACGACCTTCAATAGTTCCTGTTTTGGGTTGAACTACTTCTCGGTATTTTTTGACAGGATGGTGAATCTTAGATGATCTGCCCCGGAAGTAGAAAATCTGCTGCTGAAAATTGCCTCCACTTTCATCTCAGACTGCCTGACGTTGATTGCCCTTCCAGATTAACCCCTGTCTGTTATCGACTCGACTGCTGATATTCGTAAGACGCATATGCTCAAAACCTCTGCGATGACGCATGTTTGAGTGGGTGTTTCACGAATTGAGTATTCGCTCTGATGGTAAGGACTGGTCAGCGATGATGGTTGTTGACTGAAGTGTGTAGTGAACCCTGTTGCAATTTATGAGTCTCAATCTTGCGAGTTCGTCATCGGAGGATGATAAAACCTTCTGGCGTGAAATCTATCCGTCCATTGGCTTCGGTGTTTATGTGGTAGATGTTGGCGATCGCCTGGAATTTGTCTTCATCAATTCTGTTTGCAGCCGTTTATACAATCTGGACGCTACACAACCCGGTGGAAGAATGCCCCTGGAACGGCTGCCGCAACCCCTGGCGCATCAGATAGGGCAGGCTTTGCAGCAATGTATTGCTACCGGGGAAGTGGTCGTAGTTGAGTTGTACCTTACCGGGCAGGATGGAACCCGATGGTTCTTGAATCATGTTGCTCCGGTGCGGGATGCGCAGGGGCAGATTTGTCGCCTGGTGGGGAGTTGCTGTGACATTAGCGATCGCAAACGCATTGAACAGGCGCTGAGAGATCTGATTATTGGGACGACAGCCGTCACCGGGGACGATCTATTCCCAGTGCTAGTGAACCATCTGGCGCTAACGCTGGAAGTGGATTACGTCATTTTGATGCAACGGGTAGGAACGGATTTACAGGTTTTGGCAAGTTCGCCCGTCCTGCCGATGACGACTGCACCCTTCCTGAGAACTTTCTGTGAAAAGGTTATCGAACAGGGCGACTATTACCAACCGACTGGTATCCAGGAAAGCTTTCCTGAGGATGAGGACTTGCGATCGCTGGGGGCTAAGGGGTACTACGGGGTGCGCCTGAGCCGCACGACTGGGGAAGTTTTGGGGCATTTGTGTATTCTCCATACGCGCCCTCTGGCAGCCCTCGAAACCTATCAGCCGATTCTTCAGAGCTTTGCCTCACGGGTGGTTTTAGAACTGGAGCGGCAGCGGGCAGAAGTCGCACTGCGGGAAAGCGAGGAACGCTATCGCCTGGTGGCAGAAAACATGACGGATCTGGTGTGCCTCCATGCTGCGAATGGGCAGTTTCTCTATATCAGTCCATCCAGTGTTGCCTTGTTGGGCTACGAGCCAGAGGAGTTGGTGGGGAAAACCCCCTATGACTTTTGCCATCCTGAGGATCGCGATCGCTTTCATCACGACATCCACATTCAGGCACCGCAGGGCAAGGCAACCTCGACCGTTTATCGCTTCCGCTCCAAGTCTGGTTCGTATATTTGGCTGGAAACTCTAACTCAGCCAATTTTGAATATCCAGGGGCAGGTGGTGAAGTTGCAAACCACCTCTCGCGCCATTGCCGAACGCATCCATGCCGAGGAACAACTACGCCATCAGGCTTTACATGACGAATTGACGGGTTTGCCCAACCGAAATCTGTTGACCGAGCGCTTGGAACGGGCGCTCCACCGCTTTGCCCAACAGCCAGAGGCACTCTACGCCGTACTTTTTCTCGACCTGGATCGGTTCAAGGTGATAAACGACAGCCTGGGACATCTAGCCGGAGACCAACTGCTGATCAATGTCGCACGAAAGTTACAAATGCTGGTGCGCGATGGGGATGTTGCGGCTCGACTGGGAGGGGATGAGTTTGTCATTTTATTAGAGCCGATCGACTCCCTCCATACGGCATTTCGAGTTGCAGAGCGAATTCGGGATGAGTTGCAAACACCGCAGTTGTTGGGCGATCGCCAAATTCGCATCAATGCCAGCATCGGTATCGTTTTTGGTTCTTATGCTCACCAAACGGCTACCGATTTACTGCGCGATGCCGACATTGCCATGTACCGTGCCAAAGCCCAGGGTGGCGGCTGCTACGAGGTTTTCGATCCAGTAATGCACCTGCGGGCGGTGGAGCGGCTCAACCTGGAGAACGACTTGCGGAATGCAATCGACGTGGGGGAATTTATTCTGTACTTTCAGCCCATTGTGTCACTGACCAGCGGCAGGATTTATGGCTTTGAGGCACTGGCTCGCTGGCAACATAGGCAGCGGGGGTTGGTATCGCCCCAGGACTTTATTCCCATTGCCGAAGAGACGGGTATGATTGTGCCTCTGAGCAACTGGGTTTTGGAGCAAGCCTGCCAGCAAATGGCAACCTGGCAGCGGGAAATTCCTGCTGCCCGTCACCTGATGTTGAGTGTTAACCTGGCAACCCAGCAATTTCGACAGCCAGAGTTTGTTGAACAGGTGCACCACATTTTGCAAACTACCGGGCTTTCCGGTGAAAGCTTAATCCTGGAGTTTCGCGAAGGGATGTTGATAAACGACTTGCCGCCTATCATTGCGCGGTTGGAGGCGTTGCGATCGCTCTCCATCCAACTCAGCATCGATGACTTTGGCACGGGCTACTCTTCCCTTAATCACTTACACCAGTTTCCGTTGAATATGCTGAAGATTGCGCAGACACTCATCAGTGCGGTGCAACCTCAAGGGGTGAGCAATCCCATTGCTTCGATGGTGGTGGCGCTGGCACGGCAGCTTGATCTGGTGGTGGTCGCAGAGGGTATTGAATCCATCGGACAGTTGCAGCGGCTCGCAGAACTGGGGTGTGAACTGGGGCAGGGGTATTGCTTCTCGCCTCCCCTGGCGGCTTCCGAAGTTCCCTGCCTGCTTGCCTCAACCCAGTCCTATGAGATGCGCCTCTGACCCACCCCTGGTTCTGCGTCTCACCCCAAGCGAATTACAGCGCTTCGCGCTTGAATCAGCCACAGTTGTTGTTGTGAGAGCAGCGCGGCGCGCTGCTCTCACAACAACAACCTGGTTTGAAGCGCTTGAGAAGCTTCTTGTTTGGAGCCTTAGGACTGAAGATCATACAATCCAAAACTTGTTGAAAGCGCGGCACTGCCGCGCTTTCAACAAGTTTTGGATTGTATTTGATTCGCGTTCCTTAGCGGCTAATAATGCCGGACCACTGGACTTTGCGTTCGGGTTGGCGACGGTAGGAGAAGAAGCGATCGGGGGTTTGGAACGTGCAGTGGGGGGCGATCGCTATCTGCTCTGGTTTGAGTCCCAGTTGTGCCAGTTGCAGGGCGTTGACCTGGCGCACATCCAGCCGCTCCCGCCCTGGTTGCGGATCGGGTAGCAGGGGCGAGTCGGGAAGTTGGCGTGCCTCTGCCAAAACTGCCTCAATATCATCGGTGGAGCGCGTATTCAGCGAACCGGCGGCAACGAGTAGCACACTGGCAACCACTTCAGCAGCTACCGCTGAAGATACCTGATAGACCGCACCCGCGATCGCCGGACCCAGCGCCACACGCAAATCCTCAACGCGGCTTCCCTGGCTTTGTAGCCGAGAAACTGCCACAGGCACAATCCGCGCTGCCGTCCCGCGCCATCCTGCATGAGCCGCCGCAACCTGCCCTGTTCGCGTATCCGCAATCAAAGCCGGAACACAGTCGGCGGTGCAAACCCACGCCCCCTGATTCCTGGCTTCCGTTAGCACCCCATCCCCCTGGGGCAACTCCCGCTCTTTCTCCTCCTCATCGGGAAGGGGCGTCGGGTGTTGGTGATGAATTTCGGTGGGGGTCAGCACAATGTTGCCATGCACTTGCTTGAGGTGATAGGCGATCGCCCTTTCTGCCTCACTTTGCAGCGCATGGGTCAACTCCGTAGGCGGACGGGGCGACCATTGTCGGGTAAAAAATCCGTGGGCAAAACCCGCTAGCAAATCGCAGGTGAGATAGGGCAAACCTTCCCAATACTGCCAGTTCCACATCTTTTTCTGCTCCACCACGATTAGTGCAACGGTAACGTATCAGGATTATCAGGATGCAGGGGCGATCGCAATGGGCAGCGAGCGTATCGACGCCTTTTCTTTCTTCAATAGCCATTTCCCATCAGTCGTTTCCCAGTAGCCATTTCTCAGTAGCCATTTCCCAGTAGCCATTTCCCAGTAGGATAAAGGGCGTCCTCAACCGCTTCCCCCGCCTGCTCCTATGTTGGATCGTGAACCGTTGAATTTTCAACGCTTACTCACCCATCTCCAGACATTATCTTCGCCCATCTCTGTGCCCATATCTTCGCCCATCTCTGTGCCCAGTGTGGAGGCTCCGACAGTAACCGCCTCCCCCTTCTCGGTCCATTTTTTTGAAACTGTGGCTTCAACCAATGTCGAGGTGTGGCGTTTGCTGGAGCAGGGGGCTGCGGAAGGGGTGGTGGCGATCGCCCAGCAGCAGCAAAGCGGGCGCGGACAGCGGGGGCGCACCTGGCAGTCGCCTTGCGGTGGGCTATATCTCTCCCTCGGCATGACCCCCCATTTGCCGAGCCAGGATGCCGTTCGGCTCACCCTGGGCTGTGCCTGGGGCATTGCTGCCGCCCTCCGCCAGCGCCGCATTCCCGTTGGCATCAAGTGGCTGAACGATCTGGTGCTGGAGGGGAAAAAGCTGGGCGGCATCCTCACCGAAACCCGTATGCAACAGGGGCGCATTCACCAGGCTGTGGTTGGCATTGGCATGAACTGGAGTAACCCTGTGCCCGATGTTGGCATTAATCTTGCGACCTGGGTTCAAAGCCAACCGCAGCCTACGGTTTCTTCGCTAGAGGAATTGGGGGCGATCGCCCTGCAGGGGGCATTTGCAGGTTATCAGATGGCGAAACAGGGGCATAGCGCTGAGTTGGTTGCCTGTTATGAATCTGTCTTCGTCAATCGTGGACAGACAGTTAATTTGCAGACTTCCTCTCTCAAGGAGGAGGGGACTGGCAAAGTTCTTGGCATTACGGCTGATGGAGCTTTGCGGGTGCAGTACCCTGCGGATGCTACTACCGAAATCTATCTACAACCCGGAACTATTCAGTTAGGCTATCCAACTCCTTCACTGCCACTTGAAAGGGACAATCATAATTAAAGTCTTCCTTTTGACTGCTCAGTAAGTAATGTGCTCATTTGTTTGTAGATATAGCGTTTTGCAAGCGCTTTAAGTACAGCACATGGGAGGGGCGGCGCGCCACGCCGCCCCTCCCATGTGCTGAAGCAACTTGCGCACCGCTATAGATGTAGTAGAAAAATAAACTCCCCAAAATAAACTCCCCAAAATAAACTCCCCAAAATAAACTCCCCAAAATAAACTCCCCAAAATATACTCAACATCCAAATACATTTCCGACTCGTATTAAAAATGAATCAAGCACTCACACACTTACCTTTTTGGAGGTCAATTACTATGAAACGCTTCACATATTCTTTCCTTTCTCTGGGTTTGGCACTAACTGCCTTCGCATCACTGGCAGAAGAAGCAAAAGCAGAACCAACTGTTCAGCCTTTTAATTTGGTTCATCTTGCTTATCAGGGTCGTTTGGTTAATGAAGGTGTACCCGGTTATGAATCACTGATTTCAAGCATTCAGACGGGTAAAGTTACGGCTGAATCTTTGATCGAAGCAGCCATTGAAGATGGGCGTTTATCCACTGAAAGTCTGGATAACGAGAGCTATGTTACCTCTGTTGAACGCAGTTTGGAGCGCCTTTACGATCATGGTCGATAGGATTAACAGGATGTTAGTCTGAGTGAAATCCTGGGTTTGTAAAGTTCGTCAATGACGAAGAATAAATAAAGAGCGAATAGTTGCGGCTATTCGCTCTTTTTGTAAAAAGAAATTGCTAATTACATGGTCATAAATACAGTAGGACCACGTACGCAATAGACTCCATAATTTTTGATGAGAAGCACAGCAATGCCGCGCTTCTTATCAAAAATTCTGGGGTCTATGTTAAAAGCTCTCCCAATAGCGTCCAAACGTGAAGAAATTTTGTGGGAAGTTTTAAGATGAAAGTTTCGTCATGGATTCTTCTCTAATGGCACCTTCTGATTTTACGGAGCGTTTGCGATCGCACCTCCGAACTTTAGGTATTCCTAGCTTTCAAGCTTTGGCACATGCTGCCAATGTTTCAAAATGGCAGGTAAATCAACTGCGGCAAGGTAAGGTCAGACACATGCGTGTTGAAGTGCTGCAACGTTTGAGCCATGTCTTACAACTATCGCTACCCGAGCTAATTCACGCCTTTTCGGACGCAGGACCGGACGCAGAACCGGACGCAGAACCGGATGCAGAAGATTGCGATGCAAAAGCGGCAGAAGAGAGAGCGGTTTCTGCCCCATCGGCTCGTTTCTCACCTCAGCGAGATGTGGTGGAGCAGATGCAGCAAGACTTTCAGCAAGGTACCCTGCAAGTGCTGGAGTCGTTGCTCATCCAACTGCCCACCATTCGCCATTCCCTGGAGAGTAAGCCCGACATTCCTGCGACGCGCCTGTTACCCCTGCTGCGTCCCCTGGATACGTTGTTGGAAGCCTGGGGGGTTGTGGCGATCGCCCCTGTCGGCGCTGAAGTGCCCTATGACCCAACCCAACATCAGTTGATGGATGGCACTGCGGAACCCGGCGAGTTGATTCGCGTTCGCTATACGGGCTATATGCAGGGCGATCGCCTCCTCTATCGTGCCAAAGTTAGCCCCCTGCGCTAATGCCACTTAAATTTGCCGTCTCCCTTATCGTCGGAATTGTAGAATCGGGTGGGATCCCTGCTAGGTATTGGCAGAAGCTTTTCCCCTAATGGTCAGAATAGGCATTGAGTGAATCCCAATTCAGCAACTCAGAACTGCCAATTCCCAATCGAAAATCTAAATTCCAAACTTGCTTCTCCCCATGACAGAACTCAAAATTGGCATCATCGGCGGTAGCGGTCTCTATAAAATGGATGCCCTGCAAGACATCGAAGAGATTCATGTCAACACGCCCTTTGGCTTTCCCTCCGACGCATTGATTCGGGGCAACCTGGATGGAACCCCGGTCGTTTTCCTGGCACGCCACGGGCGCAACCATACCCTGATGCCCTCCGAGCTGCCCTTTCGCGCCAACATCTACGCGATGAAAAGCCTCGGCGTGGAATACCTGATTTCCGCTTCAGCGGTTGGTTCCCTCAAAGGTGAGGTCAAGCCCCTGGACATGGTTGTGCCCGATCAGTTTATCGATCGCACCCGCAACCGGGTTTCTACCTTTTTTGGAGAGGGTCTGGTGGCGCATGTTTCCTTTGGCGATCCGGTGTGTAAGGACTTGGCGGGGGTGCTGACGGCGGCGATCGCCAGCCTCGACCTGCCCAACGTCACGCTGCACCAGGGCGGAACCTATGTCTGCATGGAAGGACCCGCCTTTTCTACCAAAGCAGAATCCAACCTCTACCGCAGTTGGGGAGCCACCGTCATTGGGATGACTAACCTACCCGAAGCCAAACTTGCCCGCGAAGCGGAAATTGCCTACGCCACCCTCGCCCTCGTCACCGACTACGACTGCTGGCATCCTGACCACGACAGCGTAACCGTCGAAATGGTCATCAATAATTTGCAGAAAAATGCGGTCAATGCCCAACGGGTGATCCGCGAGACGGTGCGCCGCCTCAGTGCCACCCCTCCGGTTTCCGATGCTCACAGCGCTCTGAAGTACGCCATCATCACCCCCCTCGACAAAGCCAATCCAGCAACTAAAGAGAAACTTGCTCCGCTGCTAGCCAAGTATCTGTAAACGCGGTGGTAAAGTTCCAGCCTTCATAGTCCAGGCTCAAACGCCTCATTGGCTTCTCCAATGAGGCGTTTGTTGTTGGGGGAAGTGCGATCGCCCAACCAAAATACAGGGATCGAAATCCTTTGCGGCTGGTTGACTGCGGACTTTTTCTAATTAATTAAAATGAGAATGTTGCAATAGTTTAAGCATTGTTTACTTAAATAAATTGACTTGCGAAGTTGTAAAGATAGTACGAATTTTGCAATGAGTAGTTGCTTTTATTGCTGCTTAGCTTTTGTTTACATTCTTCCATGTAGATAGCATCTTTATTTGCACCTAATCTCTCGAAAAACCACAGCTAGATGGAGTTTTGGGATATGAAAGTGTTGCAAAATGAGCCATTTGACTATTCAGGCTTTTACAAAAATTTGTGAAAAAACTTAGGAAAAACCATCAGTTTTCATTACGATGCACAACTAAGGATTGATTCTTAAGGGTCGTCCTTTTTGTTCTGCAATTTATCCATATCGTAATCATGACTACAACTATTCAACAGCGCAGTGGCGCTAATGCATGGGAGCGGTTTTGCGATTGGATCACAAGCACCAATAACCGCATCTACATTGGCTGGTTCGGTGTTCTGATGATCCCTACGTTGCTAACTGCAACCATCTGCTACATCATCGCCTTCGTTGCGGCTCCTCCCGTTGACATCGACGGCATCCGTGAGCCTGTTGCAGGTTCTTTGATGTATGGCAACAACATCATCTCTGGTGCGGTTGTGCCTTCTTCGAATGCGATCGGTTTGCACCTGTATCCCATTTGGGAAGCCGCTTCTCTGGATGAGTGGCTGTACAACGGTGGTCCCTACCAACTCGTTATCTTCCACTTCCTGATTGGCGCATTTGCTTACATGGGTCGTCAGTGGGAACTCTCTTACCGCCTGGGTATGCGCCCCTGGATCTGCGTGGCTTACAGCGCACCTCTGGCGTCTGCGACCGCTGTGTTCTTGATCTACCCCATCGGGCAGGGTTCCTTCTCTGACGGTATGCCCCTGGGTATTTCCGGTACGTTCAACTTCATGTTCGTCTTCCAGGCGGAGCACAACATCCTGATGCATCCCTTCCACATGTTGGGAGTAGCTGGGGTATTCGGGGGTTCGTTGTTCTCCGCGATGCACGGTTCGTTGGTAACTTCTTCTCTGGTGCGTGAAACCACCGAGACGGAGTCTCAGAACTACGGCTATCGCTTCGGTCAGGAAGAAGAGACCTACAACATCGTTGCCGCCCACGGCTACTTCGGTCGTCTGATCTTCCAATATGCCAGCTTCAACAACTCCCGTGCCCTGCACTTCTTCCTGGGTGCATGGCCCGTTGTTTGTATCTGGTTTACGGCGCTGGGCATCAGCACGATGGCGTTTAACCTGAACGGGTTCAACTTTAACCAGTCTGTATTGGATAGCCAGGGTCGCGTTATTGGTACCTGGGCGGATGTGTTGAACCGTGCCAATCTGGGTATGGAAGTGATGCACGAGCGTAATGCTCATAACTTCCCGCTGGATTTGGCAGCAGGTGAAGCTACTCCCGTAGCGCTGACAGCTCCTGCTATCAACAGCTAATTGCAACTTGCAATGATAGCCAGGGTTAGATTTTCTAGCCAAACCTGAATGCTAGGAAAACGGCGACCTCATTTTGAGGTCGCCGTTTTTGCTTGTTTGGAAGGTATAGCCATATTCATGGGGATTAGGGCGGGGTGCAGGGGTGCCACTCCTGCGTGGGGGCACCGCCCCTGGATTCTGGAGCGCCTGGAGTTGTTGTTCGAGTTGGGCTGCGAGGCAATACTTCATCGCCCAGAGTGAAAGCTGGGAAAACGGATGAGGGGCGATCGCCCCTCCATCATCGCGGCAGAAAAATGGCGGGACGCAGAGTGAGTGTTACAAATCCTTGCGGAGGGATTTCTGGAGGCAACGCGGAGACAAATTTCCCCGTGATAATGACGATAGTGAAATGACGACAGTGAACAGAACGAACGTCCACATCATCGGTAGGCTACAAAAGGCTGTACTGGTAAGCCTTGAGTGAATTCGTTCCATTCCCCCAACAGCGTGGGGATCATCGCTTGATTTGTTCCATGAGGTTTTTATGGTTTCTACAGCAGAAAAAATGACGCATTACCCCATGATTATTGGGGGCGATCGCGTGACAACGGGTAGCGAAGATGTCATTAATCCGGCGACGGGAAAGGTGTTTGCCACAGTTGCCCTGGGCACTGCCGCCGATGTGGATCGGGCAGTGACGGCGGCAAAAGCGGCGCAGGCAGAGTGGGGCGCGCTGTCCTATGGCGAACGCAGTTTGGCAATGATGAAGTTTGCCGATGCCCTCGAAGCGCACACCGAAGAATTGGCGCATCTCGAAAGCCTCAACGCCGGAAAAACGACAAAACTGACTCTCAACAGTGATATTCCCGTTGCCATCGATAATGTGCGTTACTTTGCTTCGGTGGTGCGGCGGCAAGAGGGCATTGCGGGGGGCGAATACTTAGGGGGATACACCAGCTTTTTGCGGCGGGAACCCATCGGTGTGGTCGGTGCCATTACCCCCTGGAACTACCCGATGATGATGGCCGTTTGGAAGATTGCCCCTGCCCTGGCAGCGGGGAATGCCGTCGTCCTCAAACCTGCCCCCAATACCCCGTTGACCACCATTCGCTTTGCCGAAATTGCTCTCGAAGCGGGTTTACCTGCAGGGTTGATCAACATCGTCACAGGCGGGGTTGAAGTGGGCGAAGCCATCTGCACCCACGCCGACATCGGCATGATCAGCTTCACGGGTAGTACCCGCACCGGGAAGCGCGTCGCCGAACTCGCCAGTCCCCTGATCAAGCGCGTGACTTTGGAGTTGGGAGGTAAAGCCCCCTTCCTAGTATTTGCGGATGCGGACATTGAAGCGGCAGCCCATGGGGCGCTCATCGGAGCCTATGCCAACTCTGGGCAGGACTGCACCGCTGCCACTCGGATTTATGTTCAGGATGAAGTGTACGACGCATTTCTGTCGCGCTTTGTCGAACTCTCGAAGCAAGTAGTGGTGGGCGATCCCTTTGATGATGCGACGGATATTGGTCCCCTCGCCAGTCAGGCGCAACTGAATAAGGTGAAGGGCTATGTGGAAGAGGCGAAGCAGCAAGGGGTTGAGGTCATCACTTGCTCTGAAGTCCCGTCAGAGGGCTTCTTCTTCCCGCCGACTATTCTGGTTGATCCGCCCCAGGATGCGCCCTGCGTGTGCGATGAGATCTTTGGTCCTGTGCCATCGGTCAAGCGCTTCTCTACCGAAGAAGAGGCGATGCGGCTGGCAAACGATACGCCCTACGGGTTGGCAGCCAGCGTGTGGACGCTAAACGTGCAGCGGGCAATGCGGGTTTCTGGTGCGCTCCAGGCGGGCACCGTATGGGTGAATGACCACCTGCCCCTGGCGAGTGAGTTGCCCCACGGCGGCTTCAAGCAGAGTGGCGTTGGCAAAGACCTGTCGCACTATGCGCTGGAGGAGTACACTGTCGTCAAGCATGTGATGTTTGATATTACCGGGGATCAGCGTAAGGGCTGGCACTTCACCACTTTTGGGAAAGAAGGCGAGTGAGTTACGGGATCAACCCAAGCATGAAAAAAGCGGGGGCGATCGCCCCCGCTTATTGTTTAGATTGTTTGGTTTGCACTGAAATCTGATGAGTGAAATCTGATGACAAGTCTGAACGTAAAACGCCGTAACCCGAAACGAGGGATTACATCAAATCTGCACGGCAGGTGTTGAGGATTTCCTGATCCAGTTCGCTCAGGGTGTCGAGCTGATGGAAGCCGACCAGACTCAGAGGGGCTGCCTGGGGATCATCAGCGGCGATCGCCTCATCCGATGCCAGGGCGATCGCGTAGGGATACACTTCCTGGTCGTAGGCACTCACAATGTTGAGGTTGAGTTGCCCCGACTGCACCTCTCCGTAGAAGCAGTCAAAGGAGGAGTTGGGCATGTAGAAACCACCGATCACCTGATCTTCAACCACCTCGAAGACCAGATACTCCGATCCCAATTCAAGGGGTTGTTGGGACTGTCCGTAGAGGTACACACCATCCTGAAGGTGCTGGCTGATCAGGGAGGATTGGGAAGCGGCAGCGAGTTGGCGAGATTCCATGACAGGCTCAATGCTGTGGGCATGGCTCTGGGCGATCGCCACCAGCGTCAGACCAAGGGTGACAAAGAAGGCAGTCAGGGGTTTTTCTAAACGGTTAAGGAGAGAAAAAAGCCGGGTATTAGAGCGCTTTTCATTAGTTTTGTTAATCAGTGCAACCACCTATGACCTCCTTGGCATACCAATAGCTTTTTAGTTAAATGAGCCTGTCTTATAGATCACTCATACTTCTGAGTGTAGAGGCTCAGGTCTCACAATCTGAGGCACATTCAGGGACTTTACATCTAAATTCACATTAGATTTAAGTTCCGTAATATGCCGGATCGTCTTCTTCGTCAGACACCTAAGTTTCCTTAGCGGATAACTAAGAGGACATGCTTTCCTACAAGCTGAGTTCCTGCTATTCCAGAAACTTATGCAAAAAAGTTTTGACTACCTGTGTCCAATGCTGTGTCCAATCAAGAGTGACTGTGGAAAGCTCACAACACAGGCATTGAGAGAAAGAAGCATGACCTCCTTCTGCCGCTGTGCAGCAAAAGAGGCTTCGCCCAAATGATAAGTTCAGCAAATCAAAAACTTAGCCCGTAGCTCAATTGTAAAAATACGGAAGTGAGGGTACGGAATGGTTGCCAAGCTGCGGCATCCATCTAGTTAGTTGATGCAAGTTGCTGAAAGTCGAAGCTTAATAGCAGGGGGAACACACAGGATGTAGGGGCGATGGCTCATTCTTGACCGACATGCTTGACCGATAAGGCTAGCGATCGCCATTGAACCTCTAAAGACGAATACTGCATAAGAGTGCAAAAGCCGAGTAAACACCCATTGAAATTCTTTCATCACACCACTGAAGAAGCAATTCAACCAAAGGATGATTGGCTGCACTACCTGTGTTCTACTTGCACTCTCAATTTGCGTATCGTCTTGCGTATCGTCTTGCGTATCGTCAACTCCTCCTTGATGTAGCGTCGGCTTGTGCTTGCTCTGATGCTCGTTCCTTCAACGGCTTCTAGGCAGCAAAACAATCGAGGCATACATCATGGAAAACTCTATTGCGCCTGGGTTTTATTGTCTTGCTCCATATCATAGACCGATCCATCCAAATTCCCAAGCTCTTTTCAGTCATATTACGTATCTTTTCAGACTGTTGGGCAGACATCCCAAGTCCCGGTGTACAGACTGATTCAGGCGATCGCCAATCAAGAATTTAGATATAGAATTTGCCGTATGCTCGCTTCTTTAAATGTTGAATTAATGTTAAGGCGATCGTTAGAAAAGAATTTCTCAAGTCTCTCTCGCTGCTCGCATCTATCAGTTCCTGCGCTTTGCTGTAATCGGGGTAGAACTTACGCACTTCGTGCGAAAACCCACGCCGTTGAGCGATTTTTCAGGTACGCTGCGCCTGAAAAATTGCTCAACGGCGTAAGTCCTGCGGAGTAGAGATTTGTAGAGGGATGGGTTTGTCTTTGGGGATCAGGCGTAGGCTAGAGAAAGAAGTGGCGATCGCCTTCTTCAAATTGCCGCCCTCAACCTGTCTCGATCAACCCTATGAGTTGATTTCAGAACCTTCAGCATCGTTTTAGATAACTTAAACAACTCATTTAGATAACTTAGATAACTAGATAACTAAAATTTAGATAACTAAAAAAGATAACTAAAATTTGGGCTTCCGTTTTTTGTTGCTTTCTTAACCACGCTCTTTGAAGCTGCATTTATTAACCGTGATTCTTTTGACCGTAATTTGTGGCAGTGCGTCCCGTGCCAACCTCCCCCTCGACCTGTGATACCTTTACCCCTCCTGGTGAGTTGCCCCTGGGCAGCCCCATAGCTACTGGGGAAGTTTTGGATGCTGAGGCGATCGCCGAAGCCGTAGATTGGTTTAGCTTTCATCTACTTTGGGGAGAGTTGGAGGAAGCCGTATTGGTGGCGATCGCCCAGGCGTTGCGGCGGTTTACGGTTGATCCCGGTGGGGTGCTGTATCCGGCAAATCAGGCAGCGGCGGGGATGTATTTCTTGAAGTGGGGCACGGTGGAAATTGTGCGCCAGTCGGCGATTGGGCAGACCCACATCCGCTACTACAACGCAGGAGAACTACTGGGCTATGTGCCCCTGGTGGATGTGGCTACGGAAGCGGTGTATGAGGAAAGTGCGATCGCCCTCACCCCCTGCGAAGTCTGGTTTTTGCCAAAGGCAGAGTTCCATCGGTTGTTCCAAACCCATCCCAGTCTTCAGCGCCCTATCAATCGGCTGCTGGTGCAAGACCTGACCCATATCGCCCGTCGGGTGAGCCAGGAAGAGCTGCGTATTCAATCCCTGCAACCCTACATTCGCCCTACGCCAAAGGCGATCCCCTTCGTCGGTTCCAGCAAGTTCGCTCAGAAATTGCGGGATCAGATTCAAGGAGCGGCGGCGGATATGCTTCCGGTTACCCTGCAAGCTCCGGTGGGAAGTGGCAAAACCTTTCTTGCCGGAAAAATTCATACCCTGTCGGGGATCAAAGAACGTCCCTTTGCTGAAATTGACTGTGCTCAGTTCCCCACCGATGAAGCGGGGATCATTCAGACGGATGGGCTGTTTGGTCGAGACGATGAGGAACCTGGAGTAATCGAGCTGTTGGAGCGCGGGACGTTGTTAATCGACAATGTGCAGCGGTTGCCAGAGTGGGAGCGCGATCGCCTCCTCCACTATCTAAAAACCGGAACCCTCACCCGCAATGGTGCTACCAATTCCTCACCCGCTACTCCCGTACATTCCTGGGTGCGACTCATCCTGTGCAGCCCCAAAACCATTGATCTGGCAAGCATTCCCCACCACGCCCTCAAGTTGCCAAACCTGTCCCAGCGCAAAGGCGACATTCCTGAACTGGCGCAACACTTCCTCCAGCGCTTCACCAAAGAGCAGGGACGACAGGCGGAAAACGAAACTGCCCCTTTGCGACTGAATCAGGCAGATCTGCGCCGCCTCATCAGCTATCGCTATCCCGGCGACCTGAGCGAGCTGGCAGACATCCTCAAGCGGGCTGTGCTGATGACGCCTCCCGGTCAAAGTGTGATCCCAGAGCAAGTCCTCTGGTCGGTGCAGTCCGAAAAGAATGCCTTTCGGGTTGACCTGCTCAACCAATATCCCTGGTTGCGGCGCTTTTTGCTCAGCCGCTGGTGGCCCCAGGGCTTCTGGATTCCCATGATGCTGGTCTTCGTCCTGGTTACCCTGATGGGCTATCTGGGTCCCCAAACCCGCGACGCCAGCTTTACCCTCAACTTTTTCTGGGCATGGTGGTGGCCCCTCTACTTATTCCTGTTTGCTTTCATTGGGCGAGTGTGGTGTGCGGTTTGCCCATTTATGATTACCGCCGAGTGGCTGCGCAGTCTTTCCCTCTGGCTTTTTCCCCGCCAGCTGCGCCCCTGGCCCACCCAATGGATGAACCGCTGGGGAGCCTGGATTCTCTTTGCCGGATTTGTCGCCATTTACCTCTGGGAAGAACTGTGGGATCTGCCCCACACGCCCTATCTGTCGTCCTGGCTATTGCTGGTCATTACGGCGGGTGCGGTCATTTTTAGCCTGGTTTATGAGCGGCGGCTCTGGTGTCGCTATCTCTGCCCCATTGGCGGCATGAATGGGATGTTTGCCAAGTTGTCGATGGTGGAGTTGCGATCGACTCAACAGGTGTGTGGCATTCAGTGCAGCACCTTTGGGTGTTACCGAGGCAGTGATGCAACTCCGGTGGCGTTTGCCGATGCGCTACCAAATGAGGGGCAAGCGACGGGAGGCTGTCCGCTTTACTCCCATCCGGCGCAACTGCCCGACAATCGCGACTGTATGCTCTGCATGACCTGTCTCAAAGCCTGCCCCAACCGATCGGGGCAACTCAACCTGCGGTTCCCGGCTACCGATTTGCTAGAAGGGCATCGGGGGTTTTGGGCAGAGGTGGCTTTGCTGCTCCTGCTGTTGGGGGGAGTGTTCATGCACCACGGACACAGACTGCTGGGGTGGCTGGGCTATGGAGATCTGCCCATTGACGCCGATCATTTGCTGCCGAGTGGGGCGATCGCCCTCTCGCTGCTCAGCATCCCTGCCCTGCTCACCTTTGGGGTACATCAGCTCAGTCGGTGGGGCGATCGCCAGCTTCCCGACTATCTCACCCTGGTCTATGCCTACCTGCCCCTCACCCTTGCCGCCAACCTTACTCACTATATTCCCGCTGCCATCACAGAAGCTGGAACCATTCTTCCCGTCATTGCCCGCACCTTTGGTTATAGCGGCGCAATGTTGCCCACCCTTACCTGGAGTACAGACGTTGCCCAATTTCTTCAGGGCGTAACGCTTCTCTCTGCTTTTGTTTTCAGCCTCTATCCCCTCCACCGCATCGCCAATCGCCCCTGGCTCAGCCTGCTACCTCATGCGGTTCTCATGCTGGGTTTCACTGTTTTCTTCTTCTACTTGATGGTCTAGCCCTGTTGTGCTTTCCCAAAAATAAGCTTTCTACTTGTTGCTCAGCTCTAATCCGGATGGAGAGGCGGTAAACTGATACAGATTTGGGGTTGGCGATCGCGCACCAAAGATGGCACTGGATGCACGAAAGAATCCGAAAAATCCGCCCTAATCAGTGCCTCCTCATTACCCATCGTTCTTCATTTCTCTTCCATCTCAAAGCTATATGCCGACCTGCGTTCATCTGCGTTCCTATAGTTCACCCATGTCTCATCATCAGCAAGTGCTCCGCTTCAAAACACGCGGCAAATCCCTCCAAAAAATTACCCGCGAGGTCAATGATGTCGTTGCTCAATCGGGCATCACGAGCGGCTTGTGCAATCTCTTCCTGCGCCACACCTCCGCCAGCCTGATCATCCAGGAAAACGCTGATCCCGATGTGCTGGCTGACCTGGAAAATTTCCTGTCTAAACTTGTGCCCGAAGGTCGCCACTACATCCACAGCACCGAGGGACCCGACGATATGCCCGCGCACATTCGCAGCGTGCTAACTCACACCTCCGAGCAAATTCCGATCGCCCACGGACGCCTCATGCTGGGCACCTGGCAGGGCATTTACCTGTGGGAACATCGCGACCACAGCCATCAGCGCGAGTTGGTCGTGCATGTGTCGGGCGAATAGTTTGCCTTCGCAGATCCCTCAGCGCGTCTCTTAGGGATCTGCGGATTAATAAAATCCCAATTTTTGAGAGAGAAGGCTGGCAGAGCCAGCCTTCTCTCTCAAAAATTGGGATTTTATTTGCTAACCCCTTAGCTTCTTCCGCGATTACAAAGCCAATATCCTCCTTTTGGATGAGACAGCCGGATGAAGTGTAGAACTGTCTGGAAGACCTATCGTAAGACTTGTAGAAACAATAGGGACAGTAAAAAGTTGGGCGATCGCCGCATCCCACTCCCAGACAAGTTTTGATTTTTCCTTGGAAACTGAGATACATCTTCGCCCGGTTTTGGAAGCAAAGCCGGGATTTTTTTATCTAGTGCCAGGTGTTGAATATGGCTACTGCCCTCGAAATTGCAGTTTGAAGACCAAAATCAGCAAGGTCAGTGCCAGCGTGGTTCCGTTCGCCAAAATAATAGGCAGGGACAAAATTAGGAGACCATAAATCAGCCAGAGTCCGATCCCGGTGATGAAGGTGACGAGCCAAAGAGAAGAGATGTCGCGAGCCGAGCGCGATCGCCAGGTTTTCAAAACCTGCGGAATAAAGGACGCCGTTGTCAGGCATCCGGCTACCAAGCCAAGTAAGGTTGAACCATCCATATGGATACTTTACCGACAGAAATTGGGAGTAACAACGAAATAATCAACGCAACTCAGCCTGACTGAAGAGAAAGCTGCCTCTCAGAGCTTATGCAACATCTGCCCCTCGATTAGACCACTGCCAATCGTTCCAAGTTCGCTAAGTCCAATACATTCTCCTCACTCTCGTCTGGGCGTTGCTTAATCCGGGGATGGATTTTTTGTTTGGAGCCGTGCTCCGCGCGGCTCCAAACAAAAAATTCATCCTCCCAATCAGCAATGCCCTCGTCTGCCCCACGCGAATACAGGATGTTTTTCCGCCAGCAGTACTTGTTGAGAGAGCTTCAGGCAGCCTGGGCGAGGGCATTGGCTCGGAGCTGATCCACTAATTCCTTTAGCCCGTCTTCATTGATGCGATAGCTCAGCGGATGGGCGATGAGCCGAGCTGTTGTTTCAAACAGCGTCTCAATTTCAATCAAGTTATTTTCCTTCAGCGTGCGTCCGGTGGCGACCAAATCGACGATCGCCTCCGACATGCCCGTAATCGGTCCCAATTCAACGGAACCATAGAGGGGGACGATTTGCACGGGCAGGTCGATGCTCTGAAAGTATTCGTGGGCGCAGTTCACAAACTTAGAGGCAATGCGGCAGTGGGGCGGCAGATCTAGAACGGAACGGTAGGGGCTAGTTGCTTGCACCGCAATCGACATACGGCATCCACCAAAACCCAGATCCGCGAGTTGGGCAACGTGCGATCGCTTCTCCCGCAGCACATCGTAGCCAATCATGCCCAACTGCGCCTGTCCGTACTCTACATACACGGGTACGTCGTAGTTCCGCACTAACAAGCCCTTTGCCCGCTGGCTGCGATCGAGAATTTCGAGTTGTCGCACCGAGGGATCGAGAAAGTCGCTAAAATCCAAACCCACGGATTTTAGTAACTCGATGCTTCCCTTCAACAAACTCCCTTTGGGCAGTGCTACGGTAATCATGCCAGCCTTGAAATTGCAACAAGAGCGATCGTATCATTCTCTCTACCTGACAAGGCTTGTTCCGGTTTATGTCTCAGCGAATAATTCAATTAGAGCTAAGCAAGAAAATAAAGAACCCATTTGGGGGAAGAAGGTGCGGCGTCGCCGCACTTCACCATAGCTTCGTTCATGACCATGAACTTTAGGATGGGCGTTTGATTGAAACGGTTTAATTTTGAAGACCAATTACTTATTAGTTTGGCGGTTGCAGGGACAAAACCAACGGGGATTGCTAATTACGCCATCAACTTGGCACAAAACTTACCTGTGACGGGAGCAACTTTCTTTCATCCTCGCAAATTATCCTCAACCTTTTTCGAGGACAATTTGGCTCAAAATCGGTGGCTAGAAATTCCGGCAGACTATAGCGCCGAGGCAGGGAAAAAAGGTCATTTTGGACGGCTGGTTTGGACACAATTTCAACTGCCCAAGTTCTATAAAGCCTCTAAAGCCTCACTTCCCAGGTCTAAAAAATTAGGTTTGATCTTCTCACCTGCTCCTGAAGCGCCCATAGGAGTAGGCTGTCGGTCAGTGGTAATGGTGCATGACTTGATCCCGCTGCGATTTCCAAACTGGCGATCGCCCCTCACCCTCTACGCCAAATTCTACGTTCCCCAAGTCCTCCGCGAAGCCCAACATGTTGTATGCAACTCCCAGGCAACGGCTGATGAAATCATCGAGTTTTTTGGGATTTCCGCACAAAAAATCACTCCGATTCCCCTAGCCTATGATGACCAGCATTTTCGTTTCTTAAATCGCCCGACACAAAATTACTTTGTGGTGTTAGGTCGTCCAGATCCTCACAAGAATATGGTGCGAGTTTTGAATGCTTTTGCTCAGTTTTCACAGGAGAACAAAGACACCGAAATCTGGTTTGTGGGACCCGAAGATCCACGCCGCACACCAGGATTGCGGGCACAGGCAGCGGAATTGGGTGTTGCGGAGCGGGTTAAGTTTGTAGGCTATGCCGCTTATGCCGATTTGCCAGAAATTTTGGGTGGGGCGATCGCCCTCATCTTTCCCAGTCTGTGGGAAGGATTTGGGCTTCCGGTGCTGGAAGCGATGGCATGTGGCACGCCAGTCATCACCTCGAATCGGTCAGCCTTGCCGGAGGTTGCCGGAGATGCAGCGCTTCTGATTGATCCGGAGAGTTCTGAGGCTTTGGTAGAGGGGATGGGGGCGATCGCCACAGATAACACCCTGCGCGAAAACTTGCGCCAAGCAGGATTGACGAGAGTACAGCAGTTTAGCTGGCAGAAAACGGCTGAGCAAACGGCTGAGTTGCTTTACCAGGTGGCGTTTTAGCTCCAAACGCCAAAGAAGTCCAACTTCTCTAAGAAGTTGGACTTCTAAAACCCTTCTGAAAGCCTACAGAGGTTCACAAATTAGCGTGCTTCAACGGGGATTTGCATGGCTTTTGCCAGTTCTGTTGCTACCTGGGGGCGAGAGAACTCTGGAGGAGGCAGTTCACCCCGACGCAACATTTCCCGCACTTTGGTGCCAGAGAGGTGAACCCGTTCTTCGGGCATGCTGGGGCTGGTCTTGGTGGTCGCCATCTGTTGGGTACGCTTGCAGAAGAAGGCGTGCTCAAACTTCAGGGGTATGATACCCAATTCTTCTGGCTTAAATTCATCAAAGATGTGCTGAGCGTCGTAAGTGCCGTAATAATCGCCGACTCCTGCGTGGTCACGACCCACGATGAAGTGTGTGCAGCCATAGTTCTTGCGGATGATGGCGTGGAAGATCGCTTCCCGTGGTCCTGCATAGCGCATAGCCGAGGGGTTGATGGCGAGGATGACACGATCATGCGGGAAGTATTGATCGCGCATGATTTCGTAGCAGCGCATCCGCACATCCGCCGGGATGTCATCACTCTTTGTCGCACCCACCAGCGGATGCAGAAACAGCCCATCTACGATTTCCAGGGCACATTTAATGATGTACTCGTGGGCACGGTGGATGGGGTTGCGGGTTTGGAAGCCCACAACGGTTTTCCACTCCTTCTCTTGGAACAACGCACGAGACTCTGCCGGGTCAATTTGATACGTCGGAAAACGAGGATCCGCTTCCCGATTCAACAACCAAACAGGACCTGCCAGGTTCACAGCGCCCTGGCTGTATACCACAGCAACACCAGGGTGCTTTTCTTCGTTCGTACGGTAAACATGCAGGGCTTCATGCATCTTGTCGTAGGTAAACTTCTCGGTCAATTCCATGACCCCAATGAAGTTACCCGATGTATCATCCAACCGGATCATCGCGCCCTCTTTGAGGGATGCAGCGACTTCTTCGCTAACGGGCAGCGTTACTGGAACCGCCCAGGCAAGCCCATTAGACAGGTGCATATCGTCAACTACACCCTTGTAATCGGATTGGTTCATGAATCCAGTTAGAGGACTGAATCCACCAATCGCAATCATGTTCAAATCTGAAATAGCACGTTCATCAAGGGTTACACGGGGCAGATGATCGGCTTTGTCTAAGAATTCCTGCCGTTGCTCATCGGTACAAATACGATTAATTAGCTCCCCACCATGAGGCGCGATACTTTTAATGGATTGGCTCACGATTTGTGCCTCCAAAGACTGCATAAAAAAATGTGAAGTAATTACGATATGCGCTTCTACATACTATTACGGAGTGTATACCTCCACGCTACAAATCAAGATTTTGTGAGGAGAAAGATGCTGTTTATCAACTCCTGATAAAGAAAACAGGGACGATGAAAATTTCGTCCCTGCAACTTTAATTGGCTCGCATCAGCCGTAAGGATTAGCTATTGAACTCCTGGCTGAGAGATGTAGCCGGGTACTTTTTGAGCATGAAGATAGCGATCGCAATGCCTACCGCTGCCAAAACTATTGTGGGATAGAAGAAGGCGGTATAACTACCCATCAGATCGCGCAAACGACCTGCCAGCAATGTTCCCAGCAATGCTCCAACACCAAAAGCGGTGAAGACGATGCCATAGTTTTTGGCGTAATCTTTGGCAGGGAAAAGCATGAGGGTTGCAGTGGGGGCGATCGCCAGCCAGCCACCCAGAGAGAAGGTAAACAGGCAGAAGGCGATCAGGTAGGTAGCCGTTTGTCCAGCGCTGGCATTCAGCATCATGATGGAGCCGATGATAATCAGCACGTAGGAGGCGATCGCCGCTGTGCGAGCGGTAAAGCGATCAGTAAACCAGCCAAAAAACGGACGCCCCAGACCGTTGAAGATAGCGAACAAGGACACACTCAGCGCAGCGGTATTGGGGTCAAGATTGATAATTTCTTGGGCAACTGGGCTGGCAATCCCAATCGATGCCAAACCGACGAAGGTACCGATTACATAGCATATCCACAAGCCATAGAAGGAACGGCTTTGCAAGAGCGGTGTGCTGCTAGCGGGAAGAGTTGTACCCGTTGTTTTTGCCGATTGTCCGGCAGGTGCCCATTGGGCAGGCGGCATCTTCATGGTTAGGGAAATAACCAGAATAATTAGCGTGAACGCCACTCCCAAGGTAATGAAGGTTGGCATGACGCCTTTGGATGCAATCAGATTGCGGGCAACGGGAGCTGTGATGAGGGGCGACAAGCCAAAGCCAACAACTGTGAGACCAACGGCTAAGCCCTTGCGCTCAGGAAACCAGCGCGCCACGACCGCCAGGGGCACGCCATAGGCAATACCCACCCCCATTCCAGCGATGACCCCATAGGTCAGCACCAGGGTTCCAATGTTGCCAGCAAAACTTGACAAGATGTAGCCCAAGCCCATAACGACGCCCCCAACAGCCGTCACCTTGCGGGAACCAAAGCGATCGATATAAAAGCCCGTGATGGGCATCAAGACAGCAAATACGACAAGCAGTGTTGTAAACGGGAGCAAACTTTCGGTCGCGCTAATGCCAAGCAGTTCCTGAAGTGGGTTGCGAAAGATACTCCATGAGTAGACCGTACCCAGACACAAAAGCACCACGATACCCAGGGGGATTAGTAACCAGCGACCCTGCTCCGCAGGCAAACCCAGAACCTTGGTGGCACCCGACGATGTGCCACGCAGTTGCATGTCATCCATAAATTTAGAAATTGGTTTGATGAAAGAATTTGATTTCGTACTCAACCGCGCTCACAGCAAGAAGATTCGGGGGGCGTTTATCTCTTGCTCTGCATCCCTATTCCATAAACGAGTCCTTAGAAGCCAAAGCCTCAATTCTCAATTGATGAATAGGATCATGCTTGCTGCGATCGGTGATTCTGTAAATTTTATGACTATGCGGCACCAAAAGCATCTAATTTATTCCCTGCAATCAATAGATTTAGTGCTATGCAAATAACTCTTAGGAGATTTCTGAGAAAGAATATCCCCATTTTTTGAGAGAGGGCGCGGCTTAGCCGCGCCCTCTCTCAAAAAATGGGGATATTCTTTTCTGGCGATCGCCTTAAGGGAGTGGCGATCGCCTGCCGATTATTCATTGCAAGCAAAAATAAAGCATTAATCAGTTATTTTATTTTGTGACCTTTAAGTTGTGTAGCATTCAAAAGACTTTCAAAAGACTTTCATCTAGAAGTATTGTTTGCTCAGCTCGAATTAGCTTCGATCGACATAGTTCTGAATAAATTAGATAAGCCTGTAGAGAGAAGCAGGAGTTCGCTTGGATTTTCTAGTCTGTAACAAGCAAAAGTAAGCACAAAGTTTTTCACGTTAGCTTTTTACACTAGCTTTTCACGCTGGCTTAGTTGTGCGGTTGCAACATAACATCACCACGTAACGTACATTAAAGCTTTCAAGGATTACCTTGGAGCCATTTCACACCAAGTCAGAAAAGCACGAATTCCCCGTTCAAATATCTGAATGTGTCCAAGATCTGCAGCTCTTTTCACAGGCTCTTTATAGATAAATCTGATAGATAAATCTGTTGGATCGTAACTATAAATTTTCCATTATTTTTTGTAGTCATTTGAACGTCGCCATTCTTCCAGGGTAAAGATTCAGGGGTTTACGCCGCCAAAGGGGTTTCATCCTCTACCGAAGTTTGAGGCAATATCGAAGGAGGCTCCTGCCCCAAGCGAGCAGCATGAATGGCTTGGGTCAAGAATTCCAAAACGTC
>Ga0208218_1000242_pt1 | contig 29098 bp, 27 predicted proteins | sample HotLakmasection3_FD_184726 | JGI IMG/M metagenome (GOLD analysis project Ga0208218, IMG submission 184726) | Hypersaline microbial mat communities from Hot Lake, Washington, USA - Section #3 (SPAdes) | ecosystem: Environmental > Aquatic > Non-marine Saline and Alkaline > Hypersaline > Microbial... | reverse complement strand
GTCAGGTGGCCGCCGGTGGTGGCGACGAAAAGCGTGGTCATCGGCCGGTGCTCAGCGGGTCGCCCGCTCGAACAGCACGGCCCGCGGGGTCTGCAGCAGCACCCAGAGGTCGAGCTTGAGCGAGCGGTAGCGGACGTAGACGAGGTCGAGGGCGAGCATCTTGCGCATCGACAGACGGTTGCGGCCGCTGACCTGCCAGATGCCGGTGATCCCCGGCCGGCAATCGTGGCGGCGGCACTCCTCCGGCGTGAACAGCTCGACCTCCCACGGCAGCGCCGGCCGCGGGCCGACCAGCGACATCTCGCCCTTCAGGACGTTGAAGAGCTGCGGCAGCTCGTCGATGCTGCTCTGCCGGAGAAAGCGGCCCACGGGCGTGATCCTGGGGTCGTGGACGGGCTTGAAGAGACCGTCCTCGGCAACCGCCTCGCCCGAGAGCTCCCGCCGGTTCATCTCCTCCTGCAGGCGATGGTCGGCATCGACGTACATCGACCGGAACTTGAGCATTCGAAACGGCTGTTCGCCCCGGCCGACGCGGATCTGGCGAAAGAGCACCGGCCCGCGGCTGCTGACCGCAACGGCGATCGCCGCGACCAGTAGAAGCGGGGCGATCAGGATCAGGATCGGAATGGTCAGCGCCAGATCGAACAGGCGCTGGGCGTCGAAGCTTCTGGTGCGGCGGGCGAACGGCTGGTCATCCATTGCGCAGACCGTTGATGAAGGACTTGAGGCGGCGGTTGCCGGCGAGCTGCTGCCAGGCGAAGCGGACTGCCGGGCGGAGCACCGGGTTCAAAGTGCGCTGTCGGGCTTCGGGCAGGATCAGCACGCGGCCGCCGAAGCGGAGCTTGAAGGCGGCCGGGTTGCGCTCGCCGTGCTCCTCGGTGGCGCGCTCGCCGTTCAGCACGGCGGCGGCGACGGCACAGTCCAGCCCGCCGAGATCGAAGCGGCGAAAACCGCTGCTCTTGGCCCAGCTGATCGCCGCCCAGATGCAGGCGAGCTTGGGGTTGAGCGCCGCTGCCTCGCCGGTCCAACCCGGCACCTTGTCGACGACCGTCCCGGCATAGGCGGTGACCAGGGTGCCGGCGATCGGTCGCTGCGGTGCCTCGGGCGTCGAGGCGAGGAAGATCTCGGCCGCACCCAGCGGCCGCAGTGCTCGCCACTGCGCCTGCAGATAGGCGAGGGTCAGCGGCGGATAGCCTTGTCGTTCGGCGGTCGCCACCTGCAGTGCGTGGAAGGTTTCGAGATCGGCCTCGTCGGCGCGGCGGACCTGCACACCGAGCTTCTTCGCCTTACGGAGATTGCGCCGCTGCGAGCTCGACATGCCGGCAATGAGATCGTCGAGCTCGGCCTCGAGGTCGAGCACGAGAGTGCAGACCGGTGCGACGGGCACGGCCCCGGCATCGTAGCCGCGGGCGGTGAGCCGCGCGGTCACGGCCTCGCCCCCGGCCGCCGGCTGGACGACGAGATGCGCGACACCGAGTTGCCGCGCCGTCCGCTCGAGCGCGTCCAGCACCCGATCGATGCGCGCCGGATCGTCGCCCGTGACGAGCGGTCCGCGGGCAACGTAGCCCACCGTCAGGAGCGGCAGCCGCCCGCCCAGAAGGGCTACCCGCCGGGCGACGACGAGGCCGCCGCCTTCGAGCTCGCCATCCGGCGTGTGGCTCGTGGCGATCGCCGTGCGAAAGCCCATCGCCGCCTTGCTCCGGCCCCAGGCCGCGGTCTGCACGACGTCGCCCGCCGGATGCGCTTCGACGAAGTGTTCCCAGGCAGCTTCGGCCGACTTTTCGAGCTGGTCGGTGTGCCGGCCGATGCGGTCGGTGTGCCGACGCCACCGCGCCGCTGCCCCTGCCTCGTCACGGGCCACGACCGACTGCCGGCTCGTCGCGGCGGTGAGCTCGCTGCAGCTCATGCCGCCCGATCCGTGGCATCGCGGCCGGCGACTGCCGGATCGAGGGTGGCGATGATCGCGACCACGGCGTCGATCACCCGTTGCACCTCGGCCTCGGTCAGCTGCGGGAAGAGCGGCAGCGAGAGCAGCCGGCCGGCGGTCGCGTCGACCACCGGGACGTACGGCTCCTCCCGGGCGTCGCGCACCAAGGCGGCACAGGCGGGCTGGCGGTGGCAGGGGATGGCGTAGTGGATGCCCGTCGCGACGCCGGCAGCGGCCAAGCGGCGGCGAACCTCGTCGCGGGCGGGGACCAGTGCGATCGCCAAGTGGTGGCAGCTGCTGGCCTCGTCGCGGCTGCGGGTGAAGGTGACGCCGGTCTCGGCCAGAGCGCTGGTATAGCGCTGCACGACGCTGGCCCGTGCGGCGTTCCAGCGGTCGAGGTGACGGAGCTTCACGGCCAGCACGGCTGCCTGCAGCGCATCGAGGCGGTGATTGCCGTCGAGCACGTCGCAGCGCTCGGCGGCGGCCGGTGGCCGGCCGTGATTGGCGCGACTGCGAATGGCGGCGGCCAGCCCCCAGTCGTCGGTGGTGACCGCCCCGGCATCGCCGAAGGCACCCAGGTTCTTGCCCGGATAGAAGCTGAAGCAGCCGATGGTCCCGAGCGAACCGGCCCGGCGACCGCGCCAGGTTGCCCCGTGCGCCTGCGCCGCGTCCTCGATCAGGGCGAGGCCGTGCCGCCCGGCCAGGGCGGCGAGCGCGTCCATGTCGCAGGGTTGGCCGTAGAGGTGGACCGCGATGATGGCGCGGGTGCGCGATCCGACGGCGGCCGCGGCGGCGGCGGGGTCGAGCAGGAGGGTCGCCGGCTGGACATCGACGAACACCGGGGTCGCCCCCACCTTGGCCACCGCCTCGACCGTGGCGATGAAGGTGTTGGCGGGCACGATCACCTCGTCGCCCGGGCCGATCCCGAGGGCGGCCAGCGCCAGCTCCAGGGCGGCCGTGCCGTCGCTCACGCCGACGCTGTGGCGGGTGCCGCAATAGGCGGCCCAGTCGGCCTCGAACCGCTCGACCGCGGCACCGCCGATGAAGCCGGAGGTCGCGACCGCCTGGTGCCAGGCCGCGTCGAGTTCGGGGCGCAGCTCGGTGTGGGCGCGACCGAGATCGAGAAAGGGAACGCTGTCGGCCATATCAAAGGCTCTCTATCGGCTGAAGGCGAGAAGGTCGGCGGTGAGCGCGCAGCCGCGCCGGCCGCCCGGTCGGGCGACGCGGTCAGGCGACGCGGTAGCGTTGGGCGGAGGCCATCGTCGGTCGGTCGGCGCGGTGCGGCCGTTCGGGGAGCGGTGCCACCGTCACCGTGCTGCCGGAGGCGATGGCGCGATCCACCGCATCGAGCACGGCGACCACGGCGAGGCCGCTGCGCCCGTCGCTCGACGGCTCCTCCTCGCCGCGGATGCAATCGACGAAGTGGCGGTTTTCCAGCAGCAAGGGCTCGTCGCCGGCGATCCGCGGCGAGACGATGTCGCCGTGGCGGTAGGCGAAGGGGCGTTCGTAGGGCACCAGCGGATCGGCACCGCCCACGGGTTCACCCGCCTCGACGCCACAATCGAAGATGCGCAGCCGCTCGTCGGCCGTGTCGTCGTAGATCGCCATTTTCCGGCTGCCGACGACGGTCACCGTCCGCACCTTGCGCGGATCCAGCCAGGAGACGTGGACGTGGCCGGTGACCCCCAGGCGATCGTAGTGCAGCTTGATGTAGGCGAGGTCGTTGACGTCGCGGCAGGCATGCGCCGCCCCCCAGGCCGAGACCCGCTCCGGCACCGCCTGCAGCAGGTAGTTCATGATCGAGACGTCGTGCGGGGCGAGGTCCCAGACGACGTCGACATCGGAGCGGAAGAGGCCGAGATTGAGCCGGGCGGAATGGATGTAGTAGGGACGGCCGAGCTCGCCCCGGTCGAGGCGTCGGCGCAATTCCCGCACGGCCGGGTTGAACTCGAAGGTGTGGCCGGCCATCAGGACGACGCCGGCCGCATCCGCCGCCTCGACCAGCCGATAGGCCTCCGCGAGGGTCGCGGTCATCGGCTTTTCGATCATCACGTGCTTGCCGGCGGCGATGCCGGCCATGGCGACGGCAGCGTGGCTCTGCGGCGGGGTCGCGACCACCAGCGCGTCGACCAGCGGCAGCGCCTCGTCCAGCCCGGCGCAGGCTCGAACAGCCGGAAAGGCAGCAGTGATCGCCGCCCGGATCGCCGGCTCGCGGTCGATGACGACCACCTGGTCGACGTCGGCGAGGCCGCTCAGAACACGGACGTGCTTGGCCCCCCAATAGCCGCAGCCGACGATACCGACGCGCAACGCCGGCGCGGCGCCGCAGCGAACGGCAAAGCTCGCGGCTCCCGCATGATCGTTTTCTACCTTCGCCTGCATCGCGCCGTCTCCCGTGCCCCTCACGACTACTCTCTTCGCTGTTGCTTCTTCACCGACTGATCATGGCCGCCGTGCACCCAGCGACCGCAGAACCCGTTGGACATACTTCCGCAGATTAACTATTTACCGATGGATTGCTGCCGCGCACCAAACAAAATTCCGTCGAGCCGTCGGCAACATACCTCTACCGCCCCACGATCTTCAAGATTTTGCCTACACAGCCAAAGGTTAACAGACAGCATCGGGATATGCCAACGTGATTTTGGCCCGTCAAGGTCGTTTTTTTGCTTAACCATAACATGTAAAAAATCTCGACATTATTGGTTAATTCATAACAAGAGCCGAGCCTTGTCGAAGCGGTGGCCGAGCGGGCAATGACCAGCAGCCACTCGATCGAACCCGTGATTCGCCGCGATCGCGGCGCGGCTCGTCGCCGACGCGGCACGGACGACGAGTGACGGGCTGTCAGTTTTCCCGACAAGTCGCGCGACCCGGCCCCGGCCGAGAACAGCGCCACGGCGCCGTGAGCGGCCTGCCGACGGGCGGCGGCTCGGTTGGTTCGCGCGGATTCGCTGCTGCTCGCGCTGCAGTTGCCGGCCCGAGCGCGCCGACTGCTGGCGGCTGCCGACTTTCGGCACGCCGAAGGCGGGGGCGCCGATCGACCCGGTGCGCTGCGCCGGTGCTCGGGATGGGTGCCGAGGGCCGTGCCGGGCGTCAGTGCCGGGCGTCGGTGCCGGGCGTCAGTGCCGGCTTTGCCGCCGAGAGCCGGGTGGGCGCGATCCCGATGCCCGCGTGAGCGCTTGTCGGTTCGTCGAGCCGCGCCCCGTATCGCCTCCGGACTGCGCGTTCAGCCTTGTCGCGCCCGCGCCGGCTCGGCCAACGGCCGGTCGTCCTCGTTGAACCAGCGTCGTTTCAGCCAGAGGGCCACGGTGACGAGCGAGATCAGCACCGGCACTTCGACCAGCGGGCCGATGACCGTGGCGAAGGCGATCGGCGAGGCGAGGCCGAAGGCGGCGATGGCGACCGCGATGGCGAGCTCGAAATTGTTGCTGGCCGCGGTGAACGCGATCGCCGTGGTGCGCGGGTAGTCGGCCTCGATCAGCTTGCCCATCCAGAAGCTGACGATGAACATGATGACGAAGTAGAGGGCGAGCGGTACGGCGATGCGCAGCGCGTCGAGCGGCAATTGCAGCACCATGCCGCCCTTGAGCGAGAACATGGCGGCGATGGTGAACAAGAGGGCGACGAGGGTGAGCGGGGCGATCCGGGGCAGGAACCTGGTCTCGTACCAGGTCGTCCCCTTTTGGCGCGTCAGGACGGAGCGGGTGAGAAAGCCGGCGGCGAAGGGCACGCCCAGATAGATCAGGACCGCCTCGGCGATGGTGAAGAAGCCGACGTCGACGACGCTGCCGCCGAGCCCGATCGCGCCGGGCAGCACGCTCAAGAAGAACCACGCATAGACGCTGAAAAAGAGGATCTGGAAGATCGAGTTGAAGGCCACCAGTGCGGCCACGTACTGATTGTTGCCGCCGGCGAGTTGGTTCCAGACGATGACCATGGCGATGCAGCGGGCGAGTCCGATCAGGATCAGTCCGGTCATGTATTCCGGGTAGTCGCGCAGAAAGACGACGGCGAGCGCGAACATCAAGAACGGGCCGATCAGCCAGTTCTGCACCAGCGACAGCAAGAGCACGCGGATGTCCCGGAAGACCAGCGGCAGCTCCTCGTAGCGCACCCGGGCGAGCGGCGGGTACATCATGAGGATCAGGCCGATGGCGATCGGCACATTGGTGGTGCCGAAGCTCAGGCTGTCGAGGAAGACCGGAAAGGTCGGGAAAGCCGAGCCCAGCCCGATGCCCAGCGCCATGGCGGCGAAGATCCAGAGGGTCAGGTAGCGGTCGAGGAACGAGAGGCGCTTGGTCGGCGCTCTGGATGCCATGGTCGAGGTCCTTTTCTCCGGGCCGGGCGGGTCAGGCGATGGTCGGTGGCCGTCGCCTTCGCCGTCGGATCGATCGTTCCGCCGCGGGGCGTGATGTCGGCCGGCACGGGGCGTGGCGTTCGAGGTCGAACACCGCAAGCGGGCGGTTCGGTCGGTCGGGGCGCGGCGCTGGTTGATCCGTACCAGTGCCGACCCGGTCATTCTGCCTTTGTGATGGTTCGAGATCAATCGAACGATCCGAACCGGCAGGCTGGCGCGACGCGAACAGTGACCGAGGGGGCACGGCCGGGGCGGCGACCGCAGCGGCTGCCGGCCTCTGCCCCGGTGACGGCTCGCCCCGCGAGGGCGAGGCCCGAGCCGTCACCGGCGGGCGGCGGATCGAGACCATCTGCCATCAGGGCCCGAGCCGCTGCGGCATCGACGTCCAGGTGACCAACCGCCCGCTGCACGCCAGCCACGGCAAGACCGACCCTTCGCTCGCCGACGGCAAGCTGTTGGCGACGGGCAGGTCGTAGACTGCCGCCCGGACACTTTTTTTGCCGCCCGCGTTGTCTCGCGTGAGCCGGTCTACTATCGCGCCATCGCCGCCGGGCCGCTAGGCTTGCGGCGGATTTCGACGGGGCTCGGGGTTGCTTGTTCTTCTGCTGCGCCGCTCGGCGACGATGCTCTTGACCTTGTGGGCCGCGACCGTGGTGGTGTTCGTGGTGCTCGAGCTGCTGCCGGGCGATCCGGCCTCGGTGATCCTCGGCACCGGCGCCCGGGCGGATACGCTGGCGGCGCTGCGCGCCCAGCTCGGGCTCGATCGGCCGCCGCTCGAGCGCTATCTCGTCTGGGTCGGCGGCCTGCTGCGGGGCGAGTTCGGTGCCAGCTACACTTATGGGGTGCCGGTGGCGCAGCTGATCGCCGAGCGGTCGGTGGTGAGCCTGCCCCTGGCACTGCTGGCGATCGTGCTGTCGACGGCGATCGCCATCCCGGTGGGGGTGTTCGCCGCGAGCCGGCGCGGCCGGTTCTCCGACACGGCAGTGATGGGCGTCACCCAGCTCGGCGTGGCGGTGCCGAACTTCTGGTTCGCCATGCTGCTGATTCTGCTTTTTGCCGTTTGGCTCGGCTGGGTGCCGGCCGGGGGCTTCGCCGGCTGGGAGGCCGGGTGGTGGCCGGCCCTGCGCTCGCTCCTGTTGCCGGCCATCGCATTGGCATTGCCGCAGGCTGCGATCCTCGCCCGGTTGACCCGGTCGGCGGTACTGGAGGCGCTGAACGAGGACTATATCCGAACGGCGCGGGCCAAGGGATTGAACCGGCGCGAGGCGGTCTGGGGGCATGCGTTGCCCAATGCGCTGATTCCGGTAGTCACCATCATGGGGCTGCAGTTCTCGTTTCTGGTGGCCGGCACCATCATCATCGAGAACGTCTTCTATCTGCCGGGGATCGGCCGGCTGACCTTTCAGGCGATCGCGCAGCGCGATTTGACCGTGGTGCGGGATCTCGTGGTGGTCATCGCGGCCCTCGTCATCATCGTCAATTTCGTGGTCGATCTGCTCTATCTCTGGCTCGATCCGAGGCTCCGCCATGGTCGCTAGGTACTGGGCGCTGTGGCTCGGTGGAGGATTGAGCCTGCTGCTGTTTCTGGCAGGCCTGGTTTCGCTGCTCTGGACCCCCTATCCGATCGGGGTGATCGATGTGGCGAACCGGCTGGCGGGGCCTTCCGCCGAGCATTGGCTCGGCACCGACCCGTTCGGCCGGGACATCGTCTCGCTGCTTTTGAAGGGGGCGGCGAATTCGATCCTGGTGGCCGTGGTGGCGGTCGGCATCGGCATCGGCATCGGCGTGCCACTGGGTGCCTCGGCGAGTGCGGTGGGTGGCTGGCTGGACGAGCTGGTCATGCGCCTTTCGGATTTCGCCTTCGCCTTCCCTGCCCTGCTCACCGCCGTGATGATCACCGCGATCTGGGGGCCGGGGGCGGTCAACGCCATCATTGCGATCGGCATCTTCAACATCCCGGTCTTCGCCCGGCTGACGCGGGGTGCCGCCCTGTCGCTCTGGCAGCGCGATTTCGTGGCGGCAGCGAGGCTCGCCGGCAAGGGTGGGGTGCGGATCACGACGGGCCACATCCTGCCCAACCTCGCGCCTCTGGTGATCGTCCAGGCGACCATTCAGTTCGCGCTCGCGATCTTGGCCGAGGCCGGGCTCTCCTATCTGGGTCTGGGCGCCCAGCCGCCCGATCCGTCCTGGGGCAAGATGCTGAACGAGGCGCAGACCTTCATGTTCCTCGCCCCCGAGCTCGCCATCTATCCGGGCTTGTGCATCGTCCTCTCGGTCCTCGGCCTCAATCTCCTGGGTGACGGGTTGCGCGATCTGCTCGACCCGAAGCTCCGCCGGGCCCGCGCATGAGCCTCTTGTCGATCGAGGGGCTCGGCGTCGACATCCCGAATGCGGACGGGGTGACGCGGATTCTCGACGGCATCGACCTGTCGCTCGAGCCCGGCGAGTGGCAGGGGATCGTCGGCGAGAGTGGTTGCGGCAAGTCGATGACCGCCCTCGCCGTGATGGGGCTGTTGCCGGAACGGGCGGTCACCGGCGGGCGGATCGTCTTCGCCGGGCGGGATCTGGCGGGGCTCGACGAGGCCGCGATGTGCCGGGTCAGAGGTGCGGAGATCGGCATGATCTTCCAGGAGCCGATGACCGCCTTGAACCCGGTGCACAGCATCGGCCGGCAGATCGCCGAGGGGCTGAGGCGGACCCGCGGGCTCGGGCGGGCGGCGGCCGAGGCCAGGACGCGCCAGGCGATGCAGCGGGTCGGGCTCGATCCCGCCCGGTTCTCGCCCGATCTCTACCCGCACCAGCTCTCGGGCGGGCAGCGGCAGCGGGTGATGATCGCCATGGTGCTGGCCCGCCGGCCCAGGCTGCTGATCGCCGACGAGCCGACCACCGCCCTCGACGTCACGGTGCAAGCGGAGATCCTCAAGCTGGTGGCCGAGATCGCCGACGAGACCGGCATGGCGCTCCTGCTCATCACCCACGACCTCGGCGTGGTGGCGGCGATCGCCGAGACGGTGCACGTGATGTATGCCGGGCGGATCGTCGAGACCGGGCCGACCGACGCGGTCTTCGCGCATCTGGCGCATCCCTATGTGCGCGGCCTGTTCGAAGCCTTGCCCAAGGAAGTGGTCGAGCCGGGTGCTCGGGGTGCTGCCCTCACCGCTATTCCCGGCCGCGTCCCGGATCCCTCGGAGCGGAGCCCGGCTTGCGCGTTTGCCGATCGCTGTGCTTTCGCCGATGCGCGCTGTCGTTCGGAGCGGCCGCAGCTGCGGGCATTGCACGGGGCGGAGCACCGGGCCGCCTGCTTCTATCCCCGGCCGGCGCCGGGCCGCTGATGGCGCCGCTCTTGGAATTTCGCGAGGTCAGCCGGCACTACCGGCTGCCACGCCGGCGATTGTTCGAGGCGGCAGCCAGGCGAACGGCGCTGGACCACGTCTCGTTGACGCTGGCGGCAGGCGAGGTCCTGGGGCTGGTCGGTGAATCGGGGTCGGGCAAGTCGACGCTGGGCCGGCTCGCGGTCGGGCTCGAGCGGGCGGATGCCGGGGTGGTCCGGCTCGACGGCATCGATCTGGCAACCGCCGGGCGGGCGGATTGGCGCCGGCTGCGGTGCCGTGCCCAGATGGTCTTTCAGGACCCGTTCGGTTCGCTCGATCCGAGGCTCACCGTGGCCCGGATCGTCGCCGAGCCGCTGGCCCTCTTGCGCCTGCCGGCGGCCGAGGCGGCAGCCCGGGTGCACGATGCCTTGGCCGAAGTCGGGCTGGGTGCGGAGACGCTCGACCGCTATCCGCACGAGTTCTCGGGCGGCCAGCGGCAGCGGATCGCCATTGCCCGTGCCCTGATCACCCGGCCGAAGCTCCTGGTCGCCGACGAGCCGGTCTCGGCCCTCGATGTCTCGGTGCAGGCGCAGGTCTTGAACCTGATGGCCGATCTCGGGCGCCGGCACGGCCTCGCTTATCTCTTGATCAGCCACGATCTCACCGTGGTGGCGCATCTGGCGGACCGGATCGCGGTGATGCAGGCGGGGCGGATCGTCGAGGTCGGGCGCACAGCCGAGCTGCTCACGGCACCACGGCATCCCTATACGCGAGCACTGCTCGACGCCGTGTTGCCGCCCGATCCGGCGCGGGCGCGGGCACGGCTCGGTCTGGTGCGCCGCAAGCGTCAGTCCGGGGCGAGCTGAACCTCGCCGCCGCCATTGGCCTTGGCGGCATAGAGCGCCCGGTCGGCGGCGGCCAGGACCTCGTCGAAATCACGACCGTGGGCCGGATAGCGGGCGGCACCGATGCTCACCCCGACCGCGTGGGTCGCGGCACCGATCGTGAAGGGCGGTGCCAGAACCTGCTGCAGCTTGCGGGCCGCCGCCTCGAGGTCGACCCGATCGCCGATCCGCGGCAGAACCACGACGAATTCGTCGCCGCCCCAGCGGGCGACCGCATCCTCGCCGCGCAGATTGGCGGTGAGCCGAGCAGCGACGGCACTCAGCACGGCATCGCCCAGCGCGTGGCCGTGGCCGTCGTTCAGGCTTTTGAAGCCGTCGAGATCGACGAGGATCAGACCGAAGCCGGCGGGGCTGCGGCGGGTCTTGCGGCGGTCGGCCTGCGGTACCTTCTCGAACAGGCCGCGCCGATTGAGCACCCGGGTGAGTTCGTCCTCGAAGGCGATGGTCTGCAACTCCTGCTCGCGGTCGCGGCGCTCGGTGACGTCACGGACAACGAGCACGAAGAGCGGCTGCCCCGCCACGCGGGTGCCGCCGATCGAGACCTCGAGCGCCGTTCGCCGCCGGCCCGTCACGAGTTCGAGCTCGTGACGGCCGAGGGTCCCGACGCCGTCCACCTCCTCGGCCAGCCGCTGCATCACGGCGGTGAGGCCGGGCAGATGCTCGTCGAGGCGTGTCCCCATCAAGCTCTTCGCCGCCGGCCCCAGGAGGGCATTCGCGGCACGGTTGGCGAGGCGAATCCGACCGTCGCCGTCGGTCACCAGCGCCGCATCGTGCATCACGTCGAGCAGCGTGCCGACCGCACTCTCCGGGATGTTGCCGACGACGAAGCTGCTCACCGGCTCGCCCGGCACGGCGAACGGCAGGATGAGCCTGCGCCAGCTGCGCACGAGGACGGCGGCAGGCGGCTCGTGCTCGGTGAAGACGGGCTCCGGGCGCAGTCGGACCGCTTCGTAGACCGCGGCGAAGAAGGTGCCGATGTGGCCGGTGAAGGCAGCAATGCTCTCGCCGGTCATGTCGCGGCCGTAGTGGCGGGCGATGCCGGCGCCGTAGTGGCGGTAGACGAAGCGCTCGAGCGGCGGGTTGCCGGCCAACTCGGCGTCCGGGGGGACCAATTGCATGGTCCAGTCGGCGGCACTGCCCTGCAGCAGCTTTGCGGCTGTCGCCGGATGCGGCGGTCGATCCGACGCCGGCCGCAGCGCCTGCCACTGCTGCAGCAGTCGGGCCAGCACCGTGAGCGCAGCATCGCGGCATTCGGCTGCCAGACGAGCAGCGGCGGGCGGGCTTTGGCAGCAAGAAACAGCGGCTCCAGAGCGACCGGATCGCCGCCGGCGATCGCCGCCGCCAGCGCTGCGGCAGGAGCCTGTGTCACTGCATCGGCCATCCCATCCTGATCGCCGTCGAGTACTCGGTTCGCCGGGCAAACCTCGCCTTTCGGCACCGTGTTACTTTGTCGCATTGCTCCCGGCATGGCAATCCCTGCGCGAGTTTCCGTACGAGCCGTCAGCCGACGAGCCGGAGGCAGCCGGCTGTCGTCTCGGCGAGGCGGGTGGCAAAGGCTCGGCCATGCCGGTTCAGGGTGGCCCGCAGCCAGTCACGGTCGGGCGCACCGGCATGCTCCAAGCGCAGGCGGCAGAGCCGGAAGACCTCGAGGTCGAGCCCGACCAGCCGGCCCGTCTCGACCTCGAGGTCGGCGAGCCAGAGGACCGTCAGGTCGTCGCGCAGGCCTTCGGGCGTACCGGTGATCCCCTCGTAGTCGTTGATGAAGTCGCCGGCACCGTAGAGCACCAGGCGCTCGCGGTAGACCTCGAACGCCTTGGCGTGATGCGCGGAGTGGCCGTGGACGAGATCGACCCGGCCGCTGTCGATCAGGGCATGCGCGAAGCGGCGCTGCTCGTCCGGGACGGCGTGGCCCCAATTGCCGCCCCAGTGGATCGAGACGACGACCCGGTCGGCGGGATGGGCGTGGCGTGCGATCGTCGCCACCAGGCTTTCGGCCGTAGCGGGCGACAGGTCGGGCAGCAAAGCCACACCCGGTGTCGTGGGTCCGGCGGCCCAGTCGGCGGGGATGCCGCTCGAGCCCAGGCCTACGGCGAAGACGAGGAGGCGCGAACCGGCTGAGCCTTCGCGCGCGCCCGGGCCGAGCACCACCGGCGTGGTGGCGGCTGCGGCGTTGCGGCCGGCGCCGGTGTGGCGAAGGCCGGCAGCATCCAGCGTCTCTAGGGTCTCGATCAGACCCGCCTGCCCCCAGTCCAGGACGTGGTTGTTGGCGAGCGTCCAGGCGTCGATTCGCGCGACCGTCAGGCAGCCGATATTGGCTGGGTGCATCTTGTAGTTGACGGCTTTTGGCGCCGGGTCGCGGCTCGTGGTGATCGCGGTCTCGAGGTTGGCGACCCTGGCCCAGAGCCTTTCGTCGACCAGCGACGGCAAGGCGTCGCCCCACACATAGCCGGGATCGACCTGGCGCGGCACCGGCCCGTTGGCGCGCTCGGCAAATTCCACGTAGCTTCGGGCCGACGTGACCCAGGGCTCGAACAGTGTCGGATCGTTCGGCTGCGGCATGATCTGGTCGATGCCGCGGCCGAGCATGACATCGCCCATCAAGGCCACCCGCCGGGTGGCGCTGCCGGACACGGGCGGTACCGCCCGATCAGCGACGGGGGCGCGGCCAGAGGGCTTCGAGCTCCGCGGGCAGCACGCCCATCACCTTGGCGACCTCGCCGGGATCGAGCTTTTCGTCGAGCGTGGCGAAGACGGCCCTGACCGCGAGGTTGACGTCGATGCCGGCGTCTTTGGGCAGCTCCTGGCGCACATGGTCGAGGAACTCGCCCTGGTGGCGCTCACGGCTCTGCCCAGCAGCCAGCCGCCAGCCTTCGAAATACAGCCCACGCACCAGCATCGGCAGCTGGGCGGAAAGATGGACGGCGGGCTCGGGGCCGATCCGGTCACGCAGCGCGTGCAGGGTGCTGCGCAGCGCCAGATAGGCGTGTTGACGATCGTCGGTGTGCATCCGCTGCATCACCGCCTTGAGCCAGAGATTGGTCTCCTGGACGGTCGCGTCGAAAACGGCAAGGCCCGTAGTCATGTGATTCGCTCCTCCCTCGTGCACGACAACCTGTCGCCATGCGGAACGATCAATCTAGGCTGCAGTTCCGAATGCCGCGTTGATCCGGGTCAACGACCGGCGCGCTCACGGGCAAAGCGGCGATGTCCGGCGGCTGGAGGGCGAGCCTTTCGGCCTCGGCGAGGGCGGCGCCGAGCAGCTGGTCGATGTCGGCGAAGGTGGTGGCCGGGTCGTCGTTGAAGGCGAACAGCGTCTCGTAGCGGCCTTGGGAGAGCCGGCTGGCCGTTCGGTGCAGCAGCTGGATCGCGGCCCGAATCGTGGCGTTGCTGCCGGTCAGGACATGACGGAGCAGGATGCCTTGCACGCACCAGGCCACCGATTGGGAATCGCCGGGCTCGGTCTCGCGGCCCCGCGCATCGACGGCCGAAGCACCCTTGTGCCAGTGCTCAGGTGCGAGGTCGCGGCGGGTCGCGGCGAGCGCGCGCGTGATCAGTGCATAGTCGGGTATGGCGTCGCCGGCGGCACGGCGACGTTCGGCAAGCGGCATGAGGGCTCTTCCGCAAACCATCGTTGAGGCAATGCTGGGTCGCGCTTTGATGCCAAAACAATAGCACCATGACGACTCTTATTTCGAACCGCAGGTCGAATGATACAGCAGGTGGCAGGATCGCAGGTTATCGCCGGGCGCCGTACCACACCCGTTCATGCGGCAATCCGCGCCGGCTTTTCGGCGTGCCGCCCGGTGCCGGGATGGTAAGGTGCCGGGGCTATCGTGTGTTCATCAGGAAGAAGGAACAACGCCATGTCACTCGTGCGTCGCCTCGCCGTGGCCGCAGTCGCCCTCGGGCTCGGTTTCGGTCTTACCGGCCCGGCTGCCGCCCAGGAACCGGCGGACGTCTATGTCATCCTCACCTCGCCCGACAACCAGACCCAGGGGATGGCCCTGGTGCTCACCACGCAGATGGTCGAGCAGGGGCTGGCGGCGCGGATTCTGCTCTGTGATGCCGCGGGCGAGCTCGGTATCGCGGCGTATGACCCGCCCAAGCTGGCGCCGCGCGATGTCAGCCCCAAGGACATGCTGATGGGCCTGATGCAGCGTGACGTGCCGGTCGACGTCTGCGCCATTTTCCTGCCCAACAGTGATTACGAAGAGGCCGACCTGGTCGAAGGCGTGGGTGTCGCCGCGCCGCCCGACGTCGCCGCGGCGATGACGGTTCAGGGGGTTCGCTGGTTCACGTTCTGAACTCTTGCCGGCGGAGCGTCACTGGCCGCGTGTCAGCGGCCGGGGCGTCGCCGGCCGAGCCACGCTGCAGCCGCTTGCCCCGGCCGGCCGGGCTTTCTATGGTTCGGCCGGCTGCGGGCGTAGCTCAGCGGTAGAGCACGGCGTTTACACCGCCGGTGTCGGAGGTTCGACCCCTTCCGCCCGCACCAGACGCCCGCCGATCAGGCCGGTGAGACGCCTGAAAAGAGGCTCGTCTCCCCCCATTCGAGACAGCGTCGCGGCACCGCTAGACGCTGACCCAGCCGCCGGTGACTTCCGAGGCGAAGAGGGCATCGAGCACGCGCATGTTGTGGATCGAGTCCTCGAGGCTCATGGCGAGCTCACCCTGCCCGCGCACGGCACGGGAGAACATCGTGCCCTGCAGGCCGTACTGGTTGCAGACCGGAAACTCGATCACCTCGGCCCCGCCGCCCCCGAGGTCGCTGCCGTCGTCGACGATGATCCGGGTCGGCTGGTCGGGTGGGGCATTGCAAGGGATCTCGACGACGATGCGGCCCGCGGTCCCCAAGACGGTGAAGCGCTGGGCAAGGGCGAGCTGCGTCGAGGTGGTCCAGGCGGCTTGCCGGCCGTCGGGGAAGGCGAAGAGGGCCGAGGCCAGGCGATCGGTGCCGAAGCGCCGGTCGCGTTCGACCAGGGCGACGACGCGCTCGGGCTCGGCACCCAGCATCCAGCGGCTCATCAGCGTCATGTAGCAGCCGATGTCCAGGATACCGCCGCCGCCGATGTCGGCTTTGTTGCGGACGTTGTCGGGCTCGACATTGTGGTAGCAGAAAATGCCGGAGGCGGCCCGCGCCTCGCCGATCCGACCGGCTTCGATCAGCGCTTTGGCCTTCAGCCATTGCGGGTGGCATTTGACCATGAAGGCTTCCTGCAGGAGCTTGCCGGAGCGATTGCGGGCCTCGATCAGCGTCGCCGCTTCGTGCGCGTTCATGCCCAGGGGCTTCTCGCAGAGCACGTGCTTGCCGGCTTCGAGCGCCTTGGCCGTCCAGGGGACGTGGAGGTGGTTGGGCAAGGGGTTGTAGACGGCCTCGATCTCGGGATCGGCGAGCAGATCCTCGTAGCTGCCGTAGGCTTTTGCGATACCGAGCTGTTGCCGGGCGGCTTCGGCACGGGCCGGATCGCGCGACGCGATGCCGACGATCTCCACACCCTCCGCCTGCTGCATGGCCGGAATGACCTTTTCCATGCCGATCTTGGCGACCCCGATGATCCCCCATTTGACGGGCTGCACGGCTCTTCTCCCTGCTCAGCATCCAATTCCCGCGCTGTCGTAGGCAGCGGCCAGGCTCGGGGCAAGTGCTTCGCGCGCCAGCATCGTTGATCGAGATCAATCGCCTCGGGCGCCGGCGCCGCTAGAATCCGCCTTCGCGATAGTCGAGGAGAAGAGGCCGATGGAGAAGCCGCTCGAGATTTATTTTCAGCGTATGGACCCGTCGCCGGCGGTCGAGGCGCGGATCAGGGAAAAAGTTGCGAGCTTGGAGCAGGTGGCGCCGCGGTTGATCAGCTGCCGGGTGGTGGTCGAGAAGGAGGATCGTTCCCAGCACAAGGGCAATCTCTTTCGGGTGCGGCTCGATCTCGGGATGCCCGGCAAGGAAATCGCGGTCTCTCGGGCCGGACCAAAGGACCATGCGCACGAAGATGTCTATGTGGCGATTCGCGATGCCTTCGCCGCGGCACGGCGGCAGCTGAAGGATCGCAACCGGCGATCGGGCGGCGAGACCAAGCATCACGAGGCGCCGTTTACCGGCACGGTGGCCCGGTTGTTTCCCGAGGCCGAGCACGGGTTCGTCGATACGGCGGCGGGTGACGTCTATTTCCACGCCAATGCGGTGGTGAACGGCGGCTTCGAGCGACTGGCGGTGGGGCAGACGGTACGGCTCGAAGTGGCCGAGAACGAGAGTACGGAGGGCTGGCAGGCGACGACGGTGGCGCCCGTGGCGTGAGCGTTCCCGGGTCGCGCGACAGCCTCGCGGCAATGCCCGACAGCGTGGCGACGACCAACGACGGCGGGCGCATCGCCGTCCGGCAGGCGGTCGTCGCCATCCTGCGGCAGCTCGGTGCCAGCCTGCGCGACCTGCTGCCGGTGGTGCTGGTGGTCGGCTTCTTTCAGCTGGTGGTCATCGGGCGGCCGTTGCCGGCGGGGATCGAGCCGGCAACGCTGCTGCTCGGCATCGTTCTGGTGGTCCTCGGCCTCACCCTCTTCGTTCGCGGGCTGGAGATCGGGCTTTTTCCGCTCGGCGAGAGCCTGGCGCGGGAGCTCGCCGAACGGCGCAGCGCCGTTTGGCTCTTCGTTTTCGCCTTCGCGCTCGGCTTCGGCACGACCATCGCCGAGCCGGCACTGATCGCGGTCGCCGGCAAGGCGGCTCGGGTCGTGGCCGAGGCCGGTCGGCTCGGCGACAGTCCCGCTGCGATCGCGCAGTTCGCGTGGCAGCTGCGGATCGTCGTCGCGTTGTCCGTGGGTGCCGCCGTCGTGCTCGGCGTGTGGCGCATCCTCGTCGGCTGGCCGCTGCCGCTGATGATCATCGCCGGCTATCTCGTGGTGCTGCTGCTTACTTTCGTGGCCCCGCCGACCATTGTCGGGATCGCCTACGATTCGGGTGGGGTCACCACCTCGACGATCACCGTGCCGCTGGTGACCGCCCTCGGCATCGGGCTCGCCACCTGTATTCGCGGGCGCAACCCGCTGCTCGACGGGTTCGGGCTCATCGCCTTTGCGTCGGTGATGCCGATCATCTTCGTCCTCGTCTTCGGTCTTTTGGCGTTCTAGGCCGATGCTGGCGACGCTCGGGGCCACGATCATCGACGTGCTGCCGATCATCGCCGTCGTCTTCGGCTTTCAGTTCCTCGTCATCGCCAAGCGAATCGACCATCTGGGCCGCATTCTCGCGGGCTTTGCCATGGTCGTGGTCGGGCTCGCGGTGTTTCTGGTCGGGCTCGACATGGCGCTCTTTCCGATCGGCGAGATGATGGCGTTCCAGCTGGTCGCGGCGGAGTGCCTGCCGGAACTCGCCGACGGCCAATCGCGGCACTGGAGCCACTTCTATTGGATCTACCTCTTCGCCTTCGCGATCGGGGCGAGTGCGACGATCGCCGAGCCGGCACTGATCGCCGTTTCGATGAAGGCCGCACAGATCTCGGGCGGCACGCTGGATGCGTTCTGGCTCAGGGTGGCGGTGGCCGTCGGCGTGGCGTTCGGCATCACGCTCGGCACCTGGCGGATCGTCACCGGACTGCCGCTCTACTGGTTCGTGCTCGGTGCCTATGTGCTGGTGATTTTGCAGACGTGGTTCGCGCCGCGGACCATCGTCCCGCTCGCCTACGATTCGGGCGGTGTCACCACCTCGACGATCACCGTGCCGATCATCGCCGCCCTCGGCGTGGGCCTGGCGACGGCGATTCCGGGGCGTGATCCGCTGCTCGACGGATTCGGGATGATCGCGCTCGCCTGTCTGTTCCCGATCATCACGGTCATGGGCTATGCGCAGATCGCAGACTATCGGCAGCGCCGTCGCGCGCCGAGCTAGCGGCAGGGGAGTCGTCGAATGTCACTCAAGCTGATCGTCGTCATGGCCGGCCCGGAGAAGACCGAGCGTCTGCTCGATGCGGCGCGGGACGCCGGGGCAACGGGGGTCACGATCATCAACAACGCGCGCGGCGAGGGACTGTTTCCGGTCAAGGGCGTCTTCGGGCTCGAACTCAATGCGCAGCGCGATGTGCTGCTGTTCATCGTCACCGCCGACAACGCTCCGGCGGTTTTGCAGCGGGTGGCCACACTCGGTGAATTCGACGACGCACCGGGCACCGGGATCGCGGTCCAGCTCGATGTCGAGAATGCCTTCGGGTTGCGAACCCAGCTCGCCGAGGCCGAGCGCAACGAGTGACCCTGCGCGGCGGTGTGGTGGACGAGCGCAGCGCGGTCGGCGGCTCGCTCAGGCGCGATGCGCAGCGCCGGCGAGCGCCTGGGCGAGTGTGGCCGACGACATGCTGCAGGTGTCGGCACCGACCGTACGCCAAGCCGCGGGCGCTTCGTTGAACAGGCGGCCGCCGAGGCTGACGGTGATGCCGGGATTGCGTGACGCCGTCCTGGCATGGGCGATCAGCCGCGCCAGCTTCGCCTGCCAGTGGTCGCGGCGAAAAGCGCAACTCAGTGCCAGATGCAGGACGTCGTGATGCTCGGCCCCGAGCAGCTGGCCGAGTGCTGCATCGTCCGCCGGCGCAGCACTGGTCGTCCGCCAGCCCGCGTGCTGCAGGGCACGCTCGGCGAGCTTGGCACCGAGTTGGTGGGGCTCGTCCGGCGGGGTGACGACGAGTGCGGCAGGGGCATGCTCGGGCAGGCTGGTCATCGGCTCGCTCATCGAGTCGAGAGCGGCCTGTAGCGTCAACAGCGCCGTGGTGAGCTGGGCCTCGTCGCAGGCATCATGAGCGAAGCGGTCACCAAGGTTGCGGGCGCATTCCTCGAAGAGCGGGGCACAGTACGTCACCGACCAGCCATAGGGCCGGGCGATGCTTTCGATCGCGATGATCGTGCGGCCGATGCCGGGGCTCGGCGCGAGCAGGCGGTCGGCGAGCCGGGCCGCCGCCGCCCTGACCGGCGGCAAGCTGGAGCGGTGCAACGCCTGCAGCCTGGGCAGCACCGCCCGTCTGATCGCGCCTTCGAGAACCCGCTGAATCGCGGCGGGCGACGGTTTCGCTTCGGGGCGGGTGCGGCAGTTCCAGCACAGATCCACGGTGGTGGCACAGTCCACGGTCGAGGAGAGGCGATCGTCATGGTGCGGCTCGAGGCCGCTTCGGGCGCCGTTCATCGTGCGCAGCATGCGGCGGCCGCGCTCCAATACCTGCAGCACCCGAGGGCAATTCGGCACACAGCCCTGGGCGGGAATGTCGTCCGCATCGGCCGGGCGTACGGCCGTGCCGCAGGCGGCTCGCGCCCATTTGTTCGGCGTGTAGTCCCGGCCGTTGCAGTCGGCGCGAGGGGTTTGTGGCAGAGGCCCGAGTTCGCCGGTGTCGAACAGTGTCTGCAGCCTCACGACCATGTCGGCTACCTCCGTTGCCGGCGCACGGCTCACCGCCCGTTCGCACCAGACATCCTGACCGTGACGGCGTCGGTTCTCCCTGCCGAAAGCCCGACGATCTATTCTGATCGCGCATATTCTCGGCGGGCTCGGACCCGGTCAAGTGTTGGAAGAGGACTCTCTACGGTTGTGCTACCGAGTGTCGCGGTGGCACGTCCTCGGCGCGACGGGGACGTCGGCATCGTCATCCGCGCGTCGTTCGTACGAGCCGCGTTCGATGACGGGACGGGTGGCACCCCGAGCAGCTTTCGACAGGGTTTTCCGACGACGGCTCGCCCTCGTCAGGCGTGTCGTCGTGACGATTTGTGCGGGGCGACGACCGCCAGGGCCAGCGGCAGGATCTCGATGTCGAGCGGGGTTTCGAGTGCGAGTTCGCCGTCGACATTAACCCGTCGCGGCCGTGTCGTTTCGAGCCGCAGCCGGCGGCCCTGCAGGCGGAACAACTGCTCGCTCTTGGCACCTCTGAGCTTCAGCGCCGCGAGCAGCTGGAGCAGACGAAAGACCGGCCCTTCGCGGAGCGCGTAGAGATCCAGGACCCCGTCGTCGATCGTGCCGCTCGGCCGCGGCTCCAGGCCACCACCGTGGAACCGGCCGTTGACGACGGCGAGATGAACGAAACTCCCTCGATGCCGGGTGCCGTCACAGGTGATCTCGACGCCGAACGGGCGAATGCTCCGCCAGGCGCGATAGGCGACGCGCGGGTAGTTCATCACACCGAGCCAGCGCTTGGCCTCGCCGCGGTGCAGGGCTGCGACCGCCGCACCGTAGCCGATGCTGGCCGCGTTGAGGAACGGCCGGCCGTTGGCCGAGCCGAGATCGATCCGCCGCACGGGCCCCTCGGCAACCAGGCGCAGCTGCGCGTCGCGGTCCTCCGGCAGGTCGAGATTGCGGGCCAGGTCGTTGGCGGTGCCGAGCGGAACGACGGCGAGCGGCACCTCGACCTCGAGCAGGGCCGGCAGGGCCGCGGCCACCGAGCCGTCGCCGCCGGCGATGACGATGCGGTCGACCGAGGGCCCCGTCTCGCGGATCAACTCGTGCAAGGCGTCGATGCCGTCGGGCATGGCGAAGGTGACCTCCGGGCCGAGCGCCTCGAGCTTCGGCACGAGGTGGTTCGCCTCCTCGCCGCTTCGCGCCCGCGGGTTGCCGATCAGCAGCAGACGCCGACGATCAGTGGTCCGCTCGGCCATAGCCTCCGCCGGTCGGTGTCTGGATGGCGAAGACCTCGCCGGCGGCGAGTTCCGTGGCGGCACAGCCGTCGAGCTTCTCGGTCTGGCCGTCCGCCCGTTCGACCCATTGGTCGCCGCACTGGCCGGGCTCGCCGCCGGCGAGGCCGAAGGGCGGCACCTTGCGGTGGTTGGAGAGGAGTGCCGCCGCCATCGGTTCGAGGAAGCGGATGCGGCGAAGGGTGCCGTCGCCGCCCTTGTGGCGGCCGTTGCCGCCGGAGCCTTTGCGGATGCGGTGCTCCTCGAGCAGGACGGGATAGCGCCATTCGAGGATCTCGGGGTCGGTGAGGCGCGAGTTGGTCATGTGGGTGTGCACGGCCGAGGTGCCGGGGTGGTCGGGTCCGGCTCCGCTGCCGCCGCAGATGGTCTCGTAGTACTGGTACGTGGCATTGCCGAAGGTGAAGTTGTTCATGGTCCCCTGGGCGGCGGCGAGCACACCCAGAGCCCCGAACAGCGTGTCGGTGCACCACTGCGAGGTCTCGACATTGCCCGCACAGACCGCGGCCGGATGCTTGCAGGCGAGGATCGAACCTTCCGGGATGATCAGCTCCAAGGGCTTCAGGCAGCCGTCGTTCAAGGGGATGTCGTTGTCGACGAGGGTGCGAAAGACGTAGAGGACGGCCGCACGGGTAACCGCGGCAGGGGCATTGAAGTTCCAGTCCTGCTGCGGGCTGGTGCCGGAAAAATCGATCCGGGCCCGGCGGTTCGCCTTGTCGACGGTAACCTTCACCCTGATCTCGGGGCCCAGATCGTGCGCGTAGCTGAAGCTGCCGTCCGTCAACCGGTCGACGACGCGGCGCACGCTCTCCTCGGCGTTGTTCATGACGTGGGTCATGTAGGCCTGGACGGTCTCGATGCCGAACTGGCCGACCATGCGGTCGAGTTCTGCCGCCCCCTTGGCGCAGGCCGCGACCTGGGCCTGCAGATCGGCGATGTTCTGGCGCGGGTTGCGGGCCGGATAGGGGCCGGATTCGAGGAGTGCACGAACCTCGTCGTGCAGGAAGCGGCCTTCGGCGACGAGCCGGAAATTGTCGAAGAGCACCCCTTCCTCGTCGATATGCTTGCTGAAGGGCGGCATCGAGCCCGGGGTGATGCCGCCGATATCGGCGTGATGCGCGCGGGAAGCCGTATAGAAGAGGACCTCGCCCGCCTCGCTGAACACCGGCATGACGACGGTGACGTCGGGCAGGTGCGTGCCGCCGTTGTAAGGGTTGTTGAGGGCAAAGACGTCGCCTTTGCGCATCTCGCCTCGGCGCAGGCGGATGATCGTGCGGACCGATTCGCCCATCGAGCCCAGATGCACCGGCATGTGCGGCGCATTGGCGATCAGGCCACCGGTGCTGTCGAACACCGCGCAGGAGAAGTCGAGGCGTTCCTTGACGTTGACCGAGTAGGCGGTGTTCTGCAGCGTGACACCCATCTGCTCGGCGATCGTCATGAAGAGGTTGTTGAAGATCTCCAAAAGGATGGGATCGCAGGTGGTGCCGAGCGCCACCCGGTCGGGGAGTTTTTCCGTGCGCGTCAGCACCACGTGGTCGCGGGCGGTCACCTCGAGCGACCAGCCGGGCTCGACCACGATGGTGGTGGTCGTCCCGGCGACAATGGCGGGGCCGCCGAGCCTCGCCCCGGGCGGCAGGTCCTCGCGGCGATAGACGGCGGCCTCGAGGCGCTCGGCCGGCTGGTGCGGTGCTCTGGTCGTGAAGATGGTCGTTGCGCGCAGAGGCTCGGGGGTGGCGTCCGATGTCCGGCGGGCCGGCTCCTCGATGTCGGCCATGAGCCCGATGCCCTCGAGGGTCAGGGTCTCGACGACGAGATCGCGGCCCTCGACGGTGAAGCCGTAGCGGGATTTGTGCTCGCGCTCGAAGGCCTCGCGCATCGTCTCGGCCGGGCCGAGCGCCACCTCGATCGAGGTGTCGGTGCCGGCGTAGCGGACGTGGACACGGGGTTCGAAGCGGGTTTGCGCCTCGCTCACACCCTGCTCCAGGAGTTCCGCCCGGGCGTCTTCGGCAAGCGTCGTCCGCGCTTTCTCCAGCACCGCCTCGACCTCGGCCGCCAGTGTCCGGTCGATGGCGCGCTGGCGGATGACCCGGATGTCGGCGAGGCCCATGCCGTAGGCGGAGAGGACCGAGGCGAAGGGATGGATCTGCACACTCTTGATGCCGAGGAGATCGGCCACCTGGCAGGCGTGCTGGCCCCCTGCCCCACCGAAGCAGACCAGCGTGTAGTCCTTAACGTCGATGCCCCGGGCGATCGAGATCTCCTTGATCGCGTTGGCCATGTTGTCGTTGGCGATGGCGAGGCAGCCCTGGGCGATCTCCTCCGGCGTCCGTTTGGTCCCGGTCGCCTGTTCGGCTTCGGCGGCGAGGTCCCGAAAGCGCTTCTCGACGATGTCGGCATCGAGCGGCTGGTCGGCGTTCGCACCGAAGACCGACGGGAAGAAGTCCGGCAACAGCTTGCCGACCATCAGGTTGGCGTCGGTGACGGCCAGGGGACCACCCCTGCGGTAGCAGGCAGGACCGGGATTGGCGCCGGCACTTTCCGGGCCGACCCTGAAGCGCTGGCCGTCGAAGACGATGATCGAGCCGCCGCCGGCCGCCACGGTGTGGATCTTCATCATCGGGGCGCGCATCCGCACCCCCGCCACCTCGGTCTCGAAGGCGCGTTCGAACGCGCCGGCATAGTGCGTCACGTCGGTCGAGGTGCCGCCCATGTCGAAGCCGACGATCTTCGCGAACCCGGCGATCGCGGCGGTCTTGGCGGCACCGACGATGCCGCCGGCAGGACCCGAGAGGATGGCATCCTTGCCCTGGAACTTGTGCGCATCGACCAGGCCGCCGTTCGATTGCATGAACATCAGCCGCACGCCCTCGGTCTCGCGGTCGATGCGGTCGACATAGCGGCGCAGGATCGGCGAGAGATAGGCATCGACCACGGTGGTGTCGCCGCGGCCGACGATCTTCATCAAGGGCGAGACGGTGTGGCTGACGGAGATTTGGGTGAAGCCGATCTCCCTGGCGATCGCGGCCACTCTCGTTTCGTGGTCGGGGTGGCGGTAGCCGTGCATCAGCACGATGGCGACGGCGCGAAAACCGTCGGCGAAGGCGGCTTCGAGGTCGGCGCGGGTCTTCTTCTCGTCGAGCGGGCGGTCGACGCTGCCGTCGGCCAGGAGGCGTTCCTCGATCTCGATGGTGCGGCTGTAGAGCTGTTCCGGGAGCACGATGTGACGGGCGAAGATGTCCGGGCGGTGTTGATAGCCGATGCGCAGGCAGTCGCCGAGGCCACGGGTGATGGCCAGCACCGTGGGCGTGCCCTTGCGCTCGAGCAGCGCGTTGGTGGCGACCGTGGTGCCCATCTTGACCGCGTCGATCTCGGCGACGGGCAAGGGATCGTCCTTGCCGAGGCCCAAGAGATCGCGAATGCCCTGCAATACGGCGTCCTGGTACTGCTCGGGGTTCTCCGAGAGCAGCTTGTGGATGCGGATGCGGCCGTCCGGCGCCTGGCCCACGATATCGGTAAACGTGCCGCCGCGGTCGATCCAGAATTGCCAGCCGGTGGGCATCGCCCTCGCCTCGTGCTCTGTTGGGTGTCGGACCCGCTATAGAGGAGGCAGGGGTGGAAGACGAGGCGGCGCTTGCCCTGATCGAGCGGGCGAGTTTGTGGGCCTGGCCGCCGCGGCGGACCGCCGGGGTCGGCGGCTGGCTGCTGCGCCAGGGCGAGACCGCGACGCGGCGGCAGAACTCGGTGCAGACCCTTGCCTTCTCGGGCGAGGTGGCGCTCGACCGGGCGATCGAGCGGGTCGAGGCCTGGTATGCGGGATTCGAGCGGGCAGCGTGCTTTCAGCTCACCGACGCCAGCCGGCCGGCCGGGCTCGACGCGGTTCTGGCCGACCGTGGCTACCGCCTCGAAGCGCCGAGCGAGGTCCTGGTCCGCGAGCTGGACACGGCACTGCCGGAGCCGTCCGAGGTGACCCTCGAGGGGCGGGCCACGGCCTTCGTGATGCAGGCGCTGGCCGATCCGCACTGGCCCGCAGCGCAGCGGGCAGCCCGTGCTGCACTCTTCGGCCGCATCCGGCGGTCTATGAGCTTTGCCGTGCGCACGGTGGGCGGCCTGCCCGTCGCCGCCGGCCTCGCGGTGGTCGACGGGCCGCTGGTCGGGATTTTCGCGATGCGCACGGCCGTCACCGCACGACGCGCGGGGCACGGCCGGGCGGTGCTCGGCCGGCTCATGGGCTGGGGCCGGGCGATGGGTGCGAGGACGGCCTATCTGCAGGTCGAATGCGCCAACGAGCCTGCGGGCGCTCTCTACCGTTCGGCCGGCTTTCGACCGCTCTACGGCTATCACTACCGTGTGGCGAGTGGCTGACCGGCGGCGAAAGTGAGCGGCACGGGCTCTAGTTCGGTGTGCTCGGCATCGACCGTGCCGAGCCGGGGTTCGAGTTCGATCGCGGTGCCGATCTGCTCGGCCAGCGCCTGGAGTTCGGCAGCCGCCGCGTCGCCGGTGAGCGCCCAGACCAACGGACCATCCTGCCAATAGGCGGTGCTGCCGCGGCTTGTTTCGACCATGCGGATGTCCGGGGCGGTGCTGCTCGGGCGGGTCTGGAGATAAAGGGCGAGCGCGCGGCCTTCGGACCCGGCGAGTTCGAAGCGCACCGTGGGCTTGCCGTCGATCTCGATCAGCCGTTGCAGCTCCGGCGAGGCCACCCGATCGCCGAGTGCCGGCGCCCGCAACTCCACCGTCACCCGATCGGTGAACCAGGGTGCGGTTCGCTCGAACACCTTCGGCTCGCTGGGCCCGGCGGTCTCGCCGGCCGGCTCGCCGGTCGACTCCGCGCGCGGCGCCAGACTACCGAGCACCGTGCCGACCTGCGGCAACTCCAACCCGGCGAGAAAGGCCGGCGGGGTCGTGGCGACGGGTGCTGCACGGCTGCCGAACCACCAGCCGCCGAGGCCGCTGAGCACGGCGAGGCCGAGCACCGAGGCGGCCTGGAGCAGCGCTAGCGGCGACCGCGATCGTGCCTGCCCTTCGAGCGCTGCCAGCAGCCGGTCGGGCACGGGCTCGGCGGCGATCGGGGCGAGGCTGTGCTGCAGGCTGGCGTTCTGCTCGATGAAGGTCTCGACCAACCCGCGGGCTTCGGGGTGGCCTGCGAGGTACGCCTCGACGGCGCGCCGCCGGACCGGATCGAGCCTGCCGTCGGCGTAGGCCATGAGATCGAGAGCTGTGATGGGTTCACGATCGAAGCTCATGCGGTCCCCGTCATTTGACCGCCCCCCGTCATTTGACCGCTCGAAGACTTGGCCGGCGCCGTCCCGGACGGCCGGGCAGTGCTGCCTTCAGGGCTTCCCGGCCGCGCCAGAGCCGCGAGCGCAGCGTGCCGATCGGAATGCCGAGTGTGTCGGCCGCCTCGTCGTAGGCCATGCCCTCGACCGCGACCAGCAGCAGGGCGGCGCGCTGATCCTCGTCGATGGTCAAGAGCTGGTCGAGCACCTCGACGGCCTCGGCGTGGTCCTCCTGCGAGGCCGGCAAGGTGATCGGCCGGTCGAGGTCGTCGAGACGCGCCGTTTTCTGCGCTTTCTCCCGCTGCCCGCGACCATTGAGGAACTGGGTATAGACGATGCGAAAGAGCCAACTTCGCAGGCTGCCCCGGCGCCGCCAGAGGTGCCGCTTCTTGATCGCGCGCTCCAGGCAGTCCTGGACGAGATCGTCGGCGGCGTCGGCATCCCGCAGCAGCGCCCTGGCATAGCGGCGCAGATGCGGGATCTCCCGGGCGATCGCCCATTTGATGTCGTCCACGAGGCCTCCTGCTCGGTACTGGCGACTCGTTGAGACAGCCGAACGCGGCCTCGGGTTCCCGTGTCGGTGCGATATTTTTTCAGCGCAGCCGAAATTTTGTCGGAACTCGGGCCGGCTTCGGCATGTCATTGCCGCAAGCGGTGCGTGGGCATCGCCCTACCCGTAGGACCATATGGAGATCTTCATGACCTTGGAAACGAGTCTCGTTCGCCTCACCCTTCCGGCTGCGGCACTGCTCGCCTTCGCCCTCGCCGCACCCCTGCCGGCCGCGGCGCAGACGGAGAGCGACCAGCCGCCGGTCGCCGCCGAAGACCTGAGCGACGCTCAGCTCGAATCGTTCGCTGCGGCCGCGGTGGAGGTCAGTGAGATCACCGAGCAGCTGCAGATGCAGGCTCAGGGCGTGGAGGACGAGGCGGAACTGATGGAGCTCCAGGAGCAGGCGAATACGCAGATGGTCGCCGCTGTCGAGGAGGAGGGCCTCACCGTCGAAGAGTACAACATGATCTTCCAGGTGGCGCAGGTCGATCCGGAGCTGAACGAGCGGTTGGTCGAGATGATGGAGCGCTGAGCCGCTGCTCGCGATCCTTTGGCGGATCGTTGCTCTGGCCGGCCCGGCGATCGTCGGGCCGGCCTTTTTTTCGACCCCTTGCCGCGCGCTGCATCGCGGGCGATCTCGCTCGATATGCGGTGATCGTGCCGCGCTGGCGGACCGAGGTCGGGGTTGCTGATGCTCTGGGGTGCGCTCGTGGCGGACGCTGCCGCCAGGGGGCTGCACTGGTTCTACGACCAGGAACGGCTCGCCGCGTTGGCGGGCGACAGGCCCGAGTTCACGGCGCCGGATCCCGCGCACTATGCGGGGGCCAAGAGCTTTTTCGCGCATCGGCTGTAGTGTGCAGGCAACCTCTCGCATGACGGCAAGCAACTGCGCGCGCTGCTCGAAGCGCTGGCCGAACAGCGCGGGGTCTACGACAAGTCGGCCTACGAGCGGCTGTTCGTCGCCCGGTTCAGCTATGGCAGCACCTTCACCGGCTATATCGACCGGCACCGGCTATATGGACCGGCCGACCAGGGCCACGCTCGACAATCTCGGCCGGGTCGAGCGCCACGATGCCGCCGCGGTTGCCTCGTCGAATCGGCGGTGCGGGTGACCAACGACAACGACGAGGCGGTGGCGTTCGGCCGAGTGGCCGGGCGGATGCCGGAGGCCGCCATCGACAGCGGCGATCTTCAGACGATGATCGCCGCCGGCGGTGCGGCGGCACCGCCGTCGATCGACGCCCTGATCGCGCAAGGATTGGCGATGCGTGACGTGGAACCACGCATCGTCACCCGGCATTTTGCGCTGCACTGTCGGTTGACCGCGGCGTTTCCGAGCCTCCTGCACACTCTGCTCACGGCCCCCGACTTTCCTGCGGCCGTGCGTCGCAACGTCCTGGCCGGTGGCGACAATTGCGGCCGGGCGATCCTCTCGGGCGGCCTGGCGGGGGCGCTGTTCGGCATCGGCAAGAGCCGGGGCGGCGTGCCGAAGGGCTGGATCGACCGCTCGACCGAGCGCGACACGCTCGCCCCGCTGATCGCCGCCGCACTCGCCGGGCGCGACTGACCGGCCGATCGAGAGCCGGGCTCGAGCCCTGCCGCGGGCCGTGTCGCCGAGGCCGAAGAGCTTCTGGATGGTCGCCACGATATCGCCCTTGCCGTGGCGTGGCACGGGTGCTTCGGCACCGTTGCCGCGCCGGGCTGCCAGGGCTTCGCGCATGCCGGAGCGCCGCCGCTCCAGAACCTCGCTCAGCTGCTGCGTCAGTTTCGGGTCCGCCTCGAGCATCGGGGCCAGCGCCTCGCGATCGATCTCGAAGAGCCGGCTCTTGCAGAGCGTGCGAACAGTGGCACTGCGCGGCTCGTCGCAGAGCAGCGCGTATTCGCCGAAATAGCTGCCGGGGCCGAGGGTCGACACGCGATGCATCCGGCCTTCCGCAGCCGCCGCCAGCACGTCGACCAGGCCTTCGACGATGACGAAGAGCGAGCGGTCCGGTGCGCCTGCCTCGATCACCGTCGCACCCGTGTCGAGGTGCCGCTCCTCGGCGTTGCGCGCCAGCGTCTCGAGCTCGGCGCTGTCGAGGCTCGCGAACAGCTCGGTTTTCGCGAGTTGCTCGACCAGCGGGCGACGATC
>Ga0208218_1000234_pt1 | contig 29576 bp, 28 predicted proteins | sample HotLakmasection3_FD_184726 | JGI IMG/M metagenome (GOLD analysis project Ga0208218, IMG submission 184726) | Hypersaline microbial mat communities from Hot Lake, Washington, USA - Section #3 (SPAdes) | ecosystem: Environmental > Aquatic > Non-marine Saline and Alkaline > Hypersaline > Microbial... | reverse complement strand
CGTCGGGCAGCGTCACCGGCTGCTCCTCGAGGTTCTTGCCCGTCACACGCGGGAAGGGCTCGCCGGTGGGGTCGCGGTTCTCATGGGTGGTGGAGCAGCCGGAGACCAAGGCGACGGCTCCTGCCCCGAGCGCCAGAAGACCGACGACCGCCACGCGTGTGATGCGTGCCGCCGCTCCGGATCGTGGTGTTGACATCATGAAAGATCATAAACACCAGAACCGGCTCGCGCGAATGCGAACTGGCGAACGTCGTGCGGGAGCTCCACGGCGAGATCGAGTTCACGAAGGCGGCCCGGGCCGCCGAATACGACCAGACGGTCGAGCTGCGCACCGGCCGCGCTGGATCAGAAGACGAACTCGAAGTCGAGCTTCGCCTCGCGTGACCTACTTCACCGTCGGCAACCACGCCGCGAGCAGGTCGCACGCCGCCTTCAGGTCCCGCTTGTCGATCATCTCCGTCACCGTGTGGATGTAGCGCGTGCCGACGACGAGGCCCATGGCTCGGCAGCCGGCGCCGGCCTGCTGGGCCGCGGCGCCGTCCTGGCCGCCGCCAGAGAGCACCGTGCGCTGCGTCTTGATCCGCTTCTTCTTCGCGACGGCCTCGAGCTCGTCGAGGAGCTCCGTGTCGGCGATGAAGCTCGAATCCTTGACGTGCAGGCCCGCGCCCTCGCCCTGAACGGTCGTCGCGTCCTCGGGGGAGACGCCCGGGGTGTCGCAGGAGAGCGTGACGTCAAGGCCGATCGCGATGTCGGGCTCCACGGAGAATGAGCTGGTCTTGGCCCCGCGGAGCCCGACCTCTTCCTGGACGGTGAACGCGACGATGATCTCGGCGTCGTGCTTGTCGCCGGCCTTCTCGATCGCGCGCACGCTCTCGAGGCCCAGCCAGCACGCGACGCGGTTGTCGAGCGCCTTGCTCACGATCTTGTCGCCCATCTCGATGAGCGGCTCGTGCATGACGACCATGTCGCCGACGCGCACGCGCTTCTTCACCTCGTCGGCGGTCATGCCCAGGTCGATGTAGAACTCGCGGATCTCAGGGACCTTCTTGCGATCCTCGGGGCTCGAGATGTGGATGGGCTTGCCGCCGGGGTTCATGACGCCCAGATAGTCGGCGTCGGCGCCGCAGACCATGACGCGGCGCGAGAACAGGTTCCGCGGATCGAACCCCCCCACCGGGTCGACGTAGACGAAGCCCTTGTCGCTGATGTGCTTGACGAAGAACCCGATCTCGTCCATGTGGCAGAGAAGCATGACGCGCGTGGCGTCGGGGTTCTCCTTGGGCTGGGTCTTCTTGTTCTTGGCGCGGGACGCGATGCGGGGGAAGCGGCGGCCGACGAGGGTGCCCAGCGGGTCCATGAAGAACTCGTCGAAGAGGTCGCCGGCCTCGTCGAGGATGAGGTCGCGGACGCGGTGCTCACGGCCGGGGACGCCGGGGGTTTCGCAGAGACGCTTGAGGAGGTCGATGTTCATCGTCGTGTCCTGGGTGGCGGAGGGTGTCGGGGCCCGCGCACAGGGCGGCGGGCCTTCTATGATCGCGCCCGCGGGCGGGTGAGCGCCGGCGGGTCTGGAGTGATCACCATGGCGACGCGGAGCCCAAATCGCAAACCCCTGGAGGAGCTCGGGGGGATCTTCATGCCCTACGGCGTGGAGGGTCGCGAGCCGGTGGACGTGGCGCAGGCGGTCGAGGGGCTCGGCGAGGAGTACGCGGCGCTGCGGGAGGCGTGCCTGCTGATGGATAGTCCCACGCGGGGGACGGTGGAGATCACGGGCGCCGACCGGATCGGCTTCCTGAACAACATGGTGACGCAGGAGCTCAAGGGGCTCCGGTCGGGGCGATCCGTGCGGACGTTCTGGCTCAACCGCAAGGGGCGGATCGACGCGGACCTGCGGCTGCTCGAGCTTGGCGAGCGGATGTGGGCGGACGTCGACGTCCACCGGGCGGGGGTGGTTCTCGAGACGCTCGGGGGGTACGTCTTCGCGGAGGACGTGGCGATCGCCGATCGGACCGAGCACATGCACCGCATGAGCCTGCACGGGCCGCGAGCCGAGAGCGTGCTGGCGAAGGCGTGCGCCCGGGAGATCCCGCTCGAGCCGGGCGGTGCGCGGGAGGTGGAGGTCGCGGGCGCCGCGGTGGTCGTCGATCGGCAGGACTCGACGGGCGAGGCGGGGCTCGAGCTGCTCGCGCGGGCGGAGGACGCGGCGGTGGTGTTCGGCGCCCTCCGCGACGCGGGGGCGGAGCACGGCCTGCGGGTGGGCGGGTGGCACGCGTGGAACATCGCGCGGATCGAGGCGGGGTGGCCCGTGTACTACCTGGACTTCGGCCCCGACTCGATCCCGCAGGAGACGGGCGTGTTTGCCGATCGGGTGTCGACGACGAAGGGGTGCTACCTGGGGCAGGAGGTCGTCGCGCGGCTTCAGTCGCTTGGCAAGCCCAAGCAGCGGCTGGTGGGGCTTGATCTCGAGAGCGACGAGCCGCGGGCCGAGGCGATGACGGGCGACCTGCTCTACGCCGAAGGCCAGGAGAAGCCCGTGGGCGCGGTGACGAGCGCCACGCGGAGCCCGGCGCTCGGCGATCGCGCGGTCGCGATGGCGCAGGTCCGCTACGCGCAGAGCGAGCCGGGAACGCAGCTCACGCTCCGGACCGGTGACGGCGTGATGCGGGCGCGAGTCCGGGAGCGCCTGGCGGCGCTGCCCGCGGCCGAGATCCGCGGCTAGCGACGGACCTCCTCGCCGACGAGACCCGCGACGCGGGACTCGTCGGGAAGACCAACGACGGCGCGGAGCCGCTCGCGCTTGAGCTCGACGCGCTCGATGGCGGAGCGGAGGCGGCGGGCGTCGGCCGGAGTCCGCGGCGTGGCAAACTCGCCGGCGTGGCGCCCGAGCAGGCGGTCGACCAGCCACACGCGGATCGGGCGGTCGCCCGCGTACCGGCGGATGTTGTCCCGCCCCGGGCGGTCCTCGCGAGCGGCGCGCTCGAGATCGTCGAGGAATCGGCGGGAGGCGACGGCGGGGTGGCCCGAGCGGAGGAAACCCTCGAGCGCGCGCGTCAGCAGGTGGTGGTGCTCGCCGAGGAGGCGCCAGGCGGCGGGGTCGCCGGCGGCGGCGCGGGCGGCGACGGCGACGCCGGCCAGATCGACGCGTTCCCAGGACTGGCGGCGAAGGTCGCGCGGGTGCGGGGCGCGGCGGAGGTGGTCGAGCGTCTCGTCGGGAGCCGCGCCGAGGCGGGCGATGCGCGGGTCGGCGGCGCCGATCTGCGCGAACCAGGCGGCGCGGAACGCTCGGCGCTGGCGCGGCGGGAGTTCGTCGAGAGTGAACGTGACAGCGGCGGTGTGCATCGCGGTCGGCATCCTGCGCTCCGCTCCGGGGTGTGTCGCCGCGCTCCGCGCGACGGCGGCTCATGCCGCTTCGGGGAAGGTACCAACGGCGCGGGCGCGTCGCCACGTCGGCGCGGGCGGACGCGCGGCTGGTAGGATCCTGACGTGTCCCTCACGTCCGATACGACGCCCCTGCTCTGCGTGCGCGACCTGCGCGTGCGGTTCCCGCGCCGCGGCGGCGGGTGGTTCGACGCGGTGCGCGGGGTGAGCTTCGATCTCGAGCGCGGGACCACGCTCGGGCTCGTGGGCGAGTCCGGCTCGGGGAAGACGACCACCGGACGCGCGGCGCTGCGGCTGATCGAGGCGTCGGGGGGCGACGTGACGCTCGGGGGCATGGACGTGCTCGGCGCCCGCGGCGAGGCTCTCCGGCGCCTTCGTCGACGCGCCCAGATCGTCTTCCAGGATCCCGGCGGCTCCATGAACCCGCGCCAGCGGGTGTGGCAGATCGTGAGCGAGCCGCTGCTCGTCCAGGGCGTCGCGCGACGGCGCGCGGAGCGCCGCCGGCGCGCGGGGGAGCTGCTCGAGCGGTGCGGAATGGGCGCCGACGCGCTCGATCGGCGGCCGCACGAATTCTCCGGCGGTCAGCGGCAACGCATCGTGATCGCCCGCGCCCTCGCGCTCGAGCCGGAGCTCGTGGTCTGCGACGAGCCGACCAGCGCCCTGGACGTCTCGGTGCAGGCGCAGATCCTGAACCTGCTTCGCGACCTTCAGCACGAGCGCGGGCTCGCGTACCTCTTCATCAGCCACGACATGGGCGTGGTGCGGCACATGTGCGACCGGATCGCGGTCATGAAGGACGGGGCCATCGTGGAGCAGGGCGAGGCGACGCGGATCGTGGAGGCGCCGGAGGAGGCGTACACGAAGCGGCTGCTCGCGAGCGTGCCGAGGCTGCGCCCCGGCGCGTAAGGCGGCCTCAGCCCCACCACCGGTCGCCCCACAGCGCGAGGTTCATCATGGGCCAGGCGATCTTCCAGTGCTTCGCCGGGTTCGCCGCGACCTGCTCGATCGCATCGGCGGCGAAGAGTTCACGGGCGAACGGCGAGCGGCGGAATCGAGGCGCCAGGAGCGGGAGCCAGCTCTGGAACGGGAGCGGGAAGCTCGCCTTCGGTCGCGCGAGGGGCTCGGCGGGGAGCGTGTCAGCGAACGCGCGGCGAAGCACGAGCTTGGTTCCGGCGGCGGTCGCGGTCGCCACGCTTCCCGCGGCGGGCCCCGCGTCCGCCGCCGGCGCGAACTTCAGGCTCGTCGGGATCGACCGCGCGAGATTCGCGACGGCGGCGTCCGCGAAGGGCGTGCGCCCCTCGACGGAAGCCAGCATCGTGGCGGCGTCCAGGCGGCGGAGGAGGCCCGTGAGGTTGATCGCCTCAATGAACCGGAGGTGCGCATCGACGAGGTCGCCCGAGTCCCCCACCGCGGCGCGGCAGTCCTCAAAGAGCTCGTCGTACACCTCCGCGAGAGGCTCATCGCTCGCGAACGCGTCGGCGAGATCCGGGCGCAGCATGGCGGACTTCAGGGCGGGCGCCATCCAGGCGCCGGCGGCGAGGTGGGCGCGGCCGCCGGTGATCGAGCCCATCTCCCCCCCGGCGTGCCGACGGGCGGAGATCATGGCGGACTCGTAGCCCGCAAAGAGTTCGTCGGCGCCCTCGCCCGAGAGCGTGACGACGCACCCGGCGTCGCGGAGCGTGCGCGCGACCGCGTAGATGGCGACCTCGTTGGGCGTCGAGAGCGGCAGACCAAGACGCTCGATCATCCGGGGCCACAGCTCGGCGAAGGTCTCGGCGTCGAGTCGAGCCTCGTGGTGCGTCGTGCCCAGCGCGGAGGCGGCGCGGCGGGCGCACGCGAGGTCGTCGTCGTCCGAATCGCTCGGGGCGCCCGCGCAGAAGGTGTGGAGGTCGGCGTGCCGCTCGGCGGCGAGCTGCGCGGTGATGGTGGAGTCGAGACCGCCCGAGAGAAGCGCGCAGAGGGGGACGTCGGCGCGGAGATGGGCGGCGACGGAGTCCTCGACCGCGGCGCGGACGGCTTCGGCGGCCTCCGCCTCGTGCCAGTCGGCGACGGGCGCGACCTTCGCGTGACGGAACTGCCGCGCCTCCGGCTCGTCGCGGGAGAGATCGAGCGCGATCGCCTCCCCCGGCGGAAGCGTGAGCACGTTCTCAAAGAGCGTCCGTGAACCGAGGGTGGTGCGGATGGTCGTGAGGTAGGCGCTGGCGGCGACGAGGTCGGGCGCGGGCGTGACGCGAGGGTGGCTCAGGATGGGCCCCGCTTCCGAGGCAAAGAGCAGCTCGCCCGGGAGCACGGAGTAGACGAGCGGCTTGACGCCCAGAGGGTCGCGGGCGAGCAGAAGCGATCGGCGGCCAGCGTCGGCGAAGCCGAACGCGTACATGCCGCGGAGCTTCGGGAGCGCCGCCTCGCCCCAGCGGATGAGGGCGTGAAGCAGCGTCTCGGCGTCGCAGGCGCTCTGGAAGCGGACGCCCTCGGCCGCGAGCCGCCTGCGGATCTCGGCGTCGTTGTAGAGCTCGCCGTTGTAGGTGAGGGCGTAGCGGCCGGTCGGGTCCGCCATGGGCTGGGCGCCGGCGGGGGTGGGATCGACGACGGCCAGGCGCCGGTGGGCGAAGAGAAAGGGCCCGGAGCGCCAGAGACCGCCGCCGTCGGGGCCGCGGTGGGTCATGAGGTCGCGGAGGCGCTCGGCCTGGGCGTCGGTGAGCGAGGGCGGGCCGGAGAAGGACGCGATGCCGAGGATGCCGCACATGGCGGGTCTATCGGCCGGACGCGCCCCGATCGGTGACGATGAAGCGGTAGAGCCCCCCCGCTCGCGGACGCCCCTCGTAGCGGCGGGGTCCGGCGGCGGACCCGAACCAGTCGGCGTCGATGATCACGAGTCGGTCGTCGCGCGTCCGGACCTGGGCCTCGGCGCGGGCGAGCCGCACGACGTCGCCGCGGACCCGGCCCTCCTTCGGCTCGAGCGGCCCCTCGAAGTCGAGGTAGATCGTGCGGTGGTCTGGGAGCGGCTCGGCGTCGAAGGCGCGAACGCCCGCGTCGTCGATGCGGACCCCGACGCGAAAGGCGACGAGCGCAGCGTCCGCGTCGCCGGTTGAGGCGGTCAGCCAGTCGAAGTGGCTCTCGCCGCTCGGGAGGGTGTGGAGGAGGAGAACGGCCCGCGGCATGGAAAAAGCGTAGTCTGATCGGCAACGACCGCGAGCCCGGCGGAGGGCCGCGGGCTTCGGATGCAGCGGATCGGGCGCCGGGGTCGATGAGAAGGCACGGCCCGCGGATTCGATGAGGAAGGACCCGTTGATGCGACAGGCGCTGATGCTTGCTCTGGTGGTGCTCGTGGGGGGGCAGATGCTCGTTCTGGGCGGTTGCTCCGATCGGCGGGCGCTGACGGTGGTGCGAGACTCGGGCGACAAGGCGTTCCGGTTCCAGCGATACGAGAACGCCCGCGAGGAGTACGCCGAGGTCGTCGAGCGGGACCCGACGGACTGGCGGTACCGGGCCAGGCTCGGCGAAACCCTCCTGATCCTCGGTCGCCCCGTCGCGGCGCGGGAGCACCTGGCGATCGCGCACGAGCTCCGCCCCCAGGACGACGAGATCCTCGAGGACTACGCCCGGGCCATGCTCGCGAGCGAGGACTTCGACACGCTCCACGCGGTGCTGACCGGGCGCGCACGCCAGACGCAGGCCGTCGAGGACTACATCCGCCTCGGGACCTACGACCTCCGCGCCGGCGACGCCGACTCCGCGGAGCGGGCCCTGATCACGGCCGCGAACCTGGATCAGGGACGGAACCCGGAGCCGCAGCTCGCGCTCGCCGACTTCTACGAGACCGTCGGCGACGAGGAGCAGGCGGTTCGGCGCCTCAGGATGGCGCTCCACACGGATATCGAGAACCGTGAAGCCAACGAGCGCCTCCGAGCGAAGGGGTACATCCCGGGCCCCACGTTCGCGCTGCCCCCCGTGGAGCTGCGCTGACCACGGTCCGGCGGATCGAGACGCGCTAGACTCCGTTCATCCGGACCGCACCGCCCGATCCGTCCGGGTTCCACGCCGCTTCGACGCTCACCCTGACCAGGTTCTCGACGACCTGAATCCCGACGAGGAGACGCCATGACGACCGCTCCGACCTCCGAGGCCGCGACGCTTCCCTACAAAGTGAAGGACATCGGGCTGGCCGAAGACGGCCGGCGTGAGATCGAGATCGCTGAAACGGAGATGCCGGGACTGATGGCCGTCCGCGAGCAGTACGCGGGCTCTCAGCCCCTCAAGGGGGCGCGGGTCGCCGGCTCGCTCCACATGACGATCCAGACCGCGGTGCTCATCGAGACGCTCGAGGCGCTCGGCGCGGACGTGCGGTGGGCGTCCTGCAACATCTACAGCACCCAGGACCACGCGGCGGCCGCGATCGCCAGGAACGGCACCCCGGTCTTCGCCTGGAAGAACGAGTCGCTCGAGGACTACTGGTGGTGCACGCTCCAGATGCTGAGCTTCCCGGATGACGGCAACGGCCCGGGCCCCGACATCATCGTCGACGACGGCGGCGACGCGACGCTGCTGATCCACAAGGGCGTCGAGGCGGAGAAGGCCTTCGAGAAGGACGGCTCGCTCCCCGACCCCGCGACCGGCGAGAGCGAGGAAGAGAAGGTCGTCCTCCAGACCCTCCGCGACAAGCTCCAGGAGGACGCCAACTTCTGGCGGCGGATGGCTCCCCGCATCCGCGGCGTCTCCGAGGAGACCACCACCGGCGTGATGCGCCTCAAGCAGATGGAGGCGCGGGGCGAGCTGCTCTTCCCCGCGATCGACGTCAACGGCGCCGTCACCAAGAGCAAGTTCGACAACGTCTACGGCTGCCGCCACTCGCTCGTCGACGGCATCATGCGCGCCACCGACGCGCTGCTCTCGGGAAAGCGATGCGTCGTCTGCGGCTACGGCGACGTCGGCAAGGGCTCGGCGCAGTCGCTCGCGGGGCAGAAGGCCCGCGTGTACGTCACCGAGATCGACCCGATCTGCGCGCTCCAGGCGTGCATGGACGGCTACTCGGTCGTCACGCTCGAGGACATGCTCGCCGAAGGCGACGTCTTCATCACCACGACGGGCAACAGGGACATCATCACGGTCGACCACATGGCGAAGATGAAGAACAACGCCATCGTGGGCAACATCGGGCATTTCGACAACGAGATCGACATGGCGGGGCTGCACCGCTGGGTCAAGGAAGGGCGCGTCGAGCGCGTCCACATCAAGGACCAGGTCGCCCGCTACGTCTTCAAGGCGGACCCGAAGAACGGCATCGAGGAGCACGGCGTGATCGTCCTCGCCGAGGGGCGCCTGCTCAACCTCGGCTGCGCGACGGGCCACCCGAGCTTCGTGATGAGCAACAGCTTCACGAACCAGGCGCTCGCGCAGATCGAGCTGTGGTCCAACCAGGACGCCTACGAGAAGAAGACGTACACCCTGCCCAAGAAGATCGACGAGCACGTCGCCCGCCTGCACCTCCCGCAGCTCGGCGCGAAGCTCACCAAGCTCACGAAGGGCCAGGCCGACTACATCGGCGTGCCGGTCGAGGGCCCGTACAAGCCGGAGACGTACCGGTACTGAGCTTCGCCTCCCGATGAAGACCACTCGGCCCAGGGATCCGGATCCCTGGGCCGTTTTCTTGCGCTGGTAGACTCCGATGCCCGCCGAGGCGCGGGCGCGGAGGACGGACGTGAGCCTGTACGTCGAGATCCGGATCCGGGCCCCGATCGAGGAGATCTGGCGCCTCACCCAGACGCCCGACATCCACGAGCGTGAGGCCGTCACCTCGGTCCGGACCTTCGAGGCCAGACGCCGACGCCGCTTCGACGCGTACATGATCTCCTCTGAGCAGCGCGGCAGGATCGTCGACTATCTCGGGATCCACCAGCACCTCGCCGTCGATCTCGATCTCTCGGTGGACGAGCGCGGCGGACTCCGCCTGCGTTCCGGCGCCCAGCGCTTCTACGAGCGCCTTGTCGGGTTCTCCTTTCCCATGCTCTTCTCGGGCGTCGCCAACGCGTGCGAGTGGTTCGATGAGGAACAGGAACGGTTCCGCATCGAGGTGAACGTCTCGAATCGCGCCTGGGGACCTCTCTTTGGCTACTCGGGCTGGTTCGAGGCCGAGTGGTTCGAGACCGATCCAGACGAGGCGCCCGAGCACGTGCGCCCGCTCCGAGAGGAGCGCCGCGCATAGCGGCCGGCGCGATGCTCGAATACACCGCCGTCGGCGCCGTCGCCCTCGTGGCCGGAGCGCTCACGCTCTTCTCGGGCTTCGGCCTCGGCACGCTCCTCATGCCGGCGCTCGCGCTCTTCTACGACCTCGAGACGGCCATCGCCGCCACGGCGATCGTCCACCTCGCCAACAACCTGCTCAAGCTCGCGCTCGTCGGGAAGTGGGCGGCGTGGGAGACCGTGATCATCTTCGGGATCCCCGCGGCGCTCTTCGCGTTCTTTGGAGCGAGAGCGCTCGCGGAACTCGGCGATCTCGGCGTCATCGCGCGCTACTCCCTCGGACCCGTCGACGCGACCGTCACGCCAGAGAAGCTCGTCATCGGCCTGCTCATCGGCGCTTTCGCGCTGCTCGAGGGCAAGCCCGGCAAGGGGCTGTCGGTCTCGATGAAATGGCTGCCCGTGGGCGGCGCGCTCTCGGGCTTCTTCGGCGGGCTCTCGGGGCACCAGGGCGCGCTCCGGACGGTGTTCCTGCGCCGGGCGAAGCTCGACAAGAGGCAGCTCGTCGGCACGTTCGCCGCGTGCGCCGTGCTGGTCGACGCCAGCCGCCTCATCGGCTACGGCGCCGGCTTCTTCGGCGAGAAGCTCAGGACGCTCAATGAGGAGGGCCGGCTCGGGCCGGTGTACGTGGCGCTCGCGTGCGCGTTCCTGGGCTCGTTCGTCGGCGCGCGCCTCGTGAAGAAGGTGACGCTCGAGGCGGTGCAGGGGATCATCACAGCGATGTTGCTCGGGACGGCGGCGTCGCTCGTGGCGGGGGTCATCTAGCCGGACGATTCAAGCCGCCGGGCTTCAGCCGACCCACGAATCGTCCCACTCCATCCCCGTCGGCACGACCTTCGCGTCCCCCGTTTCCACCATGCTCGCCACGGGGTAGGCGCAGTAGTCGAGGGCGAAGGCGCCGGCGGGGCGGTGATTGCCGGAGTGGCCCAGCCCGCCGAAGGGGAGCTTGCTGCTCGCGCCGGCCGTGCCCGCGTTGACGTTCGCGCAGCCGGCCTTGACGCCCGTGAGGAAGTGGTCGGTCTTCGTCTCATCGTTCGTGAAGATCGACGCCGCGAGGCCGTAGCGCGTCGCGTTCGCCTGCGCGAGCGCCTCGTCGAAGGAGTCGACGACGCACACGCGCGCGAGCGGACCGAACACCTCGATGTCGGCGCCCGGGCCCTCCTCCGTCCTGACGAACTCGTCGACGCGCAGCACGCCCGGCGTCACGAAGTGCCCGCCCTCGCAGCCCAGGACGTCCGTCGCCTCGGGCGCGAGCAGGACCTCGGCGCCCATCTGCCTCGCGTGATCAGCGAAGCGGACAACGGACTGCTGGGCGTCCTCGCGGATGATCGGGCCCATGAAGGGCTGCTCGTCCGCGAAGGGGTCGCCGTGAGTGAGCGTCCTCGCGGCCTTCAGGAACGCATCCATGAAGCGGTCGGCGATGGGCTTCTCGAGGATGATGCGGCGCGTGCAGGTGCAGCGCTGACCCGTCGAGATGAAGCAGCAGCGCACGCACTCGACGACGGCCTGCGCCAGGTTCGCGTCCGCGCACACGATGGCGGGGTTGTTGCCGCCGAGCTCGAGCGCGACGATGCGGCCGGGCGAGTCGAGGTTGGCGGAGAGGATCTTGCGCCCGACGGGCCAGGAGCCGGTGAAGAGCACGCCGTCGACGTCCGGATGGATCGTCAGCGCCTGGGCGTGCTCGGCGTGGCCCTGGACAAGGTTGACGACGCCGGCGGGCGCGCCGGCCTCGGCGAGCGCCTCGCGGTAGGTCTCGACGAGGAACTGCCCGACCGCGGGCGCCTTGTCCGACGGCTTGAAGACGACCGTGCCGCCCGCGAGGAGCGCCGGGATGATGTGCCCGTTGGGCAGGTGCGCGGGAAAGTTGTAGGGACCGATGACGGCCATCACGCCGTGGGGGCGGAAGCGGCAGATCCCCCGGCGGGTGTCGGTGAGCTTGACCTCGTAGGGGCTGATGCGGGCGCGCCCCGAGTTGGCGGAGTCGTCAAGCGTGATGTCGACCTTGCCCGCGAGGATGCCGGCCTCGGCGCGGGCGTCCCACATCGCCTTGCCCGTCTCGAGCGCGATGAGCTCGGCGAACCGCTCCTGGCGCTCGTCGAGCTTGTCGCGGATCGCGAGGAGGGCCTCAACGCGGCGCTCGACCGGCGAGCGAGCCCACGCGCCGAGCGCCTCGCGCGCGGCGGCGACGGCGAGGTCGACGTGCGCGAGGCGCGGCGCTCCCGCCCAGACGAGGTCCACCGGACGCGCCGGATGGTGGGAGACGAGCGTGTGGCCGGGGATCTCGACGGTGTCCGACCCGAAGTAGTCGGCCGGCGGCGCGGCGAGGCGATCGGTCGAGGCGAGCTTCATGCGTGTCCTTCTGAAGCGGCGGAGGCGTCCCTGGCGGCGGCCGCCGTGTGAACGATCGGCGCAAGGGGCGTGAGCCCGACCTCGGCTCCGACGTCGACCCGGATGGCCTCGAGAGCGCGGCGCGAGACCTCGAGCTCCTCCCCGTGGAGCCTCGCGGGAACGAGCACGGCGCGAAAGCCGCCCTCGTCGGCGTCGTCGGAGCTGACGATGGCCGAGTGCGTCGCACGGGTCTCGTCGTCGAGAGCGCGCGCCTCGGTGCGACGCGTCGCCGCGACGAGCGGGATCTCGTCGGTCACGGCCTCGAGGATCGGGCCGGCGTCGAAGGGGTCGACAAGGTCCGTGTGGGTGAAGCCGATCTTCTCGAGCATGCGCCGGGCCGGGAGCGTCTCGCGACCGACGGCGCCGACGACGCGGCGGGCCTCGGTGGGCAGGAGCGTGAGGTAGATCGGTTCCTTGGGGAGCAGCGAGATCATGAACTCACGGCTCTTGGCGCAGAACTGGTCCGCCTGGGTGTAGGTGAGGTTGATGAACCGGCGACCGACGGCCTCCCAGAAGGGGTTGTCGCCCGTCGCGCTGATTGGCGCCATGAGCTCGGCGATGAACCGGTCCTGCACGCGATCGCGGTGGAGGCCGGCGTAGTGGAAGCGGACGAGGGAGAGGAGCTTGCCGAGCTTCTGCGGGTGCCCGCGGAGCGAGGGCGAGAGGATGAGCCCGCCGATCTCGCTCGGGCCCGAGGTGTCGAGGGTGAGCGTGGCGAGGACGTGGGTGAAGCCGGACTGGAGGTCCTCGGAGAAGAACTCGCGGCGCGAGAGGCGAAAGTAGAGGTTGGGGTTCTCGACCGACCCCATCTGCGCGATGAGCGCCGAGGCGCCGACGGAACGCTTCGTCTCGGGGTCCTCGAGCGCGAACATGTACTGCGGGCTCTTGCCCGCGGCGCCTCCCAGGTGGTGGAGGTCGTTCATCGACGCGGTGTCGAGGTCGGGCTCGCCGTCGCGCACGCGGGCGAAGCACGTCCGGCTCCAGCGCACCTTGTCGAGGATGATGTCGCCGTCCGGCGGGAGGTTGATGAAGTGAACCATCTTCGCGAGCTTGAGGAAGAGCTCGACGTCGTCCGGGATGGCTTGCCTGATGACGAACACGGTCGCGCCCCCGAGTCTCCCGGCGCGAGCGCCGGGGCTCTGATCAGTTCGTCTCCTGCGCGGTCTTCTCCATCGCGCGCTCGAGGATGGCGAAGACCTTGGGCCAGTCGCCGTCGCGCATCGCCGGGATGGGCGGGAGCATGCGCACGTGGTAGGGATCATGGCCGCAGGGCAGGATCACCACGCCCTCGTGGAAGGCGTGCGTGACGAGCCGGTTGACCGGATCCTTCCGCCCGCCGAAGGGCGTGAGGCGCATCATGCCGCCGAGCCCGCCCGTGACGCCCGCTCCCGGGACCTCCGGGAACCAGTCCGGGTGCGCGTCGGCGAGCTTCCTCGCCTCGGCCTCGAAGAGCTTGCGGTGGTGGGCGATGAGCCCGCTCTCGCCGTAGAGGTTGTCCGAGCGCAGGCGCTCGATCATCCGGCGGCCCACGTTGAGGGCGACGGTCGAGCCCAGGAACGTGCCCGAGAGCAGACCGGGCTTGGGCGAGTACTCCTCCGTGAAGATCGCCGCGCAGACCTGCGAGAGCTTGCCGATGGTGCAGACGTCGATGTACTCGCCGAGGCCGAGCGACTCGTAGGCGAACATCTCCCCCGTGCGGCCGAAGGTCTGGACCTCGTCGGCCCAGACGGCGATCTTGTGCTCCTTGCAGAGTTCCATGAGCGCCGTGAAGAACTTCCGCGGCGCGACGTTGTAGCCGCCCTCGCCCTGAACGATCTCAAAGACGAACGCCGCGTGCTTGCCCGGGTAGCGATTGAGGCACCACTTCAGGTGCTGGACGCTCATCTCGATGAAGCGTCCCTCGCCCATGCGGGCGGCGGCGGCCGCGTCGAAGTAGGGCATGTAGTCGACGCCGATCGTCGTCGGAACGCCCTGGCGGTAGGCGGCGGAATCCCCGATCTGGCACATCGCGACCGAGCGCCCCATGAAGCAGTCCTGGAACGCGATGACGCGGTCGGCCGGGTGGTTCTTCTGGTAGACGATCTTGAGCGCGTTGTCGTTGGCCATCGCGCCCGAGTTGCACAGGAACACGTGCTTCATCCGGCTGTTCCGCTGCGCCTCGCGGCTCACGAGCTCCGTGAACTCGATCGCGTCGGCGTTCTGCTGGAAGTAGCCCTGCATCTGCACGTCGCTCGTCGCCGCGGTGATGGCGGTGCGTGCGAGGTCCTCGTCGGAGTGCCCGAAGAAGTGCGGGCCGATGCCGCAGACCATGTCGTACTTGACCGAGCCGTCGACGAGTTCCACCAGCGGGCCGTTGCCCACCGACGACCCGACGTACGGAACAAAGAGGCCCTTGCCGCGCGAGTTCTCGGCGCGCTTGGAGAATTCGCCCGTGCGGTCCTTGAGCGCCTCGTCGGGCGGGCGGACCCCGGTGATGTCGGCCTTGGCCTCGCGGAGCGCCTCGAGGATGGCGTCGATCCCGCCCCTCAGGGCGTCCGAGGCGCGGAAGCGCTCGCCCGCCGTGGCGTGCGTCGCGGAGGCGTGGGTGCGGTCGGTCAGCTGGGTCATGGCAATCGGCCGTTCGCTAAAGGGTGTGGGGGTCCGAATGAGATTCTTCACGACGGGAGGGCCGGCGTCCACCCGGCGCGAGGCGGTTGCGGTTTCCCCGCGATCCGGGGCGACATTCGCGGACGGGTCAGGCCTCCGGCAGGGGCGGATCCCCCTCCCGCTCCGCCGCGGCGGGCGCCGAGAGACCGCGCTCGGCCAGGCGCCGGAGCACCACCGCCATGAGCTGGGCGCGCTTGACGAGCGACCGGATCTCGATCCACTCGTCGGTCGTGTGGAGGCCCCCGCCGCGGACGCCGAGCGTGTCGATCGTCGGAAGCCCGGCGTCCTGGAGGATGTTGCCGTCGCAGACGCCGCCGGTGGTCGCAAACGGCAGATCCTCGCCGAGCGACTCGGCCGCCGCGCGGGCGATGAGAGCGAGCGACCGCGTCTCGGGCGTCAGCGGCTTGGCGGGACGGGCGAAGCAGTGGTCGACGTGAAGCCCCGCGACGCCGCGTTCGAGATCCGCGGGCCGCTCGATCGCCTCCAGCGCGGCGAGAATCTCCCCCGCGATCGCAGGGGTCGGAAACCGGGCGTTGCCCCACGCCATCGCCCGCTCGGGCACCGCGTTGACCGCCTGCCCCCCCACCAGCGGACCGATCGAGAGGATCCGCCCTCGCTCGGGCTCGGGGATCTTCGAGAGCCCGACGATCGCCTCGGCGAGGGCGGTCACGGCGCTGACGCCGCCCGTGAAGTTGCGCCCGACGTGGGCGCTGCGCCCGGTGGCCTCCAGGCGGAACTGCCCCGAGCCCATCCGCTGGACGACCAGCTCGCCGCCCGCGAGCGCCGGCTCCGCGACGAGGCCGAGGTCGTGCGTCTTCGCCTCCGCCCGAATCGCGGCGTCCGAGCAGTAGGAGCCCGTTTCCTCGTCGCTCGTGAGCATGAGCGTCCAGGGCTTGTCCTCGCCCGCCTCGTGGAGCGCCTCGAGCGCGTTGATCGTCGTGAGGACGCCGCCCTTCATGTCCACCACGCCCGGCCCGACCGCGGTCTGGCCGTCCGTGGCGATCGTCATGGTCTGGAACTCGCCCTCGGGGTCGAAGACCGTGTCCAGGTGGCACACGATCAGCACGCGCGCGCCGCCGGCCGGAACGTCGCCCCGCTGCATCGCCGGGCTTCGGCACACCGCGATGGGCGCGATGACCGGATCATCGCCGCCGATGAGCCACGCGGGCTTGGGCTGACCCTCGACCATCTCGACCGACGCGCCGATCGCGCGGAGGCGCGCCAGCAACAGCTCACGGTACTCGTCCAGCCCCCGCGTGTGGTTGTGCCCCGTGGGAATGGCGACGTGCGTCGCCAGGTCGACGAGCATCGTCTCGGCCCGCGCCTCGATCGCGTCGCGGAGTGCGGCTTCGGTGTCGGAGAGGGCGCCGGCGGCGGAAGTCATAAGCGGCCTTTCGTCTCGATCCGAGGCCCACTCTAGCCGTCTCCGGCCCTCGCTCCCCAGCTCAGGGGAACGAGCTCGGGCGAGGGCGCGAACGCCCGGACTCGCTCCGCGAGAGACCGGCGCCGCTCGTCAGCGCACGGCCGCCGGTCGTCCGTCAGACCGCCGGGCGACCCCCGGCTCGCCGCCACGCGCTGACCTGCCCGAGGTGCGTCGCCTCGTGCGAGGTCATCAGGTGCAGGGCGACGTGCCAGATCGTCGGGAACCGCTCCTGCCAGCGCTCGAGCGTCGGGGGCGCCCCGACGCGAGACTCGTCCGCGCGATCGAACGCCTCGGCGAGTCGATGGCGGACGGTCAGGAAATGGGCGACCAGCGCGTCCTTCGGGGGATACGCGGCGGGGTCGTCCAGAGGCCTCGAGTTCCGGCCGTACTGGTGGCCCGCCGGATCCTCGGGAACCCGCCCCTCGAGCATGTCGAGCAGCACGGGAGGGTAGACGGCCAGGTGCGCCAGCGCCCAGGCCGGGTGATTCAGCGTGACGCCCGGAACGGGCTGGGAGGCCATCTCCGCGGGGGAAAGGTCGGCCACGAGCCGCTCGGCGTAGTCGCCGTTGGCCTTGAACGAGGCGAGAACGCCCTGACGACCGGCGTGATTCAACGGCGGCCTCCACCCTGGTAGGGAACGGGAGAAGCGACCCACTCAGCGGCGTCCTCGGACCTCATCCCCGCGGCGCGGGCGCGGAGCAGCGCGTCCTCGGCGCTGAAACCGCGGTGGACGCGGAGATACCGTCCCCAAGCGCCGCCAACGCGGTCCGAGGAGTTGCAGTGGATGAGCACCGGACCCCGCGTGCGGGACAGCTCGCTCGCGAGCTGATCAACCCACGCGTCGGCGGCCGGCCCGAGATCGCTCGTCGGGAGCGGCAGGTTCACGTACGCGACGTCGAGCTCGCTCAGGAGCGCCGGCTCGTCAAACCCCACGCGATCCATCTCCTGCGGCTGGCGGATGTTGACGACCTTCACGACGCCGCGCTCCGCCAGGCGCCGGAGCGTCTCGGGGTCGGGCTGGCCCGCGAAGTAGAACCGGCCGTCGCGCGACAGGTTGGCGCCCTCGCCGATCGACTCGATCGGGCGAGCGATGTGGACGGGGGCGTCGTCAAGCGTGGTCGCGCAGCCCGCGAGGGCGGCGCCCACGAAGACGATGACGAGCGGGATCAGACGCATGAGGACGCTCCGGGAATGGATGATTCCGCTGAGCGTAGCACCATCGCTCGCGCGCGGCGACGGCGTCACGCGCCGTCGAACTCGATCCCCGCGCTCCACTGCTGCTGAGCCGTCTGACCCGTCCAGATCACCCGGCACGCCTTGCGGAGCGGCTCGCCGGAACCGGGCGTCTCCACGATGATCTCCAGTCGATCACCCACGCCGAGCTCGTGCGGCGTCTGAAGCCGAGCGCCCGCGGGCGAGAAATCCGACACCGTCACCGGGAAGGACCCGCCCGCCTGCACGGGCTGGGGGATCGTCTGCTCGAGGCTCTTCGCGAAGCCTGCCAGCCCGCAGTCGCAGCGCGCCTGGTGGCGACGGTCGATCTCCGACCACATCTCCTCGGAGCCCCAGGACTCCGCGGGCGGCGCGACGTGGCGCGCCGCGTCCCCCGATCGCTCGTGACGGGCCTGGCGGGTGCGAGCCTGATCCATGGTCGAGTCCTCCGCGAGTGCGTGCGGGTGGACATCGACCGGACGCGGCTCGCGGTGGAGCCGTTTCGGGCTGGAAGCGGCTGAGTCGCACGACGTTATCGGGCGGGCCGACGCTCCGGCGGTCTAGCCCGCCGCGGCCGCTGTCGAGCCGAGGGTCAAAAGGGCGGCGATGCCGGCGATCCAGGCCGCCGAGAGCCCCGCGAGGACCAGCCGGCGACCCGTTCGGGACGCGCGGGCGCCCCGCCGGGAGGCGGCACGGCGGTGTTCGGTGGTGTGCTCGTTCATGTCGAAGGGTTCGCGTGAAACCCCGCCGATGTTCCGCCCGATACCAAGACCCCGGGGCCACCCGTTCGGGCGTCCATCCGTCAGAACCGGCCCCGCCGATCCCGCACCGCCCAGCCCGCCCTTCGCCCCCCCATGGAGCATCCGATTGAAGAGGTCGCGACGGGAACCGCCCATGAACCTGCGTCGAGTCCTTTACCTGAGCGAGGCGACCACGCCCCTCAGCCGCTCAGAGCTCCTGGCCCTGAACTTCCACGCCGCCACGAACAACGCCCAGAGGGGGATCACGGGCCTCCTCCTATACAGCGGCGGGAACTTCATGCAGGTCATTGAGGGGCGTCCGGATCGCGTCGGCGAGATCATGCGGATCGTCCGCGCCGACCCCCGGCACCTGAACATCCGCACGCTCGTCGACGAGATCGCGCCGGAGCGGCTCTTTGCGCAGTGGTCGATGGGTCTTCTCGACACCGAACGCCTCCGTCCGGTGGACACCGATCGGCTCTCCATGGTGATGCGCGCCGCGCAGCGTGACGTGCGCCCGAGCGGTCCAACGATCGCGGGAGGCCTGCCCTCGGGCCTCACGCGTCAGCACGGGCAGGCCGCCCTCAACCTGCTGCGCGACTTCAGCCAGCAGCTCGCGGCCTGACGCTAGAGCTCTTCTCGCTCGCGACCCTCGTCGTCGTAGCGGAAGACCGCGAAGTAGAGCACCGTGGCGATCGCGAAGGGCGGCATGAAGCACGCGATCCACGGCTCGGCGAAGACCCAGATCACCGGCGCCGCGGCAATCGCCAGCGCGATGATCCACCACATGTCACGGAGCGCGCCTTGGAACCGCCGGGCTTTCATGAGGGCGGAAGTCTACGCGCCCTTTGCCCCGGCGGGGCGTCAGTGACGCTCGATCCGGTGCTTGATGTGGGCCCGCTCCTGGGCGCGCTGCGTGACCGCGAGGATCGCCACCGCGCCGCCGACGACGCCGTAGCCGATCAGGATCGACAGGCCCACCGCGAGAGCCATCGCCCCGTCGATCAGGATCAGCGCCGCGACCGTAAAGACCGTCAGCGCGACGACGCAGAACGTCAGGATGATCCACCACCGGCGGCGCACGTTCGGCGGCGGGGGCGCCCCCTCGGGCGAGTCGTGCTCCTGCACCTCCCGGATGGCGGCGTCCTCCCGCTCGCTGACGGTGTTCATATCGATCATGAGCGTCGTCTCCTTCCGAGGCGGCGTGCGACGTCCGAGCCAAGCCACGCTCAATGAAAGGCGGCGAACGTGAACCAGCTATGAAGGATCCCCGCCGGAGTCTCCCGTCACGCGCCGCGACGCAGCCCGGAGCGGAGCTGGTCCGTGCGCCGCCCTCATTGGAGGGCGGCTCGCGAAGGCGGAAGCCATTCGGCCTCGTACACCACAGCGGTCGGGCCGGTCAGCCGCAGGGAGCCGTCGGGATCGAGCCATTCGACCTTCAGCTCGCCGCCCGGGAGGCGGACGGTCGCCGCGCGGTCGAGCCGATCGGTCAGGACGCCCGCGACGACCGTCGCCAGCGCGCCCGTGCCGCAGGCGAGCGTCAGCCCGGCGCCTCGCTCCCAGGAGCGGACGGTCGCGGCGTCGCGAGCGTCGACGCGAGCCAGGTGCACGTTCATTCGCTCGGGAAAGGCGCGGTGCGTCTCGAGGCGCGGCCCGATCGCCGCCAGGTTCGCGCTCGCGGGATCACCCGGGCGGAACGACACCAGATGCGGGTTGCCGACGTTCACGAAGACGGCGGGCAGACCCCCGACCCGGTGCTCGGCGCCCGACCGATCGAGGTGGTCGAGCTCCGCGGAGCTCACGGGGATCTCGGGCAGCTCAAGCCTCGGCGGCGGGAGCGTGAGGCGCACCTCGGCCTCGCTCAGGCGTTCCGCCGCGATGGTCTGATCGCCGACGAGGAGCGTCGACTCGCGGCCCCGCGTCCACCCAAGGTCCATCGCGAGACGAACCGCGCACCGGGCGCCGTTCCCGCACATGCCGCCGTCGGAACCGTCGGCATTGAAGATGCGCATCCGGATCGCCCCGCCATCGGGCGCGATGGTGATGAGCCCGTCGGCGCCGAGGCCGTGGCGGCGATCGCAGGCGGCGCGCACGACGGCCCCTGTCGCGACCGCCGGCTCGGTCGCGAAGAGGTAGTCGTTGCCGCAGCCGTGCATCTTGATCAGCCGCACGGCGAGGATGGTACCGGGCGCGCTATCGGCGGCGCCTGCTCCCGGCGACAACGCCGAGCGCGAAGAGGACGGCCGGGCCCGGCGCCGGCACGAGCACGAACGACAGCTCGTCCGCCGCGCCGTCGTTGAAGCCGGACGTGTCGGTCCGCACGAAGCTCAGCTCGACGACGGCCTCGCGCGCGCCCACCGGCACGACGAACTCGTCGTCGTAGAGGAACAGCCCCCCCACCGGCGCGACGCCGCGCAGGGCGAGCGGACCGATGGTCGAGGCGCTGATCTCCGCCGAGCCGGCGTCGAGGAACGTGACGGAGAGGCCCGCAAGGTCGGGCTGCCCGATCGCCGAACCGAGCCAACCCGAGAGCTGGGCCGTGAGGTTCCCCGCGTCGATGCTCGCGGCGAGCGGGAAGAGGTTGAACCGCTGCTCCGCCGTCGCGACGCCGCTCGAGCCGCCCGTGAAGTAGTTCTGCCCGCGGTCGCTCGGGCCGGGGTCCGCGACGTCGAGCAGCGCGGGCGTCGCCCCGTAGGCGGCGACCGTGAAGCTGCCCTCCGTGACGGACCACCCGGGGATCGGGACCACCTGCCCCGAACCGCCCGGACCGGCTTCGGCCCCGTGGTTGTTGAGCAGGTTCTCGCCCAGGATGATGCCGCCACGGGCCTCCGCCGCCAGACAGGCGCACGCGAGAGCCGCCGCGGAAACGGCGCAGACTGATCTCATCATGTCGAACACTCCTCCGTGACGCCGACGGGGTGTGCGGCCCCGGCGGCTTCCCATTCACCTTACACCGCGGCAACCTCGCCGCAAGGCCGAAAGTCTCGGTCCGGCCGGTGGCGCGGGTCGTCGTGGTCGCGCGGGCGCGCGCCGCTGGTTATCGGGCGCCCTCGGCGGCGAGCTGCGCGGCCAGCCGAGCGTTCGCCTTCACGAGAGACAGGTTCGCCCGCAGCGTCTGCCCGTCCGACGCCTCGTGCAGCGCCGCCAGAATCGCCGGCGTCACCTCGCGACCCGACGCGCCCGACGCCTCCGCCCGCCGCCGAGCCGCCTCGACGAAGCGGAACCAGTCGCCCGCCTCGATCTCGGCGTCCGCCGGGATCGGGTTGCACACGAGCACGCCCCGGCCCGTGCGGTTGGTCTCCGCCCGGCAGAACGCCGCCAGCTCCGACGCGTCGTCGAAGCGATCGTCGACGCCCGCGCCCGAATCACGCAGATAGAACGCCGGGAAGGCGTCAGTCCGAAAGCCCACGACCGGCACGCCCAGGGACTCCAGCGCCTCGCGCGTGCTCACGACGTCCAGAATCGCCTTCACGCCCGAGGCGACCACCGCGACCGGAAAGCGAGCCAGCGCGGCGAGATCCGCCGAGACGTCGAGCGACCTCCCGTAGCCGTGGTGCACGCCGCCGAGACCGCCCGTGGCGAAGACGCCGACGCCCGCGCCCGCGGCGAGTTCCATCGTCGTGCTGACGGTCGTGGCGCCCGAGCGCTTCCGGGCAAGAGCGAGCCCGAGATTGGCGGTGTTGAGCTTGGGCAGCCCGGGCGTCGCCAGGAGCGCGCGAAGCTCGTCGGGCGTCAGGCCGACGACGGCCTCGCCCTCGAGCACGCCGACGGGCGCCGGGTGGGCGCCCTCCTCGGCGATGATCGCCGCGAGCTCCTCATAAAGCGGCATGGCGGCGTCCGCGGGCACGCCGTGGGCGAGGAGAGTGGTCTCAAGTGCGACGGAAGTCGGGGTGGTGCGGCGGAGCATGGGCGCAGCCTAATCGCTCTCATGACCCGACGAAGCCGGTCGCTTGAGCCGGGGGACGAATGAATACACGGAGACGCGCATCTCGTCGCGATCGGCGCCGTGATGAAATCGCCGATGACAGTTTGGACACACTGCGATCGCGTTACTCAGTCAGGCCCACCTTCCGAGAGCGGCACAACGTGATGGAGTTCAAGGAACGGCTGCCCGCTGGCATCTGAGAACGGAGCGTCCGCTTGACACCATTCGCACCGCCCGTTCGCGGCGGAGAGGACGAACGCACGCACCTCCGGATCGCGAACAAATACCGTCGTGCGCGCCTCCACGCGTTGGACCACCGTCTGACCCTCGGGCTCGAAGAGAGTCGGCCCTCGGCGGCGGAGACGACGGGTTCGCGCGTCTAGCTCCGCCGGATCGGCGGTCGGCGCGTAGTCATCAGGGGAGATCAGACCTCGCTCCTGGAGCAGGCCAATGATCGCCGCGTATGCCGCCGGCCCGAGGTGATCGAGCGGGAGGTATCCCTCCACAGCTTGCTTGCCCTCGTGGTAGAGCACGGCCGAGATGTTCCGGAACCGGAACTCGATGGAAGGATCACTCCGTGAACTCAGGGGCCCCTGACGGAGTCGGCGGCGGATCTCAGCCTTCGAATAGGGTTTGCCTGCTTCTTGAGCGTGCAACATCTCGAGGTAAGCGTCTACGGCTGCACGATGCTCATCGGTGGTCCATGCATCCGACATCGTCGCTCACACATTGAACAGGAAGTGCACCACGTCCGAATCGTGCATCACGTAGTCCTTGCCCTCGACGCGGAGCTTGCCCGCCTCGCGGATCGCCTTCTCGCTCTTGAGCGCGACCAGGTCGTCCACGGAGTAGACCTCCGCGCGGATGAAGCCCTTCTCGAAGTCGCTGTGGATCACCCCCGCCGCCTGCGGCGCGGTCGCGCCCTGCGGGATGGGCCACGCGCGGACCTCCTTCTCGCCGGCGGTGAAGTAGGAATGCATGTCGAGCAGCCGGTAGATCGCCCGCGCCACCGTGTGCAGCGCGGGCTCCGTGAGCCCGATCGCCTCGAGCATCTCCTGCTTGTCCTCGCCCTCGAGCTCCGCCAGCTCCGACTCGATCTTGGCGCACACCGGGACCATCTCCATGCCCTCGGCCTCCGCCTTCTTCCGCACCGCGCTCGCGTGCTCGCCCTCGCCCAGCGCGTCGTCCTCGTCGACGTTGGCGATGTAGAGCGTCTTCTTCGCGCTGATGAGCCCGAGCCCCTTGAGGATCTTGCGGCGCTCGGGGTTCAGCTCGAGCTTCCCCGAGGCGATCTGCTTGAGCACGGGCTCGCCCGCCTCGAGGTTCGGCGTGATCGCCTCGATGAGCTCGAGACGAATCCTGGCCTCCGCGTCGTTCCCGCGAGCGGCGCGCTGCGCCTTGGGCCGGGCGTTCTCGAGCGTCTGGAGGTCCGCGAGCATCAGCTCGGTCTCGATCGTCTCGATGTCCCGCAGCGGATCGACCGAACCCTCGACGTGCGTGATGTCCTCCTTGCCGCCCGCGAAGCACCGCACGACGTGGCACACCGCGTCGACCTCGCGGATGTGCGAGAGGAACTTGTTGCCCAGGCCCTCGCCGACGCTCGCGCCCTTGACGATGCCCGCGATGTCGACGAGGCGCATCGACGCGGGAACGACCTTCTGCGTCTTGATGAAGCTCTGGATGGTGTCCAGCCGCGGGTCGGGCACCGCGACGACGCCCACGTTCGGCTCGATCGTCGCGAAGGGGTAGTTCGCCGCCAGCGCGCCCGCCGCGGTCAGCGCGTTAAAGAGCGTGGACTTGCCGACGTTGGGCAGACCGACGATCCCGGCTTCGAGCGCCATGAAGAAACACTCCGCGAGAGTCTGGAACGGGCTTCACCCGAAGGCCGCACGCTTGGGCCGTCGGGGCGAAGAGTGTAGCTTCGCGAGGCGCCTAGGCTACGCACGGGTGGAGCGGACGGCCGCACCCGGAAAACGGCCGCATCTCAAGAGACGGTTTGGGGGATGAGCGAATGTCGCTGTTCGGGATGATGCCAGCGGTGGCGGCCGCGGCGGCGCTCGCGCTGCTCTGGGTCGCCGAGGCGGCGGCGCCGCTCTTTGCGGCGCCCCGGGCCGAACGCTGGGGCTCGCGCCTTCGCCACCTCGCGCTCGCGGGGCTCAACGCGCTCGTCGCCGCGGCGTTCGCCGGGGCGACCCTGGCGGTCACCCTGTGGGCCGGTGAAGCGGGCTTCGGACTGCTCAACCAGCTCCGTCCCGCCGGCGCGGACCCGCTCTGGACGATCCTCGCCGTCGGCGCCCTAGGCGTCGTCCTGCTCGACGGGTGGCACTACGCCTTCCACGTCCTCGCGCACAAGGTTCCGGCGCTCTGGCGATTCCACGTCCTGCACCACAACGCCGAGCGCCTCGAGGCGACCGCCGCGATGCGCTTCCACCTGGCGGAGGTGGCGATCCAGTGCGCCGCCTCCCTGCCCGTCTACGCCCTGCTCGGCGTGAGCATCTACGAGGTGCTCGTCTATCAGGCGATCCTCCTGCCCGTCTCGATGTTCCACCACGCCGACCTTCGGCTGCACCCTCGCCTCGATCGCGCCCTCCGCGTCGTGATCGTCACGCCCGGGATGCACCTCGTGCACCACTCCGCCTGGGAGCGCGAGACCGACTCCAACTACGCCGCGGTGCTGAGCGTCTGGGATCGGCTCTTTGGCTCCTACCGGTGGCGCGACGACCCGGCGAGCGTCGAGATCGGGATCGAGGGCTACGCACCCGAGGAGACCACGACCCTCCGCGGCATGCTTCGCACGGGGCTCGAGAAGCCGCCCCGCGCCCCGGGCTCCGCGCCCGATCCGCGGGAGCTCCCGCGAGCGCTGCGCAAGCGCGACCGGCTCCGCGCGATCCGCGGGCGCGCGACCGGCTAGGGCGCGACCGCCCCCCACTTCGAGATCAGGCGAGCGAGGTCCTCCGCCCCCACGAAGCCGTCGTTGCTCAGGTCCGCGGGCGAGCAGTCCGTGCCGCCCCACGCGGAGACGACCGCCGCGAGATCCGACGCGCCCACCGCCCCGTCGAGGTCGAGATCCGCCGGCTCGCCCTGCATCGAGAGGCGATAGACGCGACCCGCGTAGCTCACGACGTAGAGCTCGCCGCCAGCGTCGCGGCCGAACGCGACGACGAGCGAGAGGTTGAAGCCGAGCGAGGCCGCAAGCTCGGCGGAGTGATCGACGAAGTCGCTCGCCATCGGCGCTCCCGTGACGGGATCAAGGGCGAGACGCACCGACATCACCTTGCCCGAGATGAAGTCGCCGAAGAACACGCGCCCGCGATGGTGCGGCATGTCGCGCCCGCGATAGACGTACCCCGCGGTCACGGAGGTTCCGAGGCCCGAGGGACGGTCGTACTCAAAGAACGGCGCCGTGAACGCCTCGCCCGCGGGCGGCGCGCACCCCGTGAAGGGAACCGACCCCTCGAGACACGACCACCCGAAGTTCTGGCCCGGCGCGTCGGGCAGGGCGAAGTTGATCTCCTCGACCAGCGCGTCGCCCACGTCGCCCATCACCAGGCCGCCCGTCGAGCACGGGCCGGCGTCAAACGAGAACTTCCAGACGTTCCGAAGCCCGTAATGCCAGATCTCGTCGAGCCCCGGCCCGCCGACGAACGGGTTGTCCGCGGGAACCGTGTAGCCCGAAGTGTCGCGCGGGTCGATGCGCACGATCGTGGCGTAGAGCGAATCGATGTTCTGGCCCTGCGCGTTCGGGTCGCCCACGGGTCCGCCGTCGCCGTAGGAGACGTAGAAGAACCCGTCGGGCCCGAAGCGGATGGCGTTCCCGCTGTGGATCGCGCTCGGCTGGGGACGATCGATGATCTCGTCCCGCGGCGCGATCGCCGCGGTCCACGGCGCCTCCGACGTGATCTCAAACCGGTCGACGCGCGACGCCCCCGCCGGCTGGCGCGTGTACTGAAGGTACAGGTCGCTCGGCGACGCCGGGTCGATCGCCATCCCGACAAGCCCGCGCTCCGGGTGCCCGAGCTGCAGCAGCGACGAGAGATCGATCAGCGGATCCGCCAGCAGCGCGCCGCCCTCGATCACGCGCACCACGCCGTTCTGCTGCGCGATGAACTGAACGTCCGGCCGCGTCGGGTGCTGGACGAACTCCACGGGCTGCACAAGACCCGAGGCGTAGAGCTCCGCCTCGAGCGGCGGAAGCGAACCCGCGGCGGCGACCGAGGCGAGCGCGGCGGTGGCGAGGGGCATCGACGGCTTGAGCAGGTCGGGCATCAGGTCTCCGGGGCCGCCGGAAGCGGCTCCCACGCATCGGGAGCGTCGGTCGCCCCGCGAAGCAACTCCATGTAAGCGTCCAGCGGGACCTCGATCAATCCGAATCGCTCCGTGTGGGCGTTCGGGATCTGGGCGTCAAACACCCGATAACCGCACGCGAGCAGGTGACGCCGGAGCGCGACCAGACACGCCGAGGACGCGCCGCTCCCGTCGAGCGGGTCGCGCGAGCCGTCCGCACGCCGCGGGCGGGCACGGTGGAACATCGACTCCCCGAAGAACGCGGCCCCGATCGAGACGCCGTAGATCCCCCCCACAAGAGCCCGCTCGCCCGCCGGCGAGACGCGCCACGCCTCAAGCGAGTGCGCGCGCCCCGCCCGGTGCATCGCGACCGACCACGCGATCAGCCGCTCGTCGAGCCACGAGTCCGCCGGCTCCGAGCCCCGGCGCGGCGCCGCGCACCCGCGAACGACCTCCTCGAACGCCGCGTCGGTCGTCAGCTCAAACCGCCGCCGCCGCAGGTCGCGCTCGACCGTCCGCGGCGCGTGAAAGCGATCGTCGAGCGGCACGAGCGCCCGCGGGTCGGCGCTGTAGAAGCCGATCGCGCCCGTGCGCGGATCGGCCATCGGAAACGCCCCCGACGCGTAGGCGTGCGTCAGCGCCGCGACGAGCGCGTCGGCCGGGATGTCGGGCTCGGCGTTCGGGCGGCGCACGCACGATGGTAGAGCCGCGAGCGCACGAAAAACGCCCCGGCCCAAAGGGGGCGCGGGGCGCACGTGCGCTTCGGGAAGAGGGCTTTACTCGAAAGCGCCGCCCCAACCGCCGATGACCGCAGCCAGGTCGGAGGCCCCGACGACCTCGTCGTTGTCGATATCGGCCACGCCGCAGTCGCTGGCGCCCCACGCGCCGATGACCGCGGCGAGGTCCGCCGCGTCGATCACGCCGTCGCGGTTGGTGTCGCCGGGCTCGATCGTGCCGCGGATGCGGTAGATGTTGCCGTTGAAGCTCAGGATGTAGAGCTCACCGTCCGCGTCGCGCCCGAAGGCCGAGACGTTGCCGACGCCGCCGAGCTCCGACGTGTGCTCGATGAAGTCGCTCGCCGCGGCGTTGCCGTTGGCGTCGAACTCCACGTCGATCGACGCCACGCGCCCGGTGACGAAGTCGGCGTAGAAGTAGCGACCGCGGTTGTGCACCATCTCGGCGCCGCGGTAGATGTACCCGCCGGTGATCGAGCGACCGAACCCGCTCGAGTGCAGGTACTCAAAGACCGGATCCGTGAACGACTCGCCGGACGGCGGCGTGCATGCGGAGAAGGTCGCGGTGCCCTCGCGGCACTTCCAGCCGTAGTTGAGCCCCGGATCGTTCGGGTTGATGTTGATTTCCTCGCGGGAGTTCTGGCCGACGTCCGCGATCACGATCGCGCCGCTGCTGCAGGGGCCCGTGTCGAAGGTGAACTTCCAGGGGTTGCGGACGCCGTACGCCCAGATCTCCTCGCGGAACGTGCTGCTCCCGGCGTACGGGTTGTCCGCGGGGATCGCGTAGCCCGTGGAGGTCGAGACGTCGATGCGCAGGATCGAGCCGAGCAGGTTGGTGCGCGTCTGGGCGCGGTTGAACGGGTCGCCGCCCGAGCCGCCGTCGCCAAGGGCGATGTAGAGGTAGCCGTCCGGACCGATGCGCAGGTTCCCGCCGTTGTGGTTGGCGAAGTCCTGCGGAACAACGAGGATCACCTCCTCGGAGCTGAAGTCCGCGGTCAGCCCGTTGGGGCTGGCGGTGTAACGGGCGACGTGCGTGTTGCCCGCCGTGTTCGTGTAGTTGATGTAGAAGCGGCGGTTGTTCGCAAAGTCGGGATCGAGAGCCATCCCAAGGAGCCCGCGCTCGCCGCCGCCCGAGATGCGGCTCGCGACGTTCAGGAACGGCGTCGCCCGAAGCGCGCCGTCCTCAATGACCCGGATGACGCCGTTCTGCTGGACGACGTACTGGACGGAATCGTCGATCGTGCTCTGCACGAACTCAAGCGGCACGGAGAGCCCGGAGACGAAAACCTCCGCGGTGACGGCCTCCTGAGCGAGAACGGGCGTGGCGGCGACAGAAGCGCCGGCGACAAGGGCGGCGAGCGTGGAACGAATCATCTTGGGGAATCTCCTCTCGAGTCGTATCGGCCTGGCCTGACGCCGCCCCCACGGGGAGCGTCGCGATCGGAGCGCCCACGGGCGGCGCGGGACGCCCGCGGGATCCGGGGAGCCCGACACCCCAGCCCCACGGGGCGACGTGCCGGATCCGGACGCAGCGGACGACCCCTGTCGATTCTCGGACGCCCGCGCAAAAGCGGCGACCGACCAACGCCTAGACTAGCCGAGGGTTCAGACGTCGACCAGAATGTTCGTGTCGTTTTGCGGCGGTTTCCGCCGCCCCTTCCGGGAATCGTTCGGGAGTCGCCGGTGACGGGAAACAGCCCGACATGACCAGCCTCTCACCGCGAGCGCGTCGCGGGGGCGACGTTTCTCTCCCCGTCGTCACCGAGCGGCCGAGCGCCCTTCGCTCCCGCCGGAAGCCCGCCCGGAGCCGCATGGGCCGATGGCGCACGCTCGTGCTCGTCGGCGTTCACGTCGTCATCCTTCTCCACGTCCTCCACTGGCTCTGGGCGGGAAGCACGCTCTCGCCCGTCGAACCCTCCGAGGCGATGCACACCCTGAGCGACGGCGATCTCAACGCCGGCTTCGTCTTCTTCGCCCTCGCGCTGCTCTCGACCGTCGTTTTCGGTCGCATCTTCTGCGGCTGGGGATGTCACGTCGTCGCGCTCCAGGACGGCAGCTCCTGGATCCTCAGAAAGATCGGACTGCGCCCAAGCCCCTTCCGCTCGCGCCTGCTCCTGTGGTTCCCGCTCATCCTCGCCTTCTACATGTTCCTCTGGCCCAAGACCAAGCGCTACGTCGCCGCCCCGCTGCTCGAGAAGGTCTGGCCCGAGGGCCTCGCCTACATCGGCGCCACGCCGACCTGGACCCAGCTCTCAAACGCCTTCATCGTCGAGGACTTCTGGTCGACCTTCCCGCCCTGGTACATCGCCATCCCCTTCCTCTTCATCATCGGCTTCGGCATCGTCTACTTCCTGGGCGCGAAGGGATTCTGCACCTACGCCTGCCCCTACGGCGGCTTCTTCGCGCCGCTCGACAGGGTCAGCCCCATGCGCATCGTCGTCGACCACGACAAGTGCGCCGAGTGCGGCGTCTGCACCGCCGTCTGCACCTCGAACGTCCGCGTGAGCGAGGAGATCAAGGACTACGGGATGGTCGTCGACCCGGGGTGCATGAAGTGCCTCGATTGCGTCAGCGCCTGCCCCTCCGACGCGCTCGCCTACAGGCTCGTCGCCCCC
>Ga0208218_1000233_pt1 | contig 29692 bp, 27 predicted proteins | sample HotLakmasection3_FD_184726 | JGI IMG/M metagenome (GOLD analysis project Ga0208218, IMG submission 184726) | Hypersaline microbial mat communities from Hot Lake, Washington, USA - Section #3 (SPAdes) | ecosystem: Environmental > Aquatic > Non-marine Saline and Alkaline > Hypersaline > Microbial... | reverse complement strand
ATCATTAAGATCTGTCGCATAGGTTAAGGACGACATCACTGTCACCTGCTACGCTCGTCTACCTTGATCCTATGCTCCTACTCCCCGCCTCGAGGGTCGGAAAACCCTACTTTGTAAATAGCCTCTGAATCTCTTACCCCATCGCCTACACCGATCTGTCATTCGCAAAGGGAGAAAATTTTGTAGCGATAAACGCTGGTTTTACCGGACAAAAAATTATCAATTTCTCAATAGTTCCTTTGGCATTTTTCTCAACAAATTCTAAAAATTCCTATGAACTTGCAAAAACTGACGCTAAATGGTTTCTAATGAGAAAAATCCTGCGATCGCGCATTATGGCTGCGAGTCTTTTCCTCCAGGTCCTGTGTGTTTTCGCCTAGCAATGGGCAGCCCCACCTATCCGGCTCCTTCTTCCATGCTTTGGAATAACAGCTTGAAAACTCTTAGAGGGTGTCCGGTTGCCCTGGTGCATCGTTAGATACATTCTGCAGATACATTCTGCCAGTCACCTATCTGTTTGACCGACATCTACAAATACCGATATTTACCAACACCGACATCTACCAACACCGACATCTACCAACACCAACATCTACCAACACCGACATCTACCGACCTAAGGATGAACCATGTCTAAGCATAAGGAATATCGCGACCATCTCAAAAATGAACTCAGCACCTTGTTTGACCTGATTGAGCTGAAGGAGAACCAGAAACAGTACATGCGTGGACGCTGGATGGATCAGGTGCTGTGGATGGAAAGCCGCGCTGTTCGTGCCCGTGACTGGTACTACCGTCTGAGACTGACCACCATCATTGGTGGTGTGATTATTCCCATCCTGGTCAGCCTTAACTTGAGCGCTCCCAACCAGCGGCAACTGTCAACCGTTGTCCGAGCCATCACCATAGGCTTGGGTGGGATCGTTGCGATTAGTTCCGCCGTCGAAGAGTTTTTCCACTACGGCGAACGCTGGCGGCACTACCGTCGCAGCGTAGAGTCCTTAAAGACCCAGGGGTGGCAGTTTTCGCAGCTCACAGGAACCTACGGCAACTACAAGACCCACGGTGATGCCTTCCGCCTGTTTACCATGCAGGTCGAAGACATCATCCAGCGGGATGTCGAGGTTTATGCCTCCCAGGTTGTTGATGAAGCGCGGGAGGAATCTGATAGCCAGGAAGCCGCCATGGATGTCTACACCGCTGCTCCGACTGCCTACACGAACCCGGCTCCATAGCGGGTGTTTGAAAAGCAGATTGTTTGGGTGCTTTGCAATCGGCAAAATTGGTCGCCTTCAGAACTTTTCAATGAGTCTGTAGGAAATTCGACCAACAACCGCTCCGTCTCCTACTCCATCTCCTATTCTGTCTCCCATAAAACGATCCAGGAAAAACACAGTCTCAGGGCAAATCTTCGACAGGTTTGAGTGAAAAAACAGGCTTTGCCAAACGTATGCTTCCTGGCAAACGTCCTGCTAAAAATGATGCTGGCGTTAGTTCTTCCCCGATCCTGGGAATGCTATGTGGTCAGTTATGTCATTAGGGGCTGATCTTCATGGAGTGGTGCATCTCGCCGGACATCTTTTTCACTCGCAATTCCTCACCCTTCACATCCCTCCGCCCACGGCAAGGGGCATCGCTTATGAAGCAGGTTAATCGGTTGACGTTTCCGAATGGGCACCAGGCGACAACTGTGCAGTTCCGGCGAGGAGAAGGTCTGGATGCAACCCTGAAGAAACTTGACCTGGCATGTCCATGCCCTACCCTGGTTCTGGTGGGGGGAGCCAGTGGGTGTACGCCAGAGACGATGGAGCGGTTGCGATCGCTCTTCACCGAGATTCTTGCGCCCTTTGCCCAAGCCTATCCACTCCTCGTCATCGACGGCGGCACCGATGCAGGGGTGATGCAACTGATGGGGCAAGCGCGCCACACCATTGAGGGCACCTTCCCGCTATTGGGGATTGCGGCGATCGGCAACATCATTTTGCCCGACCTGCCACCCCCCATCGATGGAGCGCACCTGGAACCCCACCACACCCACTTTCTTCTGGTACCTGGAGCGATCTGGGGCGATGAGGCTCCCTGGATTGCGCGAGTGGCAACGGCGCTATCGGTTACGCAACCTTCGCTGACCATTTTGGTGAATGGCGGCAAGATTGCCTGGCAGGATGTGGAAAACAGCGTGCGGGAGCAGCGCTCGGTGCTGGTTGTTGGCGGCAGCGGACGTACTGCCGATGTGTTGGCGCAGGCCGTGTGGGGCGATCGCTCCAACGACCGCGCCAACCGCCTGGTAGATTCGGGTCTGCTCCATGCGATCGACCTCTTTGCCGAAACCCAATCCCTCTCAACGGATTTGCAACGCTTATTGACGCCAATCCAGGTAACAGCGAATGGGCGATCGCCCTCCACCCATGGTTCAAAAGGTGTTTCAAAAGGTATTTCAAAAGGTATTTCAAAAGGTATTTCAAAAGGTATTTCAAAAGGTTGAATCGGGAAAGCATCGGCTGGATGTCACTCATCCATGCATCGCCAAAGTAGGAAGGATGAATTTTGTGTTTGGAGCCGCGCGGCGCACGGCTCCAAACACAAAATTTATCCTTCAAATTGTTCATGGTGCGTCGTTCCCTGATGGGGATAGACTTTAGTGTGGTCAAAGGATGGTCGGGTGATAGCCTTCCCCGATTGGTTTGCAAAGTAACGCACAAGATTGAGGGAAGAGCGATCGCTCTCTGCAAACTACCGATAGAATATTTAACTTATAGATAACTTATAGAAAAATTTGGTTGTTCCGGTATTCCTAAATCGTCATTGCTATTTCTAACGCCTTTTTCACCGACTTGGTTATGACCATCCAGATCAATGAATTTGCGGAACATGGCTATCACATAGAAAAGCAGTTAGGCATTAATCGACCCGGTGGTCGTGTCACCTATTTAGCCACCCGATTGACGGATCAGCTCCCCGTCGTCCTTAAACACTTTCAATTTGCAACCTCAGAAAATGGGTGGTCGGATTACGATGCCCATCACCGTGAAATTGAGGTGTTACAAGGGCTGGAGCATCCCGGCATCCCCAAATATCTGGAATCTTTTCAAACCGCGAAAGGGTTCTGCATGGTGCAGGAGTACAAAGATGCCCTGCCCCTTTCCAAATCCCATAGCTTCAACCCCGATCAAATTCGCCAGATTGCTGTCTCGGTGCTCGACATTCTGGTTTATTTGCAAAATCGAATGCCAGCGGTCATCCATCGCGATATTAAGCCCGACAACATTTTGATTGATAAAGACGGCAATACCTTTCTAGTTGATTTTGGCTTTGCCCGTGTGGGGGATGGGGAAGTGGGCGTGAGCAGCGTGGTTAAAGGCACGCTGGGCTTTATGCCCCCTGAGCAGTTGTTTAATCGCCAACTTACTGAAGCCTCTGACCTGTATGGGTTGGGTATGACGCTCATTTGTTTGATTACGGGAACGAAAGCCGATGAAATTGGCAATTTGGTGGACATTAGCTATCAGGTGAAATTCAAGCATCTGGTGCCGAAGTTGAGCTTTCAGTGGGTGCGCTGGTTGGAAAAGATGGTGGAGCCGCGCACCAAGGATCGCTATGGGAATGCGATCGCCGCCCGTGAAGCCTTACCCGCTGCCTCTATTCGCCCGCCAGAATTGCAACTGAGCCAGGTCAAGGTTGACTTGCAGGCAACAGAAATTGGAGAACGGCTGGTGCAAACCATTTCTGTCAAAAATCCTATTCCTGACACTCTGCTCAAAGGACATTGGGAGGTTCAGTCAGCCTCGGAGCGATCGCCTGCCAACCCCTGGCTCAGAATTTCGCCTCAAGAATTTGAAGGCAATGAGATGGCGTTCCAAATCGAGGTAGATACCCGGCGGCTACGGGCTGACCAGCGCTATGAACAGCCCCTTGTTTTGCACACCAATGCCAACCCAGAGCAAACACCCATTGCGTTAACCGTACAAACTGCCCCATTGCCGATTCGGACGGAAGCGATTTCCTACCAGGCGTTGGGGCTTTTGTTTGTCGCCGTTCTGCTCCTCGCCCGCATCAACTTTGGCATGACGGGTGGCTTTAGCCCAGCGGCAGAAACGCTTTCTCTAGCCGTTCTCAGCAATTTAATTGGCACCGGCATGGGACTGGAAGCCTCTGCCTGGACGTTGGGAGCAACGGGGTCACGGGTGGGCGCATTTGCCAGTGGCATTGCGGGCATCGTCTGTCTGGTGCTGGTCGTAGCCATATGGCTGAGTTCCAGCATCCCGACGGGGGCAGGGCTGATGCTAGTGATTATGGCAAGTGTACTGGGGCTATGCTTTGGTTGGATTGCAGGACTACTCAATGGCATGGTGACAGAGCGGTTGGTTGCTGGCGATGCCAGTCCCTCGCTGTCGATGCGATTGGCAATTCTGACCACCATCCTGGCAAGCAGCCTGGCATCGGGGCTGACCTTCTCCTTCGCCTACTGGGGCATTGGAACGGCGATCGCCCTCTCCGCCCTGCCCTTGATAACGCTGCTGATCCACACGCCCCTGCGCCGCAATCACCTGATTGCCCAATATCGCCGCATGGAGCGACGCCGAATCGGGCGCTGATCTCAAATTTGTGGAGAACGGCAACTCGAGCAATCCCACTCTGAAGCCTGATCCCTCTTGCTATCGAGTAAAGCTTGGTCGTTTAGCCGGATCAAGGAGCCGTTTGCAGTCCGGCGATCAGTCCGCCGTAGAGAGTGTAGAATCGCGTTTCATCCAGCACTGCATCAGGGTTGTTCCAGGTTGCCGATACACAATAGTGTTTTCCCTCGGTCGAAGTTAGAGCGGTTGTCAGGTTCAAGACCCCTGGTTCAGACCCCCCTTTGAAGGCGACCTGCGCCCAATCGTCTGGATTCACCAGACCACCGCCCGGATTCACCTGCATCAGCGGCAAATCCGACACCTCTCCCATCAGTTCGCACAACTCCTGAGGGGTGAAGAACCATTCCACATCCAGGGCGGTCGGCTGTTCCCCAAAATCGGACACCGCCGGAAGGGGAGTCTGGGCAACCTCATCCAGCACTTGACGGCGCTGGTCTTCGGTTCCCTCACGATAGCGTTGGAGCAGGGCAGCATTTTGAGGTGCTTTCAGAACAAAGAGTTCGCGGGTGGTAAGAAACGGCTGATTTCGCGGAGACAGGGCGGCGATCGCCTCTCGCCCCACCAGTCGCATCAGCCGATCCGTTGCCGTATTGTCGCTCTGGGAAATCATTAACGTGGCAAGGGATTGCACCGTTAGCAAAGCACCATCAAACCAGGTCTGTAAGATGCCACTGGGTAAACTGCGATCCTCCGATTCCAACGCGACCACATCTCCCCAATCCAGACGACCCGCTTCAATCTCCTGCCGCAATGCTACCAGCACCGACAACTTAAAGGACGACCCCACAGCCAGGGGTTGATCCGCGTTCAGAGCTGCCAACTCTGTCGGCGTGCTTGTGCTAGTTTCAACCACCAGTAAGTTTGTCACGCCGGGGAAGGTCTGGAGCTGGGCGATCGCTTCTTCCAGACCCACTCCATTCGCTTGCAAGTTCTGAAACAGCAGTCCCACAATCTGTCCCTGAGCATTGAGGGCGATCGACGCTTGCAGGCTACCTCGCTCAAACTGAAGGCGGTAGCGATCGCCCTCCCTTTGCGCCTGCTGGAAGGCACCCAACTGCCCCTGAATATCCTGAATAATTTGTTCTGGAGGAACTGGAATTTGATTTAGAAACGAGTCAGCAAACCATTCCCGTTCTACCGTCGGAGCCGTAAACAATCGCTCCAGCACCATTTGAGGTGAAATCTGAGTCTGAGCCATGAGGGTAGATGATGCAGGAAGGAGCCTTGCCGCTACCGGGGATGGCAGCGACAACAGCAGAAGCAATGGAATTAGAAGAAGACGGAACATGGGAAGCAAGGCGATCACTACAGTCGGGCAGAATTATTGCCAATGATTTCTCACAATAACCGTTTCTAAGATATTCAACAGGCTCGCCATTTTTCTAGAACCCTTGATTCGGTCTGTCCTCCGCGCACGCTAAATCAAAGGTTCTAGGGAAAGTCTGCCTGGGTAGGCGGCAGCGAAATGCCCAGTTCTTCCAGATGGGTGGCGAGGTCACTCATGGCAAATATCCCATGCGGTTTCTTTCATTGTGCCGCATCGGGTCAGGCTGTTTTCTCACTTTCCCACACCGCCATTACTGAATTTCTCATTGCCGTAGGATAGAGGGAATGGGGGTGTGGGGCGATCGCCGTCCCATATTGCAGAGAAGGACGTATCAATATGGGGTTTGAGTTTGACGAGAAGAAGAGCCAGGCAAATAGGGAAAAGCATGGGATTGATTTCGTCGCTGCCCAGGTACTTTGGGATGATGCAGAGCGATTAGAAATTCCGGCGCTCACTGCCGACGAACCTCGCTCGATTGTTCTCGGTAAGATTGGAAGTAAGGTTTGGGCGGCGGTGATCACCTATCGTGGCGACAAAATCAGAATTATTTCAGTAAGACGGGCACGTAAACGTGAGGTAGAGCTGTATGAAAGCGGCAGATTTTGATAAAAAGTTTGATGATAACGAAGAAGATATCGTCGAACATCTCGACCTGTCTCAAATGCACCGTCCTGGTTATCAACAAAAAAACATCAGTGTAGACTTTCCAGTTTGGATGATTGAAGCCCTTGACCGTGAAGCGGAGCGTTTGGGCGTCACTCGTCAGTCCATCATCAAAGTTTGGATTTCCGAAAAACTGGAACAGCGCTATTCATCACCGAAGTAGTCTGAATCAACTTTTTTAACCGCATAGGTCTCTAGGGTTGAAACGCCCAGGTCATAGTCAATCATGTACTGCGCCAGTTGCTCTCCATCCACCAACACAATTTTGGTTTCATTGCGGGGCGCATAGCTTCTGGCTTGCTCCGTAAACTTTGAGGTGGTGATGAAAATTCCCTTACGTGCCCCTTGCCCAGCTAGTGCGCCGACAAATTTTTGAAGTTCTGGACGCCCCACAACATTATCTGTCCAACGCTTTGCCTGGACGTAGATCACATCCAAGCCCAGCTTGTCCTCCTTGATGATGCCGTCAATGCCTTCATCACCACTCTTACCAATCGCCCTTCCTGCCTCGTGAATTGAACCGCCATAGCCCATCTTCACCAGCAACTCGACGACCAACTGCTCAAAGAACTCCGATGAACAAGCTTTTACCCTTTCTAATAAATCTTGGGCAAGGGCTTTTCGGAGGTTTTGGTAAGCAGCCTCCAGGGTTTCTTGGGGTGTTTCAGCGGCTGTACTCTCGTTATCGTCGCTGTTCGTCGTTTTGCCGTTTGGAGTTGCACCGATAAATTCCAAGTACTCCGGGAACTGCTTGAGGATCCGCACATTGATCGTGGGAGGATTATGGCGCAAAAGTTCACTACCCCGGTCGGTAATTTTGAAGAGCGATCGCCCCGGTGACTCTAACAAACCTGCTTTCTTCAAATGTGTTCTTGCCCATCCCACCCGATTATCAAAGATCGGCTGTCTGCCACTGGGCAAGAGTTCTTTGCGTTCAGCATCACTAAGATTAAAGCAGTGGGCAAGATGTTCGATCGCCTCTCGGAGCGTATGCTCATGGGCATCGTTGGCAAACTGCATCAACGGCAGCATGACAGTCTGAAAGTCGGGAATGGTCATGATCAATCTTTCCAGCTTACAAGCAATTGAAAAGGAGCCGCATTGCTCTTGCTGATGCTATTTTTCCCAGACGACGGAATACCGTAACATTCGGGTTCCAGGAAATGCAGAGAAGTACGGTTGTCTGCTTGTCCATTCCACTGCTGGTTTCGCTCACGTCATTGTCCAGTGTCGTAGGATGGAGGAACGCAAGATCAAGCGATGGGGGAAAGGTTTAGAGTTTGAGCGATCTCCCCAAAACTCATCGTCTCTCTGCTTCCCCGACTCGTCATTCTTTGGTTTCATGCGTAGGCGATCGCCCTCTTCTGGTCCTCAAGCCCGGTTTCTGCAAATTGTTGCCAATACGCCCCGGCTGCTGCGGCTGGTGTGGGAAGCGACGCCCGGTGTCTTTTTGATGACGCTGGTGGTGACGGTGGGGTTAGCGCTGATTCCGGCGGCACAGCTTTATGTGAACAAGCTGATTGTGGATCGGGTGATTGCGGAGATTGCCGAGCCGGGGATTGATTGGACGCCGTTGTTGTGGCTGGTGGGGGCGGGTTTGTCGCTGATGCTGGCGCAGAGTGGGTTGAACCAGGCGAATAACTATGTGTCGCAGGTGTTGAGCGATCGCTTCACCCTCCATGCCAACCGGGTGTTGTTGCAGCAAGCCATCAGTCTGGATCTGGCGCACTACGAACTGCCTGCCTTCTACGACACCCTCAGTCGTGCCCAGCAGAGCGGTAGCGCCTATCCTGTGCGGGTACTGGGAACCCTGACCACCCTGGCGGGGCAGGTGCTCACCTTTGCCGGGTTACTCAGCCTGCTCCTCAGCTTTCATCCGTCGATTGTGTTGCTGCTGGTGGGGTCGGCACTGCCTGCGCTGTGGGTGGGCATTCGCTTTTCGGGGGTGCGGTTTCGGCTGATGCGTCGCCAAACCCAAAGCGGCAGACTGGCAGAATATTTGCAGAAAGTGCTGACCACCCAGGAGTTTGTCAAAGAAGTGCGCCTCTTTAACCTGGGCAACTACTTGCTGGGGCAGTGGCAGGAGATTCGCGATCGCTTCAATCGAGAGCTTGCCGAAGTTGCCGGAAAGCAAGCCCTGCTGCGGTTTGGGGTGGGGCTGATGTCTACCCTCGGCTTCTATGGAGCCTATGCCTGGGTGATTGTCGCCACTTTGCAACAGCGTATCACCGTGGGCGACCTGACGATGTACACTGGGGCATTCCAGCAGTCCCAGGGCTTGATCCAGAGCATCCTCTTCAGTGTGGCGCTAGTGTATGAGTACAACCTGTTTGTCACCCAATACTTCGAGTTTCTCAATTTGGAGCCAGAAGTCGTCACCCCCAGCCACCCTGTCGCCTTCCCCACGCCCATGCAGGAAGGGCTGGTGCTGCAAAATGTGGGCTTCACCTATCCGGGGGCGACCGAGCCGACCCTGCACGACATCAACCTCTCGGTGCGACCGGGGGAAAGCATCGCCCTGGTGGGCATGAACGGCGCAGGCAAAACGACCCTACTCAAGCTGCTCACCCGCTTCTATGACGTGGAAAAAGGCAGCATCACCATCGACAGCATCCCGCTCCATGCCTTTGATCTGGCGGAGTTGCGGCGGAATGTGGGAGTCGTGTTCCAGGACTTCTCCCGCTACAACCTGAGCGTGCAAGACAACATCGGCTTCGGCGACTTGCAGCGCCACCAGGATCTCGATCGCATCGAAAAAGCCGCCAAAGAAGCGGGAGCTGCCAAGCTCATCTCCGCCCTGGAATATGGCTACCAGACCATCCTGGGCAAAACCTTTGAGGAAAGCACCGAACTCTCCGGCGGGCAGTGGCAGAAGGTCGGGCTGGCACGGGCGTTCATGACCCCCGCCCAAATCCTGATCCTCGATGAACCCACAGCCGCATTGGATGCGATCGCCGAATTCGATCTCTTCCAACGCTTCCAGGAACTCACCCGTGGCAAAATGACCTTCCTCGTCAGCCACCGCTTCTCCACCGTCCGCATGGCAGACCGCATCGTGGTGCTGGAGCACGGCACCATCCGCGAAATGGGCAGCCACAACGATCTCATGGAAAAAGGCGGCATGTACGCCGAAATGTTCCGCCTCCAAGCATCGAGTTATCGCGATCGCGTTTGAGATAGCCCTTACAAACCCTACAGTCCAAAATTGAAGTCGATGTTTCAGGCGCAACAACGCCCGCAAATGAATTGCGGGCTATCAATATAAAGTCCGTTGAAACGGACTGAGCCGCTTTTCCCTTTTCTTTAACCCACTGGAAGTGGGTTTTCCAGACTAGCCCGCAATTCTATTTGCGGGCGGGCAAAGAGCGCAGCCACCAAACCCCCAATCCAAAATCAAGCGCAGTTGAGCGATCGCACCCACTCCCGCAACTTCATCTCTGCCGCCACCTCATCCTGACGCGCCTCCGCCAGAAACTCGTACAGTTTGATTTTCGGCACCTTGGGAAAGGTAGGACTGGCATCTATTTCTTCGTAGCGATCTCCCTGAAGCCGATAAATCCGCCAGGTTTCCCCGTTGTAGCGCCAAAACTCTGGAACCCCCATGCTGGCGTAAAACCGCAGCTTGTTAATATCCGTGTGCGTAATATCCACTTCGACAACCAGATCCGGGGGCGGGTCATGCTCCAAATTCACAGTGCGTCCCGCAACCAGCGGCTGATTCTGAATGTAGTAGGCATTGTCCGGTTCTGCCGATCGATCCAATGCCTCTCGATCGAGCGTGGTTGACCCCATCGTTTTCAGCTTCATCCCCCGCTCAACGATCAGTATCGAAATAAATCGCTCAATTAAACGGGATGAAAACTCATGCTCCTCAAGTGGGTTCGTAACTTCCAGCAATCCTTGATCATAGGTAAACCGCATCATCCGATTCTCACTCAATGCCTGCCGAATCGTTTGATAGCGCTGCCAGTCGAGATAACGAAAGAGCACCCGCCGCTCACCAACAGACTTGGCGACGGGCTGAGCCACGATGGGTGGAATAGCAGGAGGGCTAACCATGAGCTTGTCCTGAACGTGAGAGCGATCGCCCTTTCATCGTAAAACAACCAGGAAAACCAGGTTCACGCAATTCGCTCCCCATTGCTACGATGACGGAGGCAGCTATAGAAGGTGCATGCGCTTCCGTTTGCATCAGGCTGCATGGTCAGGTCCAAAATACCCAAACCAAAATACCAACATGCTCGCCATTTTTCTAAAACCCTGGATTTTGCGTGCGCGAAGCGCACGCAAAATCCAGGGTTTTAGAAAAATGGCGAAGGTATTGAAATGCCCAAAACTATTAAGACGGGGATAGGAACAAGGATGAAACGGCGATCGCTCCTGGTTGGCTCTGGCGCATTGTTACTGGCATCGGCACTGAGCGGATGTCAGGGGGCAAATGTGCCGTTGCTCCCGGTGGCGCTGCTCGAAGATTCTGTTCCCCCTATTCTGCTGAGTGAACTGGAAGAGGCTTTAACCGAACAGATTCGGTTGCGGGTCGTCCCCATCGACACCCTGAGCCGCATGTATGACCTGCTGCAGCGGGGGGGCGTGCCAGCGGTCTCCCTTCTGCGGCGGCTGTTTCAGTGGCAATCGCCCCCGCCTAGCCAGTTGGCGACACTGGGGGATGGATGGCTGACCTCGGCGATCCGCGAAAACCTGATTGCGCCGCTGGAAGTGGAGGAACTGGCAGGCTGGGAGCGACTGCCGGAAATGTGGCGATCGCTGGTGCGGCGGGATGACCAGGGTTTGATGGCGGAGGATGGGCAGGTGTGGGGTGCGCCCTACCGCTGGGGAATGCTGGCGATCGTCTACCGCAAAGACCATTTTCCGGAGGAACCGCCGCGCGACTGGGATGTGCTGTGGCGCGATGACCTGGCACGACGCATTGCGCTGCCCAACCGTGCCCGTGCTGTGCTGGGGCTGACCCTGAAGTATCTGGGGCATTCTGCCAATGCCACCGATCTCGATCGCCGTTCCGACCTGCCCGCAGCCCTGGCTGCCCTGAATCAGCAGGTGCGGCTCTACAGCTCCGATGCCTACCTGCAACCGCTCGTTCTGGGGGATGTCTCCCTGGCGGTAGGCTGGACGACGGATATTCTGCCTGTACTGAAGCGTAATCCTCGTCTTGCTGCCGTTATTCCTGCGTCGGGCACGCTGCTCACGGCAGATCTGTGGGTCAAACCCAGGGCGGAAGTGTCACCTGTTGAGGAAGAGGTGCTGCAAAACTGGATCGAGTTTTTCTGGCGACCTGTTAATGCGGTGCGGCTTTCCCTCCTCAGTCCAGCCGCTTCACCTGTAGTGATTACCCAGAGAGAGGGGCTGCCGGATAGTTTGCGCTCCAATCCGTTGTTGCTGCCGATTCCTTCTATTTTGAATGAGAGCGAGTTTCTGTTACCCCTGACGCCTGCTATCGCCGAAACCTACTCCGAGTTGTGGCAGCAGATGCGCTTTGGGAATTTGTAGTCTCTGGTAAAGACGTGCCCCCTGCCCAGTTGAGGAACAGATCGCAGTTTTCTTGCAACTGAATCAGGTCGCCTGTGTCCTGGTAGTCGCACAGGTAGGCGGCAAGCAAGTCATTGCGGCGATCGTACACGCGGGTAATGAAGCCGTACTCTTGGGCAGAGGTGCCAAAGCGGTTGACAAAGGCATAGCGCTCGATGGGCTGGTAGATGCTCCACACCTGCTCATTCACCATCAGGTCTACCCGTGCAGGCAAGCCATCCTCCGCTGGAAACGCCGCCCAATTTTCTAGCAGGCGATCGCCAAATTGCTGCTCTACCCACCACAAGCTGGGAGCGGTTAGCCCCGACTGGGAGATGTCAGCGGAGGTAATCACATTGGGATACTCATCCTGCTGTCGGGGATCAAACACATCGGGATTCAGTGGATCCATCAAGAGCAACAGCAGCCGGAGTTGCAGGGGGGTGTTTTCTTCGGCGATCGCCGAAACCGCCGCAAACAGGCAAATGCTCCCCATCAGCGGGACGATCATCAGACACCTCAGCAGTATTCTCCATCCGTTACGGCACTCTCGGGTGCCCAATACTGCCTGTTGTTTCTGGTTGCGTGGCTTGACTTGCTTGAGTTGCATCATTTGCCGTTGATGAATGCTGTTTTAATGAAACGCTGTTGACGAAAATGCTGTAACCCCAGTCTTAGCCCAATTCTAAAGTCTCGGCAATGTTGTTGCAGAAATTGCATCCCATCCCCCCGTCAAATGAAATTTGGTGGGGAATGGAGGTCATGATATTTGGTCGATTCTGTCGGATCTACCATCACGAAAATCCATAGGCTCGCCATTTTTCCAGAACCCTTGATTTTGCGTTCGCGCACGCAAAATCAAGGGTTCTCTATTTTCTTGCTTAGGGATCTGCGGCTTAATAAAATCCCCATTTTTGAGAGAGAAGGCTGGCAAAGCCAGCCTTCTCTCTCAAAAATGGGGATATTCCTTCTCAGAAATCTCCTTAGGATCACGTACGAAATAAAACCCGGAATTTTTGATGAGAAGCGCGGCATTGCCGCGCTTCTCATCAAAAATTCCGGGTTTTATTTTATTTTCGATCCTTAGAAAAATGGCGGAGGGATTGGAAAATCTATTTTGATTCTTCTCACCTCGGTTCCCTCTAAAGGCAAAATAGGTAGAGTATCCTCACCCGCTTTCTATGGTTCCTATCTTTGCAACGACCGTCGATCGCCTCACGGATCACATTGCGCGTTATAAAAAACAGGTGGACTACTTAGCCATTCGCCTGGAAGAATCCGACAGCACCGATATTTTGCTGCGTCGGGGCAAGGTCGAAACTCTCAGCGAGGCGCTTTCCGTCGGCGGGCAGGTGCGCGCCTGCTATCGCGGGGGCTGGGGTTTTGCCAGCTTCAACAACCTGGCAGACCTGGCAGCTCGCATTGAGGAGGCGATCGCCGCTGCCCGACTCGTTGGCGATGGCATCACCGAGCTTGCCCCCATTCCCATCATTCAAGACAGCCGCCCGCTACAGCTTTCTGGCTCCCATCCCCGCACCATTCCCCTCAGCCGCAAGAAAGACCTCTGCGCCCACTACGCCGAGTTACTACGGAGCGTGGACGATCGCATCACCACCACCTCCGTCCGCTACAACGACTGCACCCAGCACATCCTTTTCACCACCTCCGAGGGCACGCTGATTGAGCAGTCCTGGGTAGATATGGAAATGCGCTTTGCCGCTACCGCCCGCAATGGCGAAACGGTACAAACCGGGCGAGAAACCACCGGATCGCGACGCGCCTACGAGGAAATGGAACAACTCGACGACCAGGTGCAAAGTGCCGCAAAGCGGGCGGTAGATGCGCTCCATCTGCCTCCGGTCAAGGGCAATGTTTACACCGTCGTTATCGATCCCATTCTGTCGGGTTTGTTTGTCCATGAAGCGTTTGGGCATCTTTCCGAAGCGGACATGATCTACGAGAACCCCGATTTGATGGAAGTGATGACCCTGGGGCGGCAGTTTGGTCCCAAAGATTTACAAATTTTTGATGGAGCCGCACCCGAGGGTCATCGGGGTAGCTACCCCTACGACGACGAAGGCACCCCCGCCAGCACCACCCAACTGATCCGCGATGGGGTGCTGGTGGGACGGCTGCACTCGCGGGAAACCGCCGGGAAGCTGGAGGAAGCCGCTACAGGGAATGCCCGCTGCCTCAGCTACCAGTTTCCGCCCCTGGTACGCATGACCAATACCTGGATCGAGCGGGGCAATACGCCTGTCGATCAGCTATTCGACGGCATTGAAGAAGGGGTGTATGCCCGCAACTGGCTGGGGGGCATGACCAATGGCGAAATGTTTACCTTCACCGCTGGAGAAGGTTGGATGATCCGTCAGGGCAAGCTGGCGGAGCCTGTGCGCGACCTCACCCTTTCGGGCAATGTGTTCCAGACCTTGGGGGATATTGAGGCGATCGGCGATGACTTCCGGTGGGATGAGTCGGGCGGTTGCGGCAAGGGCGGGCAGAGCGGGATGCCCGTGGGCTGTGGTGGTCCCAGTCTCCGCATCCGCAATGTGGTGGTCGGCGGCGAGGCAGCAGACGACTGATGCAGGAGTCCCGCTGTCGCTGTGGCTGGGTGACGGATGACCCGCTCTATATCGCTTACCACGATGAGGAGTGGGGCGTTCCGGTACATGATGACCCGCACCTCTTTGAATTTTTGATTCTGGAGGGAGCGCAGGCAGGGCTGAGCTGGATTACCGTGCTGCGGAAGCGCGAAGGCTATCGCGAAGCCTTCGACAACTTCGATGTGGAACGGGTCGCCGCCTACGATGACGACAAAATTGCTACCCTCCTCACCAATCCCAACATCATTCGCAATCGCCTCAAGGTTCAGGCAGCGGTCAAAAATGCCCGTGCGGTACTGGCGATTCAGGCAGAATTTGGCAGCCTGGATGCTTACCTCTGGCGGTTTGTGAACCATCAGCCCATCATCAATGCCTGGAAAACCCTGGAGGAGGTGCCTGCGGTGACCCCAGAAGCCCAGGCAATGAGCAAAGACTTGAAAAAGCGGGGCTGTACGTTCGTGGGTTCCACCATTTGCTACGCCCTCATGCAAGCCTGCGGCTTTGTCAACGACCATACGACCAACTGCTTTCGCTACCCAGAGCTTCTGCTGTAGGGTGCTGTTAGGCGTAGCCGTAACGCACCATTGGGTAAGGATGTGATGCGTTACGCTGTCGCTAACGCATCCTACGAAAAATTAAGGCTACTTGTTTAAGAGAATCTCAAGACCCGTTGTTTCCGCGATCGCAGGCATCCAGAAAGGCTGAATGCCTGAAATGACAAGCTTTTTGTGGATGCCCATTTTCATGGGCATGACAGTGCGGTTGTCTCTTGTTGGGATTGACTGCCACTTCAACAACTTAATTCCAGGTAGAAACTGACTGTACCTTTATCTATCAGGTTTCTGCATTTCCTGGAGGTAAGCGTCGCTGCCGATCGCCTCTAACCGCTCTTGCTTGGCGAGGACGGAATCTCGGAGGGACTGGCGATAGTGCTGCACCTGTGCCATTAGCTCAGCATCATGCGTAGCGAGGATTTGAACCGCGAGCAGCCCAGCATTGCGGGCATTGCCGATCGCCACCGTTGCGACGGGAATCCCAGCGGGCATTTGCACGATGGAGTAGAGGGAATCGACCCCCTGCAACTGGCGACTGGAAACGGGCACGCCAATCACCGGGAGGGGCGAAATCGCCGCCACCATCCCCGGCAGGTGAGCCGCGCCTCCGGCTCCGGCAATGATTACCTGAATGCCCCGCTTGTGGGCGGTTTCGGCATATTCCACCATGCGGTGGGGGGTGCGATGGGCGGAGACGATCGCCACTTCATGCGCCACCTGAAAATCCTGGCAGACGGCGATCGCTCCCTGCATAGTGGGCAGGTCAGAGTCGCTGCCCATGATGATGCCAATGCGCGGCTGAGTCATAATCGATGCCAACCAGCCGGATCCTTAGTTTTCGTCCATCGCCGCGAAGACCATCGCGCAGAAAGCGAAGGCAAACACCATCGGCATGGGGTTTTGGAGCCAGACACCCGTGGTGAGGGCGATCGCTGACACACTCCAAACCATCGCGAACCAGAGGCGCTCAGCAGGGCTTGCCCCTTTCTCAGCCTTAATCAGTTGCAATTCCTGGGAGGGAATGGGCAACGGCATTACTGCTTGGGGGGGAAACGCCCAATACTCGTCGCATTGCCGGAACGGTTCGCTCCAATTGTTGGCGCGACACCATTCTTGAATCCACGACATGCAGTATTTGTTCATTGCCAATTTCATGACTATCTCCGAGCACAACAAAGCAGACATCTTGAGTCTGCAAATGACCGACCAGAGTTCTCGCTCTGGCAAAAAACGTAGCAACAATACCTTCAGACAGCCTTCAGACAGCGTCCCGTCCCTTATGGGTTCATGGACTGGCGCTGGACGCCGCTTTCAAACCTGCAAAACAAACTTCGAGCCAAAAATCTTTCAGAGATACCTACGAAAGCCTTAAAACGCTACGGCTGACAACCGCTGTTAGATTGCCATTACTTATGAACGGTATCAAATCTGCTGAGGGAACTTCTCAGGTCAGACATTATTTGTAACTTAGCAAAGGTTCACCAGAGGATGAAACTCCCTTACGGTCTAGTTTGTACCCTAATTGGGCGATCGCCCCGAAATATTGCATTGTCTTAAGTAATCTCAGATTCGGTTAACCGCCAAACCCCCCAAATGTAGATGATGTGCGCCGCTTGGCGGCGCACATCATCTACATTTGGGGGTTTGACAGGATTAGATTTTAAGACGCGCTGATCCGTCCGGTGAGGGGCGAACTGGCACTGGCGGTGCCCTGAATCGGAATCCGTCCGGCGAGGTATGCCAAACGTCCGGCAATGGTTGCCATGCCCATTGCCTGCGCCATCGCAACGGGATTTTGGGCTTTGGCGATCGCCGTATTAATCAGCAACGCATCGGCTCCCATCTCCATTGCCTGTGCCGCTTCGCTGGGGGTGCCAATCCCCGCATCCACCACCACGGGAACCTTTGCGTTTTCGATGATGATCTGGATATTGGCGGCATTGCGGATGCCCTGCCCGGAGCCGATGGGCGAACCAAGGGGCATCACCGTGGCGCAGCCTGCCTCTTCCAATCGTTTTGCCAGCAACGGATCGGCGTTGATGTAGGGCAGCACGGCAAAGCCTTCCTTCACCAGCTTTTCTGCGGCTTCCAGCGTCCCAATCGGGTCGGGCAGCAGATATTGGGAATCGGGGATAACTTCCAGCTTGACGAAGTTGTTGTCTTCCTGACCCAACAGTTTCGCCATTTCGCGCCCCAGGCGGGCGACGCGCACCGCTTCTTCGGCGGTCTGGCAGCCAGCGGTGTTGGGCAGCATCCAGATCTTCGACCAGTCCAGGGCTTCGGCTAAGCCTTCGTGTCCCGGCGCATTGGTTTGAACGCGGCGCACGGCAACCGTAATGATTTCGCAGCCGCTGGCGGCGACGCTCTGCCGCATCACATCGAAGTCGTTGTACTTCCCGGTGCCCGTCATCAGGCGGGAGTGGAAGGTGCGTCCGGCTATGACCAGGGAGCGATCGCCCGCCTGCACGGCTGTTTTTTCCGATAGAGAGGCGGGGGTAGAAGGAGTCGCATGTTCCAGGGTGGGAGATTGAGTCATGGGTTTGGTTGAGGCATGAGTGGTAGGTTGAGCGGGAACAGGAGCCGCCGTTGGAGCCAGGAAGCGCTCCCAGGAAAAATGGGGCAGGAGCGGAGCAATTTCGTGCTTCGTCACCCAGTCAGCCATCAGCCGGGCGGTGATGGGGGCTAGCAGGATGCCGTTGCGGTGATGCCCGAGCGCCAGCGACAAGTTCTCATAGGGGCTGGCTCCCAGAATGGGCTGCTGGTCGGGCGTTGCCGGACGGAAGCCCCACCAGCATTCCTGAATGGGGAAGTGGGCGATCGCCGGAACCAACCGCATCGCCTGACTCAGCAACTCCTGCAAGCCCGCTGGGGTATTGTTGGGGGTGAAGCCAACCGATTCCACCGTTGCACCCACGATGATGCGCCCATCGCGACGGGGCACGATGTAAACGCTATCGGGACCAAACAGCACCCGCTGCAAGGGCAACTCAGCCGCATCCGCCGAGGGAGCTGTCACGGAAAACATTTGTCCCTTAAGGGGCTGCACGGGAACGGGGAGCAACGCCTGCGACCAGGCTCCCGTCGCCAGGATGTAGTGCTGCGCCTGCCAGGTGTCGGAGGGCGATCGCAGCCCCACCACACGCCCCTGGCGGCGCTTCACATCCGTCACCGCCACCCCTTCGTGGATAGTTACGCCCAGGGATTCTGCCGCCGATCGCAGGGCACAGGTCAGCGCCCGGTTATCCACCTGCCCTTCTTCGGGCAACCACCAGCCGCCAACGATATCGGAGCTGAGTCCTGGTTGTGCCAGGTGGATCGCCGCCTTATCCAACCAGCGACGGGTGGGTGTAGTCGTGGTTAACTCGCGATCGCCAGGCAATTCATAGGTTGGGGCGAGGATGCCGCACGCCTGGTAGCCCGTGTCGGCACCGCTCACGTCTTCGATCTTGCGTACCCACTCGGGAAAGGCTTCCAGGCTTTGCAGCGACAAATTCCGCATGGCTCCAGGGGGTAGCTCCTCCGCCTGGGGTGCCAGCATCCCCGCCGCTGCGTGGGCGGCCGCCTGCCGAAAGTCGCGGCTCAACACCGTCACCGATGTGCCCCGCAATTTGAGTTCGACGGCGATCGCCAACCCCATAATGCCGCCGCCAACAATCAAAACTTCATCTTCTGTCCGCATGGCTCCTCGCTGCCTTGCTGTCCTGATATTCGCTCTTTCCACTCTAGGCGATTTCCAGGGTGCTCAGCCGACGAATCCAGCCTGAGTCAAGAACATCCCGATTTTTTTGAAAGAGGGCGCAGTTTAGCCGCGCCCTCTCTCAAAAATTGGGATTTTATTAATCCGCAGAGCGCTTACCACATGGCAGGGACACCACGACCGCCGCCCGACCCTGATGTGCCGCCTTGTCCTCCAAAGCCCTGGGTTTGCGTCCGTTCATTCTCAACGGGTCCGGTTGTCGAGAAACCCCCAGCGCCAGAGCCAACATTGTTGGGAACAGTGTTTGAACCCGGTCGATTGGGCGATGCAGTTGTATCCTGTGGACGAGCGGTGGGTGTTCGGGCGGAGGTTCCAAAAGGATTCCGAACGGCGGCTCCATTTTGTAAATAGGGTGTACCAATGATGAGTGCCAGGGCGACTAGAATCCCAAAGCCAATGATTCGTAAAACGCCCGTTGCTAGCGTCCCCACCAGGGCAGCCAGCAATCCAAACACGATCAAAAACCCGATCAGTTCCATCACGTCCATAGTATTCATCGCCCTTTAGACTCGGCTTTTCCATCATCGCGCAGATAACCAGGGATGGCGAAGGTTTTTCCCCTTCCCACCCGTAGATTCACTCTTTTGGCGCTACCAGACAGGGCGATCGCCCTGTCCCCAAAAGCCGTCGTACTTTGTCACCGTAACATCGCCTATCACATTGGTTTGGCAAGCCAAACGGCGACTTTTTTCGGCAGAATGTGGCGGTAAAGACAGGCGTGTTTTCTCACGCCATGTCATCTCCGACACCTCTCCTTCTACCCCCACCGCACAGGTGCCACAGGTGCCAATGCCGTAGCAGTTGATCACCGTGGCAGGTTGGTTATAAAGCTCAATTCCCTGCTGCAATAAAACCTGGCGGAGGTTGTCTCCCCGCTCACATTCAAAGGTTTTTCCCTGGGCAGTTACAGTCGGCATGTTCTCCTCCGGTATGTCTACACAGTTGGGAGATAACACGTGAGGGATGAGGTGCTGAGTTAGTGCATGAAGCTCACGCCGCATTTACCGGGCTACATTAACACAGACCCAAACCCAAACCCTGTCGCCTTTTCCCTTATGCAGATGATTTTGCTCCTTTAGATGACAGGCGATTAGATGAAAAGCGATCGCCCATTCCACTATTTTAAGGGACAGATGATTTCAATTTTCTTAAGAAGCAAAATTGCGTCTGTAGAAGTTGCCCCGATTTGAACCAGAATGGAAAGACTATCTATTGTTGTTAGGGCGATCGCCCGCCCAAGGGAATCGCCTGAATGCCCATCTTGAGCTAAGCTGCCTTGAGATAAGCAGAAGAAAAACCAAAGTCATTCAAATCGTCCTACGTTTAAAGATGACCTTTGATGAATATGACTGGGACGATTTTGGTTTCATCTGATCGTTTCATCTGGTCATTTCATCTGTATTGATTGTCTGTATTGATTGTCTGTTTTTAACCTCTGTTTTTGTTCCCTCGCATTTTGCTGCAACCAATGACCACTGCCACTGCATCCGAAACCATCTGGATCTACGACACCACCCTGCGCGATGGCGCACAGCGGGAAGGCATTGCCCTGTCGCTCGAAGACAAAGTGCGCATTGCCCGTCAGCTCGATCGCCTGGGCATTCCCTTCATTGAGGGTGGCTGGCCCGGTGCCAATCCCAAAGATGTGCAGTTCTTTTGGCAGATTCGAGAGGAACCCCTGACCCAGGCAGAAATTGTGGCGTTTTGCTCCACCCGCCGCCCCGGACGCACGGCGGATGCCGATCCCATGTTGCAGCCCATCCTCTCAGCAGGCACGCGGTGGGTAGCAGTGTTTGGCAAATCCTGGGACTTGCATGTGACCGACAGCCTGAAAACCAGCCTGGACGAGAACCTGGAAATGATCCGCGATACCCTCTCCTACTTCCGCTCCCAGGGACGACGGGTAATTTATGATGCGGAGCACTGGTTTGATGGCTACAAAGCAAACCCAGACTATGCCCTGGAGACGTTGAAAGCGGCGATCGCCGGAGGAGCCGAGTGGCTGGTGCTATGCGACACCAACGGCGGCACGCTGCCCCACGACGTACAGGCGATCGTCCAGGCCGTGCGCCAACTGATCGAAAGCGATGAAGGCAAAGCATTGCAGACCGCCGACCAACCGCCCAAAATCGGCATCCATACCCACAACGACTCTGGCACTGCCGTCGCCAATGCCCTCTCAGCGGTGATGGAAGGCGCACGCATGGTGCAGGGAACCATCAATGGTTATGGCGAACGCTGCGGCAATGCCAACCTGTGCTCCGTGATCCCCAACTTACAACTCAAACTGGGTTACCGCTGCGTCGAGCCAGCGCAACTGGCAACCCTGAGCGAATCTAGCCGCCTGATCAGCGAGATTGTGAACCTTGCCCCCGACGACCATGCGCCCTACGTTGGGCTGTCTGCCTTCGCCCACAAAGGCGGCATCCATGTCAGCGCCGTCGAAAAAAATCCCGTTACCTACGAGCATGTCTCCCCCGATGCCGTAGGCAACCGTCGCCGCATCGTCATTTCCGACCAGGCGGGGATCAGCAACATCCTCGCCAAAGCCCGCAGCTTTGGGATCGAACTCGCGAAGGAGTCGCCCACCTGTCGGCAGTTGCTCCAAAATCTGAAGAACCTGGAGAATGAGGGCTACCAGTTTGAGGCGGCAGAAGCCAGTTTTGAACTGCTGATGCGGGAAGCCCTGGGGCAGCGCCATTCCTTTTTCTCCGTCAAAGGCTTCCATGTGTATTGCCAGATGAATCCGGATACCGACACCTGGAGCACGGATTCTCAGGCAACGGTTAAGGTCACGGTAGATGGACAGGACGTTCTTGAAGCGGGCGAGGGCAATGGTCCGGTGTCGGCGCTGGATGCAGCCTTGCGGAAGGCACTGGTGAGCATTTACCCGGAAATTGCCTCCTTCCAACTAACGGACTATAAGGTGCGGATTCTCGATGGAAAGTCGGGCACCTCCGCCAAGACCCGCGTGCTGGTGGAGTCGAGCAACGGACTCCAGCGCTGGACGACCGTGGGCGTTTCCACCAATATCATCGAGGCATCCTACCAGGCTGTCGTCGAAGGGCTGGAATATGGGCTAATGCTGAAAAATCGCGCCAGGCTGGCTCTAGAAACCTCTTCGATCGCCGCTGAATCCTGAATCAGTAGGAGCGATCGCCCCTCCATCTCCATCTCCATCTCTCTCATAACACCCCATTCACCAAACTCTACCCACAACCATCGCCCCTATCCATGCGAAAACTCTACTTTTTACTGCCAGGAACGGGAGGCAAATTTGCCTGCGGCGGGTTGTGGGCAGAGTTAAAAACCATGCGGTTGGCGCAGCAGCTTTGCCCTGCGGAGGTCGTCACCTATCGCCAGCGGGAAAAAGACACCTTGTTCCTGGATGATCTGCTGCAATCCCCACCGGACGATGAGGCGATCTTCGTCTTGAGCTGGGGCTTTGATGTGCCCAAGCTGATTCGCCAGGTGGGCGATCGCCCTGCCATCTACCATGCCCACAGCGCAGGCTACGGCTTCTCCGTGCCTGCCAGAATCCCTATCATCACCGTCAGCCGCAACACGCTAGGCTACTGGGGGCAGCGTGCGCCCCACTCGCTGATCTACTACCTGCCCAACGAGATTTCGGAGGAGTTTTGCGATCGCCATCTCCCCCGCGATATCGATGTGCTGGTGCAAGCCCGAAAATCCTCTAGCTACCTCTTGAATCAACTTGTCCCCGCCCTCAAAAAAGAGTGCAATGTTTGCGTTGTTGATAGTTATGTCGAAGATTTAGCAGCTCTTTTTAATCGAGCCAAAGTCTATCTTTATGACTCGGCAGAATACTGGGCACTGCAACGGGTGAGTGAAGGCTTTGGGTTGCAACCATTGGAGGCGATCGCCTGCGGTTGTCAGGTCTTCTCCAGTGTCAATGGAGGGCTTTCCGACTATCTTGATCCCGAATTTAATTGCAGAAAAATCGCTGGATATTCTACTGAATTTGATATTTTTCGAATCAAACAAGTACTCGAAAATGGTGCCCAAAGCGGTATCCAAAGCGGTGCCCAAAGCAGTGTAGACTCTGCGAGGGATTATGGATTTTTACAGGAGTATCGAAAAAATAACATCCTTCAAAAGTTAGAAATGATTCTCGGTGAGGTTAATCGTTTTTTCGATCATCAAAAAACATATCCCAGTAGTATTTTACCCCTGACAAAATATCGCTTTATCCGCCTTTTCTTAAGCAAAAATTTTGAAAAAATTAAGCGTCGCCTTCACTAAAATTTAGAAAAATCTGTTAGGCTCGGATTGTTAGTGTTTACAAAGCTACACGGATCATAGGGTGCTACTGTAGAAGGGCTTGATCGCAGATTGCGGTATCTAGTTACCCACTAGCCTGAATATTTACTAAGCTTGAAGTAAAGCAGAAGTAGAGCAAGTTTGAAGGTGCCCAAGGTAGCATCGTCAGGGGCTGACGTAGTGCTTTTATCGGGGTTGCATTCTAAGTTTAATTGGAAATAGTTGAGAATAATTGGAAATTAGATTTGGCAGTAGTTTAGTAGCTAAAAACTATAGAAAAAGTTCTTTAAACTAGTTTGATAAGTACATGGTCATAAATAAAGCCAGTGGGGTGCGTCCCCGGCTGTGGGTGCACCGCACCATAGCTTCGTTTATTTATGGCTGTTCACTTAGTTAACTAGCTCATGTAGTTTTTGCTACGTAAATTTGTTCGTTTCCAGTGTCGTTTAATACTTTTGCCCGTTTGTTCCATCTGTTCTATTACGTATCTTCCATCACCGCTTCATTGAAAGATGTCTAGTAACATACCTACCGAAACTCAAAAGAAAACTAGTCTTGCCAATTTTTCCGATGATGACTTGCTCGAAATTTGTCGGGCAGCCGATGTCATAGCCTGTGAATGCCCTGGTTATGTGGCACGTCTGTTGCGACAGGTTCGCGCTTTCCGCAGCTATACCCTCTCCTGCATTGAGCAGTTTCCTGCTGATGCTGAAACCCACGAATGGCTTGCCAGCCAGGCTGAGCGCGTTGATCAGATTCTCTGGGAAACAATGGTGGATCTGATGAAGAAAGAAGGTCTGCTGGATGAGGATGGGCAAGTCAAACTCGATAGCCTTTCCGATCGCGCACGGGCGATCGCCCTCAAGCAAGTGGGTGGTGCCGATGGCATCAGCGATTTCTCCTGAACTGCCATTCTGGGTAGCCCTCAAAGGGTGATGATTTTTGGGTGTGTAGGCAGTGCCTATACACCCAAAAATCATTAGGCGATCTCCAGAAAGAATATCCCCATTCTGTTCATTGGAATTGCTATATGCTGACGGTGAACAGTTGCTTTGTGCCCTGTCGGGGGGAAGAGGAATGGTGACAGAGATTCAGCGACGCAAGCTGGTTAAGCTTTTCAGTATGTACGACACCAACAACACGGGTTCGGTGTCGCGCAGTGACTTTGACCTGTTGTTCAAAAAAATGTCGTCTTTGCGGAATTGGTCGCTGCGATCGCCCAAGTGCCTCGTTCTGCAAGACAAGTTGACCCGCATGTGGACAAACCTCTCAAAGCAAGCAGACCTGACTCACAACAAACAGGTTTCTCTGGCTGAATGGTTGGTCTATAAGGAATCTGTCCTCAGCCATGAGCAAGCCTATACGGATGAGGTAAAGTCCCTCATGGAACTGCTGTTCGATGTTTTTGACAAAAATGGAGATGGCTACATCAGCCAGGATGAGTGGGGCGAATTTCTGTCAGCTTACAATGTCTCTCCGGTGTACGCGGCTGAAGTGTTTCCGGCGCTGAAGAAGGCAGAAGAGGGGCGACTCACCAAAGAAGAACTGACGGCACTAGTCTACGATTTTTATTACAGCAATGACCCCAATAATCCTGCAAATTCTATGTTTGGTCCCTATTAAAATCCCCCAAGAAAAGAATCTCCCTCATTTTTTTTGAAAAGGGCGCGGCTGAGCCGCGCCCTTTTCAAAAAAAATGAGGGATACCTCGTCCAATGACAGGAAACGTTGGCTAATCAAAAGTAAGCAAGAATCTATGGAAGACGATTGATGGGAATCCCCACGTTTATGAGCGATCGCCCATACACAACAGAAAAACCACATCCCTCTAAGGAAAGACTTTTTACTTCCAAAGAATAAGCATATTAAAGCAGTTGGACTGTATGCAGTACGCAATGCTACAGAAGTAAAGTTTTGTAACGGGATTCGAGGTTGGGGGGAAAGTGTGCAAGGGCAGCAGAGTGAACTTTTATAACGAATCGCTGGGGGTAGGCACTGGGGGGGCGATCGCCGAATGATAAGCTAGCAAATGCATTTATAAATTCTTGATTTAGTAAGCGCGGAGTCGAGATGACAGAATCCACCCAGATTCCCTATTTGTTGAGAGCTGCCAAAGGCGAAACGCTGGAGCGTCCCCCGGTATGGATGATGCGTCAGGCAGGGCGCTACATGAAGGCATATCGGGATCTGCGAGAGAAATATCCATCCTTCCGCGAGCGCTCGGAAAACGTCGATATTGCCGTTGAGATTTCGCTGCAACCCTGGCGTGCGTTCCGTCCCGATGGGGTAATTTTGTTTTCCGACATTCTGACGCCGCTGCCGGGGCTGGGCATTCCCTTTGACATCATCGAGAGCAAGGGTCCCATCATCGACCCACCCATCCGCACCCAGGAGCAAGTAGACAAGCTGCACCCCCTCGACCCGGAGGCAAGCGTGCCCTTCGTGGGCGAAATTCTGCGGACGTTGCGCCGGGAAGTGGGCAATGAAGCGGCGGTGCTGGGCTTTGTGGGCGCACCTTGGACGCTGGCGGCTTATTCCATTGAAGGCAAAGGGTCGAAGGATTACAGCACCATCAAGAGCATGGCTTTCACGGAACCTGCGATGCTGCATCAGTTCCTCAGCCTGATTGCCGATTCGATCGCCACCTATGTGGGCTACCAGATTGAAAATGGCGCACAGGTGGTGCAAATGTTTGATTCCTGGGCGGGTCACCTCAGCCCGATGGACTACGATGTATTTGCCTTGCCTTACCAACAGCAGGTGGTGCGCCAGGTGAAGGCGAAGTATCCCGATGTGCCGCTCATTCTTTATATCAGCGGCAGTGCTGGTATTTTGGAGCGCATGGGGCAATCTGGAGTTGATATCGTCAGTGTGGATTGGACGGTTGATATGGCAGATGCGCGGCGACGCCTGGGTTCCTCGGTCGGAGTACAGGGGAATATTGATCCCGGTGTGCTGTTTGGACCGAAGGCGCTGATTCGCGATCGCATCATCGACACCATCCGCAAGGCTGGAAATCAGGGTCATATCCTCAATCTGGGACATGGCATTCTGCCCAAAACCCCAGAAGAAAACGCTGCCTTCTTCTTTGAGACGGCAAAACAGGCGGATCAACTACTGGCGGTTGCGTAAACCCTAAAATGGCATAGCGCAAGAGCCAAAGGAAATAACTGTGCTCGGAAAAATTTCCAACTTCTGGGAATGCACCCAGCACGTATAATCGGATTCAGCCTAAAATTGTGTTCCAGGTTGCTTCCCCGCATGATGGGCATTTGGGCAGCGTTCCCCGGTTGAAGGGAGCTGCTCTACCCCAGTGTGCCCAGTGGGCATTGTTGTTGTGCCAATTTTTAGCTGCTTGTTTCAGCAACGGTCTGTTGCGTTTGTCGGGTTGCCCCTGCACCTCGTGGTCTGGGTCACTGATGAACATGGAGAAGCGGCTCCGCATCGCTGATTTGTCAGACTTTTCATCTGCCCATGACTGCTAAACGGATTTTTGTGACTGGAGCCAGTGGTTGCATCGGTCACTACATTACGGATGCGCTGATTCAGCAAACATCCCACGAATTGTTCTTGCTGGTGCGGAACCCGGACAAGTTGAAGCTCAACGTAGAGGCGCGATCGGGGATCCATCTTTTGCAGGGAGACATGTACCACATCGAGCGCTTTAGCAAGTTGCTGAAGACGATGGATGGGGCAGTGTTGGCAGCGGCAGCCTGGGGTGGTTCTCAGGAAACCTACGATATTAATGTCACCAAGACCATCCGGCTGCTGAATCTGCTCGACCCGGAGGTGTGTCAGCAGGTGATTTATTTCTCGACAGCCAGTATTCTCGATCGCCAGAACCAACCGCTCAAAGAAGCGGGACAACTTGGAACCGACTACATCCGCTCCAAGTTCACCTGCCACCAGCGGTTGAAGAAGTTGGCGATCGCCCCCCAGATCACAACGGTCTTCCCGACCCTGGTTTTTGGCGGCGATACCGATAAGCCTGCCTCCCACCTCAACCAGGGTTTGCCCGATGTGCTGCGCTGGATGGGACTGATCCGCTTTTTCAAGCTGGAGGGCAGTTTCCACTACATCCACAGCCGCGACATTGCACAGGTGGTCGTCCACCTGCTGGAGCACCCTCCCGCTGAGGATGAGTCGCGAGAACTGGTGCTGGGGAATCCGGCGATGACGGCAAATCAGGCGATCGAAGAGATTTGCAAATATGTGAAGAAGCCGATCTATTTCCGCCTGCCCCTCACCCTGCCCCTCGCCAACTTTTTTATCCGGCTATTTCGCATTCAGATGGCGGCATGGGATCGGTTTTGCATGTCATACCGTCATTTCACCCATCAAAATCCGGTCAATCCGGCGACCTATGGCGCTGTTCCCTATTGCTCTAGCCTCAGCGATATTTTGCGGATGAGTACCACCGCTCCCCAAAAAATTGTAAAAGTGGTTCATCCTGAGACGCCCAAGGTCATTCAAGCGGCTCAAGCCGATCACCCGACCCTGAAATAGTTCAACGTCGGATAGTCCTCATATCAAATCCGAATGGCAAAAAAAGAAACGCTTGCTCTGCAAGCGTTTCTTTTTGCCATTTGGGATTCGGTATCAAAGGATAATCAGGCTATCCCGAGGAACGCGAATCAATAAAGTCCTTAGGGACTTGCAAGAAAATAAAATCCCAATTTTTGAGAGAGAAGGCTGGCTCTGCCAGCCTTCTCTCTCAAAAATTGGGATTTTATTAATCCGCAGATCCCTTAGGACGCTGGATTGATGACGCTTCCCATGAATAGAATTGCCCCGGTTTCGTTGTCCTGGATGGCATAGAAGAAGGGGCGATCGCACACCATCTGGAACGGGGGATCAACCGGAACGGAGGTCACACCAATGCCGACGGAGGTGGCAGCGGAGGCTTCGGTTCCTGCTTCGTCCACCTTGATGAAGGTGCGGTGTTGCACATCGCTAATAAACAGTTCTGCCTCGCGACTGATGCCATCAAATTCGGCGGTGGTTGGGTCAAAGGCGCGTTCCATGCCCAGGGCTTGGAGGGCATCGTTGAGCTGCGTCCCAAACTCGCTTTGGAAGCGGGGCAGTTGTACCATGCCTTCCCGCTGGCGGGTAGCATTTTGCCAGGTTTCCCAGTTTTCGGGGGTGAGGCTTTGCTGCAACTCGCCAAGGCTCACCCCTTCCCGTGGCAGCATCACAACCATGCTGAGACGGCGATCGCCATAGGGCAGGTGAACCGCTTGAAACTGCTCATTCTCGGTGTAGCGGAATCTGCCGCCCTGGCGCATCATTGGTACAGTTTCGGACGAGCCATTCGGCAGGGTGAAGGATTGATCCTGGGTCAGGTTGGGGTCAAAGGGGCTGCTCCAGGTGCCGTTGAAGTAGACGGCATTGATCAGAAACAGCACTTGTTCTGGCTCAATTTGCTGAATGATTTTGGGAATGCGTCCCTCGGTGCTGTCGCTAACCCACTCGTTGATGATGTCGGTGGCATCGTTGGAGGCAAAGTCGAGCTGTTGCACTTCGGCGTTGTAGTAGGTCTGGTTGCGCTCCAAAAACTCCGGCTCAAAGGACATGCCCTCCCTTGCCCAGAGGGAGTTAGCGATGCCAATTTGTACCTGCGGGTCGGCTTGCTCCAGGATGGTTTCGAGGGCGGCATTTGCCTGGTTAATTTCCTCCAGGCTCATGCCCTGCAATTCCAGTGCTTGTGCCATGGCGTCCTGGGTTTCGCCGCTGGCTCCGTTGTAGGTCATGGAGAGGGCGATCGCCACGCTGGAGGGCGAGATCATCATGTTCTCATCGCTGGCTGACTGCATCACCTGGGAGAACAGCTTAAACCCAAAGGCATTTTGCGCCGCCACAAGGCGATCGTCCAATTCGGGCAATTCGGGCAGAGTGTCTTGTGCCATATCGTCCCCCGATTCTGGTGCCATATCGGCTGGCGTTTCTTCGGGCTGCGGGGGTGTGTTATTTGCCCAGGTGTCATTCACCGCACAACCCAGCACTCCCAATACCAACAGGCTACTGGCAAATGCCAGCGGCAGGCGGTATTTCCCAATCATCGAATATTTTCCCAACCCATGTCTAGCCATAGTCCCAACTCCACAACGCAGAATGCCATGTTTGACTGGCAACGATTGATGGCAACGATGCACAGTTTCCCTGACAGGGAGACAGCGGTGGTCAAAAGCGTTATGTAGCGGTTGATGCAGACTGCTCCGACAAAAAAAGATAGGTCGAAGTTAGTACACCCAACCTATCTATTAAATATGATAGCTAAACAATACCAGAGCATTGTTCAAAATGAACTCAGCCATGCCTCATATTTACTTCTAACGCTCTTGGTGGCG
>Ga0208218_1000206_pt1 | contig 31847 bp, 24 predicted proteins | sample HotLakmasection3_FD_184726 | JGI IMG/M metagenome (GOLD analysis project Ga0208218, IMG submission 184726) | Hypersaline microbial mat communities from Hot Lake, Washington, USA - Section #3 (SPAdes) | ecosystem: Environmental > Aquatic > Non-marine Saline and Alkaline > Hypersaline > Microbial... | reverse complement strand
CTCGGCGCTGGGCTATCTCACCCCGGCTGAATATGAGCAACATTGGTTGGCTCGCCAACCACAACCACTGTTAGAATAAGCACAGGCACTTTTGTGTCCAGCTTTTGGGGGGCACTACACCGTTCACATCAAACAGAGTCTGCAGCAAAAGCAATCAGAAGTTAGCGCATGATACATTGAATCGAAATCTGCATGGTACCTTTAGGCCTAGCGGCCAGTAATCTCTCTGCTTCTCTCTGGTACAGATCTTGGTAAAGCAAAGGCACCTACTCAATTATGAGCGCATCAGAACGAAAAACAATTCAGCTTCCGCGAGCTAAACCAATTATTCTTACGTTTTACGACAGAATAGAGTACCCGTATTCATCTACTTTCTATGTCACATATACCACGCCCAATGAGTTGATCGAAGAATTTATTGACAGCGTCGAAGCACTTTCCACTTGTGTACTTGGGAAATACAAAATTGGATATGAAGAATATGTTGTGTCTGACTATCTTGATAAACTCAAAAATATAGCGCCACACAGTATAGGCAGCTTCAAGTGGCGCATTATCGCCTACACTGCAGATAACACACCAGCGTCCTTCTCAATTCCAGGTCGTAACCAAGAGCTTACGTCTCGAAACAAATCTGCACAAATCGACCACCCAGCATGGCAAACATTTTTGACTCGATTCCGTCAGTTATGTTTAACCAAAACTGGCGAAGCACTACAAGAGCACGTCCACGTAAAAATCAGCAACGGAAAGTGGCCTCCTAAAGGTTTCAAACAGCGTTGACGAGTCGATATACCACTTAACTTCTGGCCGAACAGCCATAGTAAAAATCCCATATTTCGCTATGCAATCGTCACTTTCATCACTTGTGCTGACGATATTCCATCGCTGAACGGCTGTGTAGCAATTTCAAGGACGAGCCTGGTGATGCAGGGTAGCGCCTTTGGTTTGCATCCACCCAGCACAATGAGCGCTTATCTGATTCAGCAAACGGTTGACACAGTGACTTGAACGCTGATCACCTCGTAGGTAAGTCCTAACTTGTTACGAGTTTTATTAAACTTTGCCTATTAGTTTAAATTAGGATAGTATGCAGTTATTATTTAATTGAGATTGTACTCCAGGATACGTCGTGGCCCGCAATCCTGTACCCCGTCCTCATGAACGTCGCCGGTCCGTTTTTTCCACAACTCAGAGAAATGTTTTGCTTTACTGGCTCGGCACAGTAGTTATTGGACCCGCGTATTTCCTGTGCGTGTTCATGCTGGCCGCCTACCTGTTTCCCAACGCCTTTGACTATACAAGACAGCCTGATTACGTTCACTGGGGCTGGTTGCAAGCGCCAGTTCCTTTCTTATTGCTGGTTTTCTACAGTACTGTTGCTTTGCTGCCTATTATCTCGACATTCCTCATGCCTAACTGGTGGCTACATGGTCTGCGCGACCGTCGAGCAGCGCTGGTAGTCAGCATTGTGATAGTGGTCGTGTTATACATTCACAGGCCTGATATCGTGGGGACGATAATCGGTCCGGTGGTCGTGACCTGGTCAATATACGCAGCTCTGCGATCACTTAATCACTGGCGCTGGCGGCGCGGGCTTCCTTTTCTACTGCTCTTATTGCTGTGCGTTGGCGTTTTTGCGTTGCAGAACCGAGTTGACTTGAGCGCACTGGTCAATGTGGGCGCAAGTATATGGTTCTTGTTGTCAGTATGTGTCTGCTTTTTTGCACTGCCCAGTCTCGTGCAACGTACCCGCGAGAATACTGGGCTTATGGTTCTGCATCTATTCTTTTCTCTTTTTCTCGTACTATTGGTATGGGCCAAAAGCATTTCCCCGTTATGGACTTTCTTCTTCGCTACAGTCTGGTTGTTTGTCTCATTACACCCCATACGCTTCCTCAGTCGGCTTGTAGCAGGCTGGCGACACGCAACTCGACGTTCGCGTCACGATCTATTGACGAATCGGTCTTCCACAATGATCGGTGCGCGGCATTGGTACAACCGTCTCTTGTCATGGATTAGGCGACAGGCAAACATCAGCAACCGGCCGCTAGTTATCGGCATACTAATACTAACCGGTGGAGTATTAATCCCTTCGCTTCTTCGGACAGATGAGACACAACCACTCGAGCTGCTTGCCATTGCATTAGTCGGAACATCAGCGCTCGTGACCATATATATCAGTTACATACTGTTTCGCAATCAAGGCCGGTATGTCGTCAGTAGCTTTGAAGTGGTGCCTGATGCACGCGTCCGGAATACTGACGACAGTCGCTCAAATGTAGATCCTGAACTGCGCGCAATTGCCAATCTGACAACTCACATACTGGTTGAAGAGCTCCGCGAAATCTCACGATTAATCAAATTGCGTCAGGTTGAAAATCTGAACCTGTCTGACGACAACAATGGCGCCTTTTTTGTGACTAGCGGTATTGATCAAGATTTCATCAATAAGATGCAGCAGGCTGTCAGCGTTGACATACAAGGAAACACACGGTACGGGCTTGGGCAGCTTGCAAGCCTGATTCTACGAGTTCTCGCCAGTGTTCGTGTTGAAGGCACAGTGCAACGGCGCTCCACTCAGAACGTTGAGATCTGGGTTCAGGTAACTTACGGAGGACAAAACGCCGCAGCCGTTGATCAGGTGATCGTACCCGAAAACTCTGTTACTGAAATTGACGAGAGGACTATCCGACCAATAGCTCATAAGCTCGCCATCAAACTTCTAATGGAGCTGGGACGACTTTCGCACTTAGGCTCTTCCCCAGAAAGCCTCGATGCCTTGTTGAGAGGACTGGATGCCACGTCTAAACGCGATTGGTGGCACGCGATTTCGCATTTCCGTCAGGCACTGCAGTATGAAGAGACACTGCAAGGTAGCTTTGGAATCGGACATTATCATCTTGGCTCAGCTCTTCTATTTCAGGGAGATTACACAGAAGGATTAGCCCATCTGCAGACCGCTGAGGTTGACGGACCAACAAGCGCTGAGACTCAGTACATGATAGCACTAGCGCTGTTGACCGCATATTGGAGCGAAATTCAGAGCAAACCCAGCATTTACCACGAAATAATAACGCGCTTGCAGCAGGCTATCGAGCAGAAACGGAACTTCGCTGAAGCTCATCAGCTGATTGGTATAGTCCATTATCGCCGAGGACGTCTCGAACTACGAAATGCAACTTCTGGCTATAGATTTAGTCCAGAGGCAAAAGATTCGTTGCATTTCTTCAGGTTAGCAGAACATCATTTGCGAAAAGCAATTCGCCTTTACGATCAACAGATTGCTGCTGCATTTCAAAGAAGTCAGAATGGTGGCCAATCACACGAGGACAGTTCATCAGTTCGTCAGCGTATCACCGCCACGCATCATCTTGCCGATGCCCTCCGTATGCAGCGCAAGAACTATGAAGCGGAAACTTACTATCATGATGTGATCGCTGTCTATCCACGCAATATTCGTAATCTGGCCGATCTCACCAAGTTATATTGCTTATCGGGAAACTGGCAACAAGCCGAGACCTTTTTGTGGCGATTTGCGTTCAACAACGACGTAGCATACTGGGATGCCGACATGTGCTTGCACATGGGCTGGGTAATGATGGGTGGGATTGCAGATCAAGATGACGGAGTTTTGCGATTCTTCGATTATATTGCGCGTTCCTTTTTCCAGAACCTACCCGATGATCCTGCGTTGCGTCATATGCGCCGGTACAGCGACAGAAAAAAGCAACGTATTCAGGAACAACTGCACATACTAACCACTGGGTTGCAGTTCCTCGATTATGCTCTTCATCAACGCCCTCGATACGCCGCTTTCGACGCGCAGACAAACTGGTGGGATCCATTGAATCGTGTGCTTTGCGGGTTTGAAAGTGGGGAAAACCTGAAAAACGAGGATTACTCGACTCAAGTCGTACAGCATCGCAACCTACGTCTTACAGTTGACGAGATGGCTCTGGAGACTCAGGCGGATACGCCCATCGCGCTGGTAATCAGAGTCAAATGTGAGCTAGATTGTAGCGAATCAGAGGATAAGCCGTCAGATATCGATGTAATTTGTAATGAGTCAGTGCCGCTAACCAACAACGTAGAAGAATACCCCATCAAGAGTATACAACTATCAACAAACCAATTCGGAACAATCACGCAGATCACTTTCGCTTTGGCTTCTCGACAGGCTGCATCACCTGTCTATGTTCATCATCTGAACTCAACCGCAGTTAGCTCAGTCGTTGAGGACAACACAACTGATCGACTGGTAATAGAGCGAAGCGCTTGGCAAGGCAATGAAGGAGTTCTGAAGAAAACAAAGCTCGACAAGCATAGCGTTACAGAAATCTCCATCAAAGAAATCCATGCAAGAGTAGACAAAAATTGTCAACTGCTGGACTTCAGGCCGACAGTGGATCTAACTCTTTTAACAGCGACAGGGTCAGCGAAATCTAAGGTACTGGCCCTTCTCAAGAGTGAATACTTCGCCGAGAAGCGATTGGATTTGGATAATCCTGCCCTACGTGCTGCACAGGTACAGGCCTGGCTTGCGTTGCGACTACAGACGCTTGGTATCCTTGACTCCATTCCGCCAGATAGTGAGCATGCAGTGGCAATACCGGCTTCTGGTTGGCAGAGCATAGTTCATCGTTATCTTGCGTATCTGGATAGCAGCACTGATCCGTTCACACGTGAATTCTACACAACATACTGCCTATTCTCACAGTTCCAGCAGCAAGCCATTGAACTGCAAAAGCTAATGGATAGCGATGATCACGCGAGGTCGATGGGATTTCCATTGGTCACAGCCACCCGATTATTCTCACCTGCGTCTACTGTCGTCATTATACCGTGATTTCCGGTCGGGACAAGCTGCCCGTTGTTTTTGTGCCTGTTCTGACCACCACCGTTACCATCAGGATCGGGTTCCGGGTCATCATCTTCACCGTCCGGCGCTGAGTTGTTCGTATGTGGTGGGGACCAGGTTGGCAGCATAGAGATGTCCATGAGGTCTTTCAGAAAGGGCTTCGGCTCTATCCCCACCACATATCCGGGATAGTCATGATGCAAGTAGACCGTTGTCAGCATTGAGTGGAACAGCGTGTCCAGATCGCGCAAGCTGGCTGTCTTGAGAAGATCGCCGATTTCCTCCAATGCAGCGGCAGCAGCTTCCATCTCCGGTACCTGTGCGGGCTTCAGGGCTTCCAGCTTGTTATGGATGTTCGCCCGTTCAGCAACATATTCATCTTTTTCAATGTCGCCCAGCTTGAACAGGGTTTTGAGCCGTTCCATGCGGTTTTCTAGACGATGCTTCTTGGTTTCGTAGCTTTCAGTTTCCCCGCGTCGTGCCTGACTCATCGCTAAAACCCGCTCGCGCCAGTCGGTCGGTAACTTGATCTGAGATAGATAGTCCAGCACGGTCTGTTCAATGGCTTCCGCTGGTATCATTTTGCCCGAGCATGATTTGTCAGCACGCTTTGGCGCACGGTAGTAACGACGGTTCTGCCAGTTTGGTTGCCCGCGCAGGGGCTGCTCACATTGAGCGCAGAGTGCTAGGCGAGACAGCGGGTAAATTCGCTTCTGTGATTTTTGTCGCGGTGTTCGACTACGCCGACGAGCGCGAACCTCCTGGCACTTTTGGAAAAGTTCTTCACTGACCAGAGCTTCATGTCTACCTGGAAACCATTCACCCTTGTACTGTGTTTCTCCGAGATAGAAGCGGTTCTGCAACATAGGACGAACGCTGTCGTTCTCAAAGGGGCGCACACCCCAATTGCCTGTTGTACGATAACCTTCTTCATTTAGAAAGTGAGCAACTTCACGATCTGATACATTCCCAAGACTGTATATCTCGAACGCACGCAGAACGCCATACTGGTTGGTAGGGTGGGGGATTGCATCGCCCTCAGTTTTGTGCGACCACTGCTCCATGTAGTCCTCGATGACTCGTGATTGAGCGATATAGGTGTCTTCCGTGACTTCACCTTTCTCGAACTGTTCACCGATGTCCAGCAAGTCCTGTTTCAAGAACGCCAGCGTTGTATAGCCGAAAGATAGGGTGCCGTTCCAGTATCCAGCGCGGGCACGCGCTGCTTTTCCTTTGGCAGTTTCACGCGCACGGTTCTGGTTATCCCACTGAGCAAGCAGGGCAAACAGATGAAGCATGAACTCGCCCTGTGGAGAAGTTGTATCTACCCAGGGTTCAGATACGGATACCAGACCGACACCTGACTTTTTCAACACAGCTACGTTTTTGACGACATCGCTCAGACTACGACTGAAGCGATCCAGTTTATGGACAATGATATGATCGAACTGCTTCGCCTGAGCCTGCCTCATCATGCGCTGAAAAGCAGGGCGGGCATCGGTTTTAGCAGATCGTCCCGGCTCGAAGTGAATGTGCTGTGGCGCGACCGTCCAACCTCGCTGTGTTGCCAGTGCAAGACACAGTTCATGTTGTGCGTCTAGGCTCCAACCTTCGACCTGTTCTTCGTGTGATACACGGGAGTATATTGCTGCTCTCATAAACGTCCTTTCTTTTAAACCAATTGCACGAGGTTTTGCCTCGACATCCCAATTATGAGGCGCTGCTACGGGATACAGCAACTATCCCGCAGCCTGCTCCTGTTGGTTCACTTCATCTTCCGGGTCATCCGTCTCTGGTTCATCGCTCATACGGGCAAGCATATCAGCGAGCAATTGGAGGAAGGGCTGGGCTTCGTCGAACCGATCAAATTCTTCATCATGCTATGCATTTTCAGGCTCGTTATGAGGTTCGGCCATTATTCCTCCTTCTGATAATACGCGATGGCTTGCATCAAAAGATGACGGACAAGGTGTGAAGGCGACACATTCATCTGCTGGGCAAGCCCCTTGATAGCATCACGCTCGACTGAGGTCAGCCGAACGCTAAAGATGTGTTCGCGCTTCAACGGTGGTTTGGGTGGTGAAATCGGATTACTCACTGCATGTCCTCTCGTTCTACAACTTGTATCGAGCGTATCACGGCGGTGCTGTCGGGCCCTGGAAATATTCCGGTTTTGGCCGGGTAATCGTTCAGCTTCCAGACGCAAAATTTCATACTGCCAGATTGGATGAACGATTTCGGCTGTGGGTCGAATTTGACGACCACTTGTTCTACGCTGATGTTCTCAGGATAGCAAAGTGAGGAGGTGCGAGAGTTGTAGAATTACGGTTTTCGAATGCAGGATTTCATTCGCGACTGTAAAATTTCAGTTTTTGGGTTCAGGAAGGGTTAGAAAATGTGATGATGAATTACGATAGTCCACAATCTGGAACGAAATCGGTTAAAATACGCCGCTCTAAAGTGTCGTATATTTCCATTACGCGACATTTTAGTGTCCTGAAATTCTACGTCTTCTATCTCACTCAGAGCGAAGAAAATCTCTTGTATAATGGAGATGAATATTGACAGTACTTTTATTGAGCGTGCCCGTGCCTGCCAAAGACAAACACCATGATGCTGTCGTCAATGCCCTACGCAAAGCAGGCTGGACGACGATTGACGAACAAGTCATGATTATTCTGGAAGAACGTCGTCTGTGGATTGATCTCCAGATTGCTCGTCCAGATCATGCGGGTGCAATCCTGATCGAGATCAAGGGGTTCGAGAATATGCCATCACCTGTCGAGTATCTGGCGCAAGCCATTGGCAAGTATCGGCTTTACTTGAGCGTTTTGAACTACTTGAAGATCGACCACCCATTGTACATGGCCGTTCCTGAAGCAGCCTATCGTGGCATTTTGAGTGAAGCGATTGGTCAGCAAACCCTGCAACAAAATGCGGTCAAATTACTCGTATTTGACCCTGAAGCTGAGGAGATTATCGAATGGATCGACTAAACACGTTATTGAAAACCTGTCTTGAGGGCTACACTGGACGTGCATTGAATGGCTACAGCTATCTGACCAGCAGTGCTGATGACCGTAAGCACACCGTCATTTCAGTTGGGCAGCTTCCTGATAAGCGCATTGTTGATGCCAGCCTGATTGTGCATGTCGTCGGTGACCGCATCGTCATCGAGCGTGATGTCAATGATCGTCCCCTAGTTGATGCACTCCAACAGGCTGGGGTCGAACGTCAGCAAATCGTTCTGGCATATGCTGGCGAACCCGTTGATGAACCGGTTGCCTGAATCGCTGGCAGGCAGAATGGATAACCTGAAGAGAACCGTTCGTGAAGAAGTTGAGAAGTATGCCGCAGGTGGACGCGGTGCGAACATCCTGCTCTTTGCCATCCTGGATGATGAGCATAGCATTTACGCGGTCAACGCCGTTGATTATCCCAAACGTGACGATGTTGCAGGTGTGGTTGTTATGGCGCGGATCGTTGGCAACAGGGTGGTTATTGAAGAAGATATGACCGACAAGAAACTCGTCGATGCACTTCAACAACGTGGCATTCTGCGTGATCAGATTGTATTGGCATATGAAGGTGAGCCAATTCCCGATGCAGCACAATTTGAGTTGGATAACTGATGCCCTATTCAAGAGGAAATAGGTGTAAAAATCACTAGGCGCGACCGTAAATCCTCAATAATCTGCATCGTGGACTGCATGAATGTCAGCCGTCCCAACTGTGGGTGGTTGAAGCCCTTCACAACGTCCTTGCGTGCTTGTATCAGATGCGTGTTCCAAAGCTCAGCAAACGCTGGACTCGTGTTTGATAATCGCTCTACCCAGGCATTAAAAACCGGATCGTCCACGTAGTGAGCATAGTCCGCACGAAATCGGGCGACCATCTGCTCGGCCTGCGCTGTCCAATCAACCGTTAGCTGCTTTGATCGCTCATTTGTGAACATCGTCCACAGCATGTTGCGGTCATCTTGCTGCAACATGCCAAAATCACCGAAGATCTCAACCGCCTGCTGATTCCAACAAATGACCGTCCAGTAAGGATCCATCACGTAAGCGGGGGCCGAGATGTGATCGAGTATCTGCCGGGCGGAAGATGACACGCCATCACCCGTTACTGAACCGTTTTGCCCGACGATTTGCGCCAGGTTCAGCACATAAGCGCGTTCATCTGCTGATAGACACAAGGCGTCTGCGAGACTATTCAGGACCTCAGCGGAAACCCCTTCACTACGTCCCTGTTCCAGCCAGGTATACCACGTCACACTAACCCCCGCCCTGACCGCAACTTCTTCACGACGAAGACCGGGTGTACGCCGCCGCCCTACGGCAAAGCCGAGTTGTTGTGGGTTGAGTCCCTCGCGCTTTTGGCGCAGAAAATCGCCCAGAATCGATTTTCGTGAGGGTAAGGCGGTATCAGTCATATCATGTGTATCCTGTTATTTTCTATACCAGTATAAGCGTTGGGTTCATCTCGAGCCACCAACCCACCATACTCGATGCGATAAGCCCAATAAGATAGAAGGGATAGACGATGCGTGTTTTTCTGACGAGCGCAACGGGGTATATCGGCAGCGCCATCGCCGAGAAGCTGATGCAAAGCGGATACAGCGTGATCGGATTGGCACGATCTGAAGAGTCTGCAAGCACATTGCAGGAGCGTGGCATCACCGTTCATCGCGGCGATTTGAGCACCCCTGAGAGCCTGATCGGTGGTGTGAAAGAGGCAGATGTGGTCATCCATACCGCAGCCAGTCGTGAACCAGATGGCATGAAGTGGGAGCGCGAGTGTGTGACAACGATGCTGGATACAATAGCTGGCAGTGGGAAAGCATTCATCTATACCAGTGGTGCATCAGTGGTTGGAGACACGGGCGACAGCATCCGGGATGAAACATATCCAAGCAATCCTGACAACCCACGCGCACAACTCGAAACGCTGATTTATGGCTATACCCAAAGAGATGTTCGCACCGTCGTGATCCGTCCGTCTTTCGTGTACGGTCGGGACGGCGGCATCCTTCCCAGATATATTGATCACGCGAAACAACAAGGTATCGCAGGCTATGTCCTGCCGGGTGACAACCGCTGGTCGTTTGTTCATGTGGATGACCTGGCGACGTTATACCGTCTCGCTGCTGAAAAGGCACCCGCCGGAGCGGTCTACAATGCCGCCAATACCCAACCCCTGCCGATGCGAACGGTCAGCGAAGCTATCGCTGAACACACAGGAGCAACACTTACTGCATGGACACCGAAGGAAGCGGCACCGATTGTCGGTGGCATCGCTTATGCCTTCACGATGAACGTCACAGTCAGCGCACAAAAGGCTGTAGATGACCTCGGTTGGCAACCTGAACAACCAGACATTCTGGAAGAAATTACCCACCCACACGCTGCTGAACATCGGTCATCTAAGTCGCATTGGGATTGATATATACGGCATTTGTTTCATCAGCGTCTCTGAACTTAAGACGATCTTCTCCCTACTTCGACACCCTGGTGATGCAGATAGTTGTACAGCGTGCCCTTAGAAATCGACAATTGCTCGCAGATCTCGCTGATGCTCAACGCCTCTTCCAGGTAAAGCTGTTTAGCCAGCATTGCTTTGTGCTGCGCCTTCTTCGACAGGCCCTTTGGTCGACCACCGACCCGCCCTCTGGCACGCGCAGCCGCTAGCCCCGCTTTCGTGCGCTCGCGGATGATGTCACGTTCAAACTCGGCAAGCGATGCAAAGATATGGAACGTGAACTTGCCATGAGCACTGGTGGTATCAATCTGATCGTTGACGCTCTGGAAAGATGCTCCCTTTTCCTGAATATGGTTGACCAGTGAAACGAGGTCTTTGAGCGAACGCGCCAGACGGTCGAGCTTCCAGACGGCCACAACATCCCCCTTGCGTAGATGTTCCAGCAACGCCTCTAACTGAGGACGTGCTTTCGCCGCTCCCGACACCTTTTCCTGATAGATTTTCTCACAGCCTGCCTGCTCCACAGCGTCTAACTGAAGCCGAAGCTCTTGATCCTGTGTGCTGACTCGTGCATAGCCGATTTCATAGCATATCGTCCAAATAAACGGTAATGAACACAGTTTACTGCACTTTGTTTGTTTAGACGACTTTATTTGACATCATTTGGGGCATTTTTGGAGCAATTTGATTGTGTCAGGGGTGTTCAATAAAACGGATCCAGCGTGTTGAAAAAGTAATGGCGAAAGAGGGTTTGCGGTAAACTCGTGCCTGTTCGCAGCCAAGAACGGATGACATGCCGATGATGGGCAAAAAAGAACGCGAGTTCAGGCCTCAGGTTGTTTCATTAGAAGCGTTGGTACCGAAAGAGAATTTCTACCGCAAGCTCGAAGCGAAGGTGGATTTGGATTTCGTGCGAGAGTTAGTACGAAGCCACTACGTGATCAACTTCGGGCGTCCTTCAGTCGATCCGGTCGTATTCTTCAAATTGCAATTGATTATGTATTTTGAGGGGATCCGCAGCGAACGGCAACTGCTGGAGATGGCAGCGATGCGCCTGGATCATCGTTGGTATCTGGGCTTTGACTTGAATGAAGCCGTCCCCAATCACAGCAGCATGACGAAGATTCGAGATCGCTACGGGTTGGTCGTGTTCCAACGTTTCTTCGAGCACATTATTGGCTTATGTATCGAAGCCGGTTTGGTGTGGGGCAAAGAACTGTATTTCGATGGTACTTTGATGGAAGCCGATGCGGATTATGACAAGTTAGTCCCCCGCTTCTATCAGGTTGCTCAAGATCATCTTCAAGAACTCTTCAAGGAAGATGCTGGCCACGTAGACCCCGATATCCCCGACCGCCATTTTGTTGACAAATATGCCACACAGGAACGCTTAGTGAAGGAGAATTCCTATCAGCGCCAGCGAGACTACTGGGTCAGCCCAACCGACCCAGATGCGTCGCCAATGGGGAAATTCAAGCTGGGCTATCGCACTCAGTACGTGGTCGATGGTGGCCGAGCACGGATCATCATGGCTTGCCTGGTCACACCAACAACCATTCAGGACAATACCCCGATGATGGATTTAGCATGGTGGGCACGATTTCGATGGCAATTGCCCCTGAAGATTGCGGTGGGCGACCGCAAATATGGCACTATCGCTAATCTTGTCGACCTGGAAAATGGTGGGATCAAAGCCTATATGCCTATTCATGCCGAGACCTCTGGACGGAAGAAGAAAGGATTCCCGCGATCTGCGTTTACTTACGACGCTGAGCGTGATTGTTATATCTGCCCGAACAACGAGGTGTTGCCCTACCGCCGTTCCGATGATAAGACCCAGACCCACGCTTATTATGCGAGTAAGAAGGTCTGTGGCGCCTGTCCACTCAAACCGCAATGTACCACCAATCGCTGGCGACAGATCGCCCACTCCTATTTCAAGAGCTATCTGGACCGGGTGGCTGCCTATCAGCAAACCGATGCCTATCGGAAAGCCATGCGCAAACGTCAAGTCTGGCCCGAAGCAAAATTCGCTGAAAGCAAATTGTGGCATCAAGGGCGACGGTGTCGATTGCGCGGCATTCACAAAGTCAATGTTGAAGCGTTGATACGTGCCAGTGTCCAGAATATCAAGCAATTATTGCGCCAACGAACCCATCGCAACCCGTGGAAACCCACTGATGGTCGAGTAATGAGGCACCCATATCCTCAGATTACTTCTGTTCTTGTGTCGGTTTCCAGCAGTTGATTGCTCAATCACCCTCCAAACAGGATTTTTCGGAAACACGTCTGGTCAATTCCCGACTTTTTCAACACGCTGGGTCGTTTTTCTGGACGATTACAAATTTCGACAGTTCAGCAAGGCCATGAGCTATGAAAACTTTGTTATTTGAAGAAGAGATTATCTATTGGATATCCAACAAACATGCGATCATATACGCACTATGGAACTTTTCTTATCGGTGCAGTAATTTTCTGTCCGATTTTTCCCCACATTATGTTATCCACAATTGAGATTTTTTCAAAAAAAGCCTATTACATTGCTTCCTAGATGTTCACGAAGAGTGTAAGAAGTTATCTGTTAATTCACGAGTATCTCGTTCAGATATTGGCTTCAGATTACCAATATGCATCGCATCTATCAATGACTTTGCTGTAAATTCAAGTACTTCCAAACGATCGAAAGCTTGTAATATGGATGTTCCTACTACTAAAACACAGTTATTATCCAATAGAACCACAGGAGTCTGCTCAGATATAGTCGAAATTACGTCGGTATCTCCCATAAACTGTTTTTCGTAAGCCACACGGGGTACATCACGTAACAAAATATAGCTTTCCGGGATGGTTGTAGTCTTCATGGTTTGCTCGGAAATTGCATATGCCATCGCGTAAGGAGATTGAGCCATAATGATGCTTTGGATATTGGGATAGCGACGATATATCTCTTGATGGACTAGCACAGATCGGCTTGGCAACTTACCTTTTTCTCGCCTTCCATCTACAACCATCACAAGATCATCATTATCAATCGTGTTTCGATCCTGCCCAGTTGGTGTAATTAAAAAATCGTCAGAATGTACTCGTGACGAAATGACACCTTCTGTGCTGATCATCAATTGACGTTGATAGGCTCTTTTCAGTGTATCAACAATTTGCCCACGCAAATCACGTTCAATACTGGTATGTACACTGGGAACATACGTTGGCAGATCATTATCCCGATGATTAAAGACATCAATTTGTGTTTCTGTCAACGTTCTGAACTTACCCAGTCGATGGGCATACATTTCTGTCCTTGCGCAAAAATCTAGCGTTTCTAACCTCTGGAAAGCTTCGAGTAATGTCTTGCCCGATACCGCCACACCGTGATTCTCTAGAATCACAACATCATAACCCTCTGCAAAAGACTTCGCGATATTTGCGCCTAATTTCGTGCTCCCTGGTAAAGCATACGGTGCATAACCGACACGTCCACAGATCCCGCGAGCTTGGGGGATCGTGTTGGTATCTGGCAAAGCCTTTGTAATGCTGAATGCCACCAATGCTGGTGGATGTGCATGAACAATTGCACGAATATCAGGACGACTTTTGTAGATTGCAAGATGAAAAGGCAGTTCAGAGGACGGTTTATGTAATCCTTCAACTGTTTCATCCTGCATTATCCGCACGATATCGGCAGGAGTCAGCTTACCCTTGTCCACACCAGTTGGTGTGATCCAGATAGAGTTATCACCATCTTTAATGGATAGATTGCCGCCTGACAATGTGGTCATTCCACCGTAGTAGATACGGTTCATCGTGCGAACCAATTGTTCTCTTGGAGACAACATGTCGAATTTCATACTTTTTCTTCCTGACTTTCGACCGATACTCGATAGAGGGGATGGGCAAGCAACTCACCCATCCCCTGTGAAGCTAAGCTTATTGTGCAACTAGGGACTGACTTGACTAGAAATCAAAGTCGTTGATATTCTCGGCAGTGAAAACAAACGGCTCACCTAGCAAAATCTCGCTGCCGTTGATGATTTGCAGCGTACCTAGGCGTCCGGCTTCCAGTTCGGTGCTATCTGCAGTCAGCTCGCCATCGACTGTGGCACGGAGTGCATACATTGCCGCGTAGCCGAGATCAATGGGGTTCCAGAGTACGACAGATTTCACACATCCATTCTCGACAAATGGTCGCATCTGATTCGGTGTAGACCCGCCGGTAACATGAACTGCGACATCTTCATCATCAGCAGCACCTTCGGTAGCATCAACAGGGCAGAGTCCAGCTTGCTGGACGGCGTCTGCTGCGCCAGGGAAGACAACACTGGAAAGACCGATAATGCCATCAAGATCACTACCATAGCTGTTGATCAGAGCCTGTGTGCGTTGGAATGCAACCTGTTGATCTTCCTGTGCTTCAACAGTCTCCAGCCAGACGGCATCAGGATAGCATTTCTCAGTGTAAGCCTGCATTTCAGCAATCCACCGAGCCTGATTAGGAGCAGTAAACGTCGTCGTGATAATCGCAAAACGACCTTCTTCACCGATTTCAGCCATCATGCTATCCATTAGGGTTTTCGCAAAACCGTTGGGCGTTGCCTGATTGATAAACCAAGAGCGTGAGTCAGTCTCTGAATTAGCATCGTAGCCGACAACGGTAACGCCTTCGTCCAACGCATCGCGCAGTACCGGTGAAATTGCTAAGGGATCGTTTGCAGCAATTAAAATGCCGTCAACTCCTTGCGTGATATAGCGCTCGACAAACTCGATCTGTTCAATCACATCAGCGTTGGTTGGACCATCGAAGATATACTCAACGTTTCCGAGTTCTTCTGCAGCTTCGGCGGCACCCTGGGATGTCGCATTGAAGTAGCCAATCCCAATGAGCTTCGGTATATCTACAACTACAATATCTTCACCCGCAAGTTCACCCAGATTAGAGGGAAAAGCTCCATCGTAACCACTTTCCTCTTCCCCTTCTTCTGCCATCTCCTCATCACTCATCTCTTCCATGGTTTCTTCGCCTGGACATACGAGGGGAGCAACGGGTAATTCATCGGCTCCTAACCACCGTTCACCTTCTTCTTCGTCCTGTGCATATGCCACAGATCCGAGTGCCAAAACCAGTACCATAATCAAAAGCATTTTCTTGTACACGTTGTACTCCTTATAATATAGATCGATGGAAACATTTGCTGGGTTGTACAGTCGATACGATTATTCTCTGGAAAGGATGCGTCGATCAACTTGTATAACCCGGTGAATGGTCTTTAACTATGTCATAGACTCTCCTTGACTAGTTTACGATTTCATTAAACGGCGTTGGATGATGTCATTGATCAAAATGGAGGCAATTAGAATCGTTCCGATCATGATGATTGTTGCATCACCCTTAAAGCCGGATAATAACAATCCACTTGTTAATACGCGGATTAATAACAAACCTAAAATCGTTCCTGATAATGTTCCTGAACCACCGAAAATACTGGTACCACCAAGTACCACCGCTGCGATAACATCAAGCTCCATACCAACACCCATATCAGAACGGGTTGTACTCACACGAGATACAAACACAACTGCGGCTAATCCACACATAAAGCCGCTGAACATATAGATCAACAACTTATTTTTTCTCACAGGTAACCCCGCAAACCGTGAAGCAACTTCATTATTGCCGATGGCATATAAGCTACGGCCAAATGGCGTAAAGGTTAGTACGATACCGAAAAGGAACAACATAAATCCTAGTATCCACACCTGGTTAGGCAATCCCATTAAATCCCCACGTCCTATTTCAAAGTACCAATCAGGAAAGCCTCTTGCGGACCGTCCTTGGCTAATTCCCAGTGCAATACCACGAAACAGTGCCAGGGTTGCGAGTGTCATGATTAATGGCGGAATCCGAAACTGCACAATAAAGAAGCCATTGAAAAAACCACATGCCGTCCCAGCAAGCAAGGCTGCGGCAATTGCCCCCCACATTGAGAAACCCCAGTCCTGCCAAGCAAAACCCAGAACAACCGCACTGAGTCCGAAAATTGATCCTACTGATAGATCAATACCGCCAGTGATGATGATAAACGTCATCGGTATGGCAATCAGAGCGACTTCGAAAAGTAGAACCAGTTCACGCTCCACATTACGGGAGGAGAGAAAGCGGTCATTCTGGTTAGCTAGTATTAATCCAAAGAAAATGATAAAAACAACCAACAACATTTCCTGTCGCAACAGGGTACGTTTCAACTGAGAAAATAAGCTATTAGTATATGGTTCAACCGTGACATTAGAGTTAACAGTATCCGTCATTTCAATCTCTTTCTATTACAATTGCAGCTGGCGATTGCGACGCATGATATCTAGGGATACAGTTACAAGAATCAGAACACCCTGTACTGCCATCAACCAGTATTGAGGCACCTGTGCGAAGATCATCGCAGAATCTATTGTCCGAAGGAGGATCGTACCCAGTACTGCGCCAATAACAGTACCGGATCCCCCAAGGATGCTTACGCCACCAATGACCGCACCACTGATGATGAGCAACTCTAACCCTGCAGGCGCCGTGCTTTGAATTGCGTTGAATTGAGTAGCATAAATGAGGCTGGCAATGCCAACTAAAGCCCCATTAATCACGAAAACAGACATCACGACATTTCGTTCAGAAATCCCTGTCAGCTTAGCAGCTTGCTTATTGCCACCGACGGCATATACTGCACGCCCCGAATTGGTATAGCGAAGCCAGAATCCTGTAATGAGCATAATGCCAAACATGAAGTAGATCGGCACACGGATTCCGAATATTGATTCTTGAGCGAACTGATAGGAATCAGGCAGGTTATAGATCCACTCACCACTCGTCCAGAGGATCAAACCACCTTTTAAGATACTTAACATGCCTAACGTGACGACAATAGAGGGAATGCGTAAATAGGCGACGAGAAAGCCATTAACAGCACCTACGAGCATGCCAGCAAAAATCGGCAGGATGAAGGCCAACCACAATGGATAATTACCCTCGGCTGCCCCTAGTGCTAATTGTCCTGATAATGTGGCTAGAAGACCTATGAGCGAGCCAACTGAAATGTCGATATGCCCAGCAAGAATGACGATTGCAGCACCTATAGCAGCGACAGCCAGGTATGAGCTATTCGTCAAAACATCCGAAACATTCTGTTCACTCAAGAACCTAGGGTTCATTAACGTTACAACGGCAGAAATGGCCACCAAGACGAAGGCTAGAATCCATTCCTGGTTTAGTTGATCGAGTATTCGTCCGCCCATCTTTATCGGTGTAGCGACGATTGATGTCAGCATCAGTTTCTCCTATCCCACCAGAGCACTATTCATACGGTCACCCATCATCGAAGCTGCTATGCGTTCTTGCTCGACCTCATCGCCCTCAACCTCGTCAACAATTTGACCACCACGCATAACATAGACTCGGTCACTCATACCGATGATTTCTGGCAGCTCGCTGGAAATCATCATGATGGCAAGTCCTCTTTCTACTGCTAACTTGCTCAGTAATCGATGGATCTCCGCTTTTGCTCCAACATCGACACCCCGTGTGGGTTCATCAACGATGAGTATCTTAGGATCACTCGCGAGCCACCGGCTGACTACTACCTTCTGCTGATTGCCACCCGAAAGTTGCTCAACAATCTGTTGCACGCTATAGGCACGGATACCCAGTTGCTGGATCGCGTTCTGGGCCAGTTTTTTCTCCTCCGAAGACTGAATGAATTGAAACCGTGTAATGGTCCGCAAGATTGACAGAGATACATTCTCTTTAATAGTCATCTCCTTGACCAAACCTTGTGTTCCACGATCTTCAGGAACATAAGCAATGCCTTCGCGTATCGCCTGTCCTGGATGTCTGAATTTGATAGGGTGTCCGTCGATCAAAATACTTCCAGAATGGGGCTTCCTAATGCCAAACAACAGATGAGCCAGCTCACTGCGGCCTGAACCTACCAGTCCTGCAAATCCCACAATTTCACCAGCTCGAAGCGTAAATGAAACATCCCTGGTCAATGGCTCGTGACTCAGCCCACGTACCTCCAGAACGTTTTTCCCTGGATCTGATGGAAGCTTTGGGAAGCGATTATCAACAGCACGTTTCACCATCATCGATACCAATTCATCTTCATTGGTATCTTTGACATATTGAGTACCAATGTATTCACCATCGCGAAGCACAGATACTCGATCACAAATTTCAAATACTTCAGACAAACGATGGCTGATGTAAATAATCGCTACACCGCGTTTACGGAGCTGTTCCACTATCTCAAAAAGCTTTGCCACATCTGACTCAGTGAGCGCGGCAGTAGGCTCATCCATTATCAAGAGACGTGCATTCAGCGATAAGGCTTTGGCAATTTCGACTCTTTGCCTATTGCCTACACTCAGAGCCCTAACATTCTGAGACACGTTCATATCATGAATATCAAGCGAGGCCAGTAGTTCCCTGGCACTCTGACGCATTTTGCGCCAGTCTATCATTTTGAATGGCCCAAGTTCTCGTTGTGGCGCATGTCCGATGAAGATATTCTCAGCAACCGACAATTCGGGATAAAGACTGAACTCTTGATATATTGTTGCTATGCCTTTTTCTTGAGCATCGCGCGTTGTAGAGAACTGAACAGGCTCACCATCAATCGCAATCTCTCCAGTATTGGGTCGGTAAACGCCCGACACAATTTTGATAAGCGTTGACTTACCTGCCCCATTTTCACCCAACAAAGCGTGAACCTCACCGGGCATAACTTCAAAGGATACAGAATCGAGTGCTTTCACACCGGGAAAAGTCTTTGATATGTTTGTCAACTTTAAAATAGGTGTTTCTGTCATTAAGTTGGCTTTCTGCCTAATCTAAGTGAAAAACTTCTTCCAATTGCACCATCATTTGATCGGGATGATCACCATGTACGAAATAGGGTGCCATCAGCTGTTGCCAGCGTGTATTTACAGATTTAGAAGCCATCTTTTCTAACGCAGCTTCAAAACTATATGGTGTTTCAAAATATCCGAACAACAGACCATCTTCACGCATAAAGAGTGAGTAGTTCCGCCATCCCGCATCACTGAGTGCTTCCAGCATTTCCGGCCACACATTGCTATGATGTTCTTTATATTCTTCAACTTTCTCAGAGCGTACTTGAAGAAAGAAAGCAACACGAGTCAAACTATCGTTCATGTCTACTCTCTTTCTGCCGCTCTCTTCTCAACATAATCGTGGGTTCGATGTGTCGCAATAGGATTGGTCGCCAAGCCTAATTCAAGCCTGACTTGTGCCAATAGCGGTCTGACATCGGTTTCGTATGCTTCCATCAATACTTGGTGCGCCCCCAGGACATCACCCTCTTTCTGGAACCGGCGCAGTTTTGCAAAATCGACCAGAAGTGCCTTTGCATAAGCAATCTGACAATTGATGATACTAAGGATCATAGCCTCGATTTTGGGTTCAATATTGTGGCTTTGATCAATCATAAAAGCGACATCTTGAGACTTCTGTTCACCCGCAACTAGCTCTACAAAAATCTCGAAAAGCTCCATAGGGTTATTGGTACCCACGATCAAATCATCATCTGCATAACGACGCGCATTAAAATGAAAACCACCGAGCTTCTGCTCATCTAGCAAGAAACTAACGATATGAGCAATATTTGTTCCCTGTGCATGGTGACCTGTATCAACGAGTACCTGTGCACGTTCTCCCAGTTTAAGAGTCATCGCATATGCCGTACCCCAGTCAGCCAGATCCGTATGATAGAACGAAGGCTCAAAAAATTTATACTCTATGAGCAGGCGAGCTTCGTTTGGCATATTTTCATATACATGTTGCAGACTGTCCTGAAGCCGATGTTTGCGCTCTACCATACTGTCTTGCCCAGCATAGTTCGTGCCATCTGCCAACCATAGGCTCAGCAGATTGCTCCCTGTTAGTTCCATAATGTCGCAGCATTCAACCAGATGATCGATTGCTTTTTGTCGTACAGCATGATCCGGATGGCAGACGCTGCCAAGTTTGTAATTGTCATCCTGAAAAAGGTTTGGATTTATCGCACCAATCCGGATGTTACGATCCTCCGCGTAAGCAGCCAGTTCTTCCCAATCCTGGACCTTATCCCATGGAATATGTAGCGCAATAGAAGGCGCGGCCCCCGTAAGCGAATGCACATAAGATGCATCGTCAATTTTTTCGTAAACGTTCCTGGCCGCACCTGGATAAGCAAACACTCCAAAGCGCGTTCCGCTATTGCCGTATGCCCATGACGGTGTCTCAATATTTAAGGTACGGATTCGTGCCTTTAGCTTTTCAACATCGTGTCCCGTTTCATGGAGCTGTTCCACAAGCAATTCGTAGGCCTTTTCATGGTTGTTCATACTATGCCCTCAGCTTGTTATTCTATTGTTGAACTGGTGAACCATCTCGTCCCACTGATCCTCATCTTGAGGTTCGAAAGTCTTTAAGGCAAAGCTGTTTTCAATCAACGCACGGGCATCGGATAAATCGTTAAGTTCTCCTAAAGCGATGAACTGCATGATCCCGTTACCTAACGCGGTTGCTTCAACTGGCCCGGCAATGACCGGAATTCCCGTTGCATTTGCCGTCATCTGATTGAGTAGATCATTTTGCGACCCACCTCCGACAATATGTAAAGCATGTACCGGCTTTTGTGTGAGCGACGTCAGTTGATCAAGCACTATTCGGTACTTTAATGCCAGACTTTCATAGATGGTCCGCATGATTTGCCCAACAGACTCAGGAACTGCCTGACCAGTGCGCTTGCAGTATGATCTGATTTGCTCTGGCATATTGGCTGGGCGAAGAAAAGCGGTGTCATCAGGGTCGACCCAGCTAACAAATGGTTCAGAAGCGATTGCTAGCTGGGTCAGTTCCTCGTAGGTATACAATTTACCTTGTCGCTCCCATGACAACCGGGATTGCTGTGCCAGCCATAATCCCATAACGTTTTTCAAAAGGCGGATTGTGCCAAACACACCACCCTCGTTTGTGACATTTACGGTATATGCCTCATCAGTGAGTATCGGCTCTTTGACCTCGATGCCCAGTAGGCTCCACGTTCCGCTGCTCAAAAAAGCGACTTCCTTGTGCGTTGTCGGCAAGGCGGCCACTGCGCTGGCAGTATCATGACAGGCAGGCGCAATGACCTTTAATCCGTTGTAATCGCCAACCAAGGTGCCCGGCTCGATAACATCAGGAAATATGCGCGTTGGAACTCCAAGTATTTCCAGTGTTTGCTTATCCCAATCTCTTTGAGATATGTTGAAACACTGTGTTGTTGTGGCGTTTGTAAACTCGGAAACGTAAGAACCTGTCATCCAATAATTGATGAGATCAGGTATCGTTAAAAAGTAACTTGCCTGTTCAAACAATGCGGGGTTTTTGACGACAATACTCGCCAGTTGAAACAGTGTGTTGACAGACATATATTGAATGCCTGTGCGCTTAAAGATCGTTCGTTGGTCAACTCGCTCATTGACCCACTCTGTCATACCAAGCGTGCGCTGATCACGATAGTGAACAGGGTTCGCCAATAAATCTCCGGAAGCATCTAACAACGCGAAATCCACTGCCCAGGTGTCGATACCTACGCTGGTAGCATTGACTTTTCCTTTGCCTATGCCCATCTGGATATCATGCCAAAGCCTTAGAATGTCCCAATGAAGTGTGTCGCGTACTTTGACAGGTACATTCTGGAATCGATGAACTTCATCGAGTCTTAGATGATTGTCATCAAGTTGCAGTGACATGACACGACCCGACTCGGCACCCAGATCTACCGTGAGAACATTTGTCATCAGAAACAGCCTTTAGCGCACGTAGGATGTCGGCACACCGCCATCAACCGTAATGACACCAGCCGTTGTCTTGGCACTGCGAGGTCCTGCTAGGAATGCGATTGCTTCAGCCAGATCCTCAGGCAGAATCTCTACCTTAAGCGTGTTTCGCTGGCGATAGTGTTCATAAATATCAGACACATCAATGCCGTATTGATCTGCCCGTGCTTGCCGCCACTCACCATCCCAGATACTGCTACCGCGAATAACACTATCGGGCAAAACTGTGTTAACTCGAATACCTAAGCTGCCCCCCTCTTCTGCCAGACAGCGAGCCATATGAAGTTCAGCAGCTTTTGCAACGTTGTAAGCAATGGCTCCCTTTGATGCTGTCAAACTGTTCTTGCTAGCAACAAAGACCATAGAACCGCCAATACGCTGAGCTTTCATGATCTTGAATGCCTCACGGGCCATCAAGAAGTAACCCGTTGCCAGAACATCCATGTTTTTTTGCCACATTTGTAGCGTTGTGTCTTCAACCGAGGCACCACCAGCAATACCAGCATTATTGACAAGAATGTCTAGACCGCCATAGGACAACACCGTTTCACGCATACAATTTATGACAGCATCTTCATCTGTAACATCCGTGTGTACAAAGAGTGCTCGACCATCACCATATTTTTCTTGAATTCCCTGTGCCACAGATTTGCCATCATCTGGATTGATGTCAGCAATAACGACATGTGCACCATCCTGCGCGAGGCGGTAAGCTGTCGCTCGACCAATACCACTTGCTGCACCGGTGACGATAGCGATTTTCCCATCTAAGTCTTTTGGTGGGGGTGCTAGTTTCAGTTTGTAAAGTTCAAGGGGCCAGTATTCGACATTATAGGCTTCGTTTTCGGTTAGGCTTTCGAAACCTCCAAGTGCCATTCCGGCTTCGAGCACTTCGATGGCACGGTAATAAAGCTGCTGGCTGACACGTGCATTGGCGACATTCTTTCCCGTATTCACCATGCCCAATCCGGGTATGAGGATTACACGTGGCGCAGGATCCCGGATTTCATCCCCCTCAACTTTATTGCGCTCAAAATAGTCTTCATATTCTTGTTCAAAGTCTTGGATACCTTGTTCAAGTTGTTCCTGTAATTCTCCAATGCCTTCGCCTGATTCCCATTCCACGAAGAGAGGTTTGCGCTTGACATGCACGAGATGATCCGGGCAGGCTACACCTAGTTGGCTGATATCATTGGTGTTCTCTCGCCCCACCATGTCTAGTACACGATCTGAATCATCATATTGAAGAATGGTTGGTTGTCTTTTAGAGACAGAACCACGTATTCTGGGTAGAATCTGGAACATCAAATCTTGACGTTTCTCTTTCGACACTGGCTCTACGGAGAGCCCACCGAACACGGTTTTCCCGCGTTTTTTGTCGGCGATATAGTCTTCCGCTTCCTGAATGATCTTGATTGTGGACTCATAGCATGACCGGCTATCTTCGCCCCATGTTACAAGTCCGTGTTTTCCCATAATGACACATTCAACTTGAGGGTTATCAATGACCTGCTGCGCGATCCATTTGCTTAATGTGAATCCAGGACGAATATAGGGGACAAATGCCATACGATCACCATAGACCGCCTTTGATATCTCAATTGGATCAGGCATTGATGCAAGACTGATCAATGCATCTGGGTGGGTATGATCAATATGTGTATGAGGGGTAAATGCATGCAATAGTGTTTCGATACTCTGGCGAGGACGGCCTGGTTCGAAAGCTGTTCGCCCTAAATGAGCGACCATCTCTTCATCCGACATTTCTTCAAGTTCGAAGATCGGATCAATCTCATCGAGTCTTAGTAATGCGAACTGGCTTTCTTTGATTGTAGCAACATCAGATCCAGAGGCTTTGACTGCAAGTACTCGAACATCTCGTCCAATATGATCCTTTAAAGTCAGCTTGGCACTTGTGTTGCCGCCAAAAATATTGATCACTGAGCGATCCGCACCAAGTAAGTTGCTTCTGTAAACGAGACCATCTAAGTCTGGCAGGTTTGAATATTTGCTTTGATCCCAAAGATTGACTGGCATAATCCCCTCGATGTCTTCTGAAAACTAAATTTTCGTTTTGCTTTCATTTTGAAAGAAAATACCATTGTTCATGACCTTTGTCAAATTCCGACAAAAATTACATCACTCCAGCATGTGATATCTGGCTGGCTATCAAGATTTGATCAAAATTATGGTATCAAGGAGAAGACTGAGTCGTGTTCTAAGACAGAATCTCAGACACGGAAATGAGGGTAATGCTAACGCCGAGTGTCTTAAAGGAATTGATGTAGTTTGCAGGTGCTTTATCTGTAGTAATTATGTGATCAATTGTATCGGGTCTAGCATAGGAGTAAGGAGAAGCAAGTCCCCATTTTCTACTATCAACCAGGACTATTGAGGTATCGCAACGTTGCAAAATAGCTTTACGCATTTCAACTTCTTCCTGGTCAACATCGCTAAAACCAGCCTTCTCTGAAACGCCCATCGCGCCAAAAAAAGCAAGCGTCAAGTTGATATTGGGAATACTCTGTACATTACCCACTAAAGATGCTGTTTCACCACGCATTCGCCCAGATGGCATGAGGACTGTGACATTTTGAGTATCACGAAACTGCTGGGCAACGAGAAGGCTATTAGTGACGATCGTAAGATTATTAAAGGTCTTCAAATAAGGAACCATGGCAAAGACGGTCGTACTACCGTCCAAAAAGATGCCAAAGTTATCATGTACGTGTGTAGCTGCTTCCTTCCCTATGATCTGTTTTTCTACCTGAGCTTCTTCCATTCTTGTCTCAAATGACAACTCAGGCTTGGAGAACTGATAGCGCAAAATAGCACCACCAAACGTCCGATCTACAAGCCCCTCGTCCATGAGTGTGCGTAAATCCTGACGAATAGTAACTTCGCTGACCCCCAGTTGATCACTGAGAAAAGCAACGGATGCTTCCCCATTTTCACGCTTAAGCAGTTCTATAATCTCTTTGTGCCGCTGCCGAATCGTTGACATATTTTCGTTTTGATGTAAACTCGAAACCAAAATGAAAGATAATTGTATTATACGCGGCGTTTGTGAATTTGTCCACCAATTCCAAGAATATCCTTGTTACAGACTATACTTGGCCAGATACAACAATTGAGTCCAATATACTCAAGGAATATCATGCGCAACTCATTCATGCCTCTTCAGGAGATGAAGCTGAACTGAAAGATCTTGTAATAACGGCAGATGCAATACTCACCTGCTTCGCGCATATCACTTCCGAAGTGATAAAGGCCGGACATAACCTCCAAGTCATTTCCCGTTATGGTATCGGCGTAGACAATATTAGTGTCGAAACTGCGACAGAACGTGGCATTATTGTCACGAACGTTCCTGCCTACTGTGTGGATGAGGTAGCAGAATATACTCTATCTTGTATCCTGAGCTTTGCCCGAAACCTGATTCAATATAACATCGCGATTCGACAGTCAGATTGGTCTTTAGCCGATCACCGCAAACTTTATCGGGTCAGCGGTAAGACACTCGGTATTATTGGTTTCGGAAGTATTGGACAGACTGTAGCCACAAAAGCCCAAGCCCTTGGACTCAATATCCTAATTTTTGATCGACAACCAAATTTAGCAAATGTTAGATCCGTAGGCGGTTCCCCTGTATCTCTTGAAGCATTGCTTGCTAAATCTGATTATGTGAGTTTACATATCCCATTGACTCCTGAAACATATCAATTTATTGGTAGGGACGAGCTTAAGCTAATGAAGAAAACAGCTTTGCTGATCAACTCCTCACGCGGTGCCATTGTTGACCTTCAGGCTCTTGTTGAAGCACTTAACGGAGGAAACATTGCAGGGGCAGCTCTGGATGTATTCGAACCAGAGCGAATCCCCGCTGAGCACCCCATCTTCCAGTTTCCAAATGTAATTACAACACCACACACTGCTTTTTATTCGGAAGAGTCGCTCCACAATTTGAGAGTTCGTGCTGCCAAAAATGTTGCAGCAGTACTGCAGGGTATAAAGCCTGACTCTATCGTTAATCCAGAAGTCCTCAAATCACCAAAATGGGCTACCTTACGGTGAATGACATGATAATTGACATCGAAGACCCCCAGTCTCTGAGTAATTACCTCAATGAAAAAAATTTGCTGGGTTCGAGTGAATTGCCAGAGATTAAGGTTCTGAGCGGTGGGGTATCGAATAAAACAATGCTTGTGAAACATCCATCTGGTGAAAGTTGGGTAATCAAACAAGCGTTGCCACAATTAAGAGTAGAAGCTGAGTGGTTCAGCGACCCAAGACGCATTCATTTAGAAGCACTTGGTCTCAGACATGTGAGCAAGTTCATTCCGCCTCATTCCGTTCCTGAATTTGTATTCGAAGACTTTGATCAACATATTCTCATTATGAAAGCGGTTCCTGAGCCGCATTCAAATTGGAAAACAATGCTTTTGAATGGGAACGTCAAGCAGACTCACATTCAATTCTTTGCGACTTTGCTGGCACAAATACATTCGCGCAGCTTCGCGCTAAGTGAACTGATGAAAAAAGTGTTTCACGATTATTACTTTTTTGAGTCATTACGCCTGTCACCATACTACGAGTACACCGCAAACCAGGTTCAGCTTGCCGCTGAGTTCTTGCAAAAGTTGTGTGATGAAACGCGACAAATACGCATTTGCGTCGTCCACGGGGACTATAGTCCAAAAAATATGCTTGTTTATAACGATCAGCTCGTTCTACTGGATTACGAGGTGATTCACTTTGGCGATCCGGCTTTTGATGTTGGTTTTTCCAGCACACATTTACTCAGTAAAGCCCATCATCTAGAAAATCATCGCAACCAATATCAAAATGCCGCACGACTCTATTGGGATGTATACAGTGGTGAGGTCTCAAAAGACATAGTTTCACACAATTTCGAGAAACGTTGTGTGAAACATACATTGGCATGCCTACTTGCCCGTGTTGCAGGGAAATCGACATTAGAGTATTTATCGCCCATCGAACGTGAAAGGCAAAAGTTAGTTGTGCTTGAACTGATTGAGAATCTTCCTAACACAATGCCTGGGCTTATTACAGATTTCATCGATAGGATTACCAAACATGCCAGTCATTGAACATCTCTTGGCTTTAGAAGTGCTCGATAGTCGTGGTAAACCTACAGTTCAATGCACCTGTAGATTATCAAGCGGAACCGAAGCAACGATCTCAGTACCATCTGGTGCTTCAACAGGTACATCAGAAGCTATGGAACTCCGAGATGGTGATCTTAAACGCTATCGGGGTAATGGATGCCTCAAAGCGGTTGAAAATATCAACAAAACAATAGAAGATCACTTACATAACCGTTCCTTTGACCAATCGTCTCTAGACAAGTCATTGGTTGAATTGGATGGCACGGATAACAAAACTCGCCTCGGTGCTAATGCAATATTGGCCGTTTCCCTCGCATTTGCTAAAGCAACCTCAATCGAAGCTCAAATTCCTCTGTACACCTATTTTCATCAACTCAATCCACTGAATCTGGGTAGCATTCCACGTCCGATGATTAACCTGTTTAGCGGTGGAAAACATGCTGGTCATCAGGTTTCCATTCAAGACGTCCAGATCATGCCCGTAAATACTCACAACTTGAGTGAGTTATTTGAGATGGTTTACGAGACGTATTACACCGCAGTGGATATGATCAAAGATCAGTTCAAAGTCCGTCACCTTACCGCAGATGAAGGTGGCCTTGCACCAAATTTCAGTAGCGATGAGGCAATGCTTGATTTCGCCGTCAGGGCTATAGAGGCTGCTGGTTTTCGTGCGGGAGATGAGATTGTCTTGACATTAGATGTTGCCGCCAGTCATTTCTTTCGATCCGGAAATTACACAATGAGTGGAGAGACTCTATCTGGCCAGGAAATGACGGCAAAAATTGCGGACTGGATTGATAAATATCCAATTGCCAGTGTAGAAGATGGATTAGCGGAAGACGATTGGCATCACTGGAGCAAGCTGACAGAAGTCGTTCCTTCTTCCGTTTTGATACTGGGTGATGATTTACTGTGTACCAATCCTAAACGAATTCAGCGAGCCATAGATAAAAAAGCTGCTAATTCCCTATTGTTGAAAGTCAATCAAATTGGCACGTTAAGTGAAGCCATTGATGCCTATAATCTGGCTCATGAAGCTGGCTGGAAGATAGTTGTTAGTGCAAGAAGTGGTGAAACCGAAGATCATTGGCTCGCGGATCTTGCCGTTGGGTTGGGGAGCGACTACATAAAAGTAGGGGCACTTAATCAATCTGAAAGACTAGCAAAGTACAATCGTCTGCTCAGTATTGCACAAGAAACAGGTTGGACACTCAGGAGTCAGCGATGAAGGTTAAACTCAGTTATGGAAAACGTGGATTAGTCATTGAACTGCCTGAAGATAAAGCTCACTTTGAAGTCATTCGGCCAAAGCATGTACCGGCAGTAAGTAACCCAAAGACTGCGTTACGTGAAGCGATTCTAAATCCCATTGGAACACAACCGTTACCCCAACTGGTTAATCGAGATGACACCGTAGCAATTGTCTTCAGTGACATCACGCGACCGACCCCAAACCACCTGATCCTTCCTGAGATACTTAGCATCCTGGATTTTGTATCTGATGAACAGATCATTCTTTGTAATGCCCTGGGAACCCATCGACCCAATACGATTGAAGAATTATCTACGATGTTGGGTGACGAACTCGTCAATCGCTATCGAATTGTACAGAACAACTGCTTTGATCCTGAAACACAGGTTTACCTTGGAAAGTCCTCGAAAGGACATGATCAATGGATAAACCGAGAATTCATGAACGCTTCTGTAAAGATTCTGACAGGGTTTATCGAACCCCATTTCTTCGCAGGATTCTCAGGTGGTGGGAAGGCCGTGATGCCCGGAATGGCGGGACAAATGACGGTACTTGGTAATCACGATGCCGGGATGATCGGTGACCCCAATGCAACTTACGGCGTGACTCACGGCAACCCTATCTGGGAAGAAGCACGTGAAATTGCACTAATGACCAACCCGACCTTCTTACTGAACGTTACGCTAAATTCGGATAAACAAATCACAGGGGTCTTTGCAGGTGATCTGGAGTCAGCACATGATGCAGGGATCGAGTTTGTTAGAGACACAGCAATGATAGAAGTGGATGATCTTTTTGACATTGTTATCACGACAAACTCTGGCTATCCATTAGACATGAATCTTTACCAGTGTGGAAAAGGCATGAGTGCTGCAGAACAGATCATTAAACCAGATGGAAAGATCATCATCGCAGCAGAATGCTCAGAAGGAATCCCTGAACACGGACTTTACGCTACTCTACTTAGTGAAGCTAGTACTCCTCAAGAACTGTTTGACAATATTATGAACTTGCCTCATGCACGCCAAGATCAATGGGCAGCCCAGATTCAAGCGCGTATTCAGCTTAAAAGTGATGTATTCCTCTACTCCGATGGACTGACTGACGAACAAATTACGAATGCCCTATTAACACCTTGCCGAGATATTGAACACCTGATTACAGACTTAATCAAAGAGTTTGGAGCTGAAACTCGAATTGGTATTTTACCTGAAGGTCCCCAGACCATTCCCTATCATCGAAAGCTCAAAGGATAACCTGTTATTGGGAACCGTGAAGTTATCATAAAGAGGCGCTCATCACGACGCTTTCAGTCGATAATCTTTCACCTCAGAACAATTTTTGATCCGTCTCTTGTTTATCCGTAGTGATGAGATGGATCATTTATGACTTAAATGTCCCCTTCACGGCGATATACGACACTTTTCTTGACAAGAAAACCGATCAACCTAGTCAAACCGGTCAAACCAATCATGAACGTCGTGTCGACGCGCTGACTGGTTGACCGGTCTGATCGCTTTGACTGGTTATTTTGCCCCTCCGTTTTCAATGGGCGGCACATCATAGCGCTGCATCATATCCAGCACTTCGCGACGATCAATCGCATATACCTTGCCACCAACATGATGCTTGCGGCGCGAGTTATCCACAAGTTGTAAGCGCTTCAGAATGTGCCCAATCCACTGGGCATTGCCCATCTGGTCGGCTGTCTGCCCCAGGATGCCACGAACGCGCTCACGTAAATCGGTGCCCTTGATCCAGGTGAGGTCTTCTGCGTTTCGTGTGAGCAGTTCCAATGCCTGCAAAACCGCCTCCTCACGCTCACTGAGCGACTTACCCTCGCTGATCTGTTCATCCCATTCCGCCGCGTTGGAGATAGCATCCAGCAGCCCGGTTGCGCTCCCCTGTTCTTCGAAGAAGGCTGCCAATGCGACCAGTGGCGACCACAACTCACCGGAGCGATTGTGCAGTTTGTGCAGTTCGCGGCGCTCGAAGTAGTTGCGGTACACCGCTTGAAAGTGGGTCAGTGCCAGCGTGTAGAGCTGGTGCCGGATCGCCGCACCGTCGAAATCGGGCGGGAAAGATGGCATCTTCTTGTTGGTGCGGCGCATGGGGATGGCAATGCAGCGGCTGGCAAGGATGTCCTCCAATCCCATGATTGCCGCCAGAATCTTGGGTGAATACACGTCGAATGCCTGCGGTTTGAAGTCATCGCCGGTGACGCGGATGGCGGGCATCCCCTGCTTGTAGCCACTGTTCAGAAGTTGGCGGATCTGCTGCATCCCTGGATCGCGTGGATTGTGATAGCGTTCGGCTTCATCGATCCCGACGGTGCAGGACGTGTGATGGATCAAGCGAAACATGCTCGGTCCGGTTGGGTCAGACATGGTGATCATATTGAAGGCCAGCGGTTGTAGGACGCGTAACACCGTACTCTTGCCGCTGTTCTTCGGCCCGTTCAGCGCCAGATAGGGATAGGCGGGAAACAGCGTGTAGAAGTAGGTGCCCACGGTCCACAGCGTCAGGATGCGACTCTCGATCTCTGAACGGAAGTCGATGTACTGCTTGAACAGATCGTGGATGGTGGTAAACACCTCGCCCGGTTGCACCGTCTCGCCTTCGAGATAACGCCGCATGTCACTGTAGCGCCAGCGCATCAGGAACTCGGAGCCTTCCGGTATGACCTTCAACGCGACCTCTTTGTCGCTGACGGTGATGATCTGCTCATCGGTCAGGCGGCGCAGTTCGCGAGAGCTGGTCACCAGATAAGGCTGGATGTTGAGCTTGTTGCCCTTTGTCCGTTCGGTGATGGATACCGTGACCATCGCCACATCCCGCCGGAACCCCAGCGCCGGGGATAGCAGCGGGATGTCATCGCTCAGTATCTGGGGCACATCTTCCTCCTCTTGTTCCTCGTCTTCTGATCGGGCGGCTTTCGCCAGATCAGTAAACGTCCGTCCCTTGATGCCGATCTTGCCGACCGCCGTCTTGAACTCCGCGAATGCAAAGTCATCCAGGCGGACACCGTGCGTGAATAACTGGCGCACCGCATCCTGCCGCTCGATCCCTTCCAGATCACCGACCCGGTCGATCTCCAGCGTGATCCAAGATGGCGCGGTGTTGAGTAGACTGGCGGCATCTTCGGCGGTTGCGCCATGTTGCGACAGCCACTCATTGGTGTCTTTCACGCCTTCAGGAAACAGTGGGATGTGGGCACGATCCGGTAGCTGACGGGCGATCTCGAAGGATTTGGCACGCGCCT
>Ga0208218_1000190_pt1 | contig 33455 bp, 22 predicted proteins | sample HotLakmasection3_FD_184726 | JGI IMG/M metagenome (GOLD analysis project Ga0208218, IMG submission 184726) | Hypersaline microbial mat communities from Hot Lake, Washington, USA - Section #3 (SPAdes) | ecosystem: Environmental > Aquatic > Non-marine Saline and Alkaline > Hypersaline > Microbial... | reverse complement strand
ACGTTTTGGAATTCTTGACCCAAGCCATTCATGCTGCTCGCTTGGGGCAGGAGCCTCCTTCGATATTGCCTCAAACTTCGGTAGAGGATGAAACCCCTTTGGCGGCGTAAACCCCTGAATCTTTACAGAAAAGGTTATATCCCGTAGTTTGGGACTTGCAAGAAAATAAAATCCCCATTTTTGAGAGAGAAGGCTGGCAAAGCCAGCCTTCTCTCTCAAAAATGGGGATTTTATTAAGCCGCAGATCCGTTTCCAGAGACGGGGTTCCTTTAGGGTGGGAGGGGCGATCGCCCCTCATTCAGCCCTGAGTTAAGCCTCGATTCCCTCTCAGGATCGCCAAATGCTCCCAAACTAAATGAGAAAATCCATGAGAAAATCCCCACCGTTTCCTCGTCAAACCTTAACGAATGCGCACCAAGAACACCCCAAGCCCACATTCCTAAACGCAATCCCCTTGTCTTAGGAGCACGTACGAAATAAGACCCGGAATTTTTGATGAGAAGCGCGGCAATGCCGCGCTTCTCATCAAAAATTCCGGGTTTGATTTAATTTTCAATCCTTAACAACAGGCTCGCCATTTATCTAAAACTTCTTCCTTTCCATCCGTTCTAGTGCCACGATGATCAGTCTGAGCGGGTACATTAAGAAAGGGGATATTTCTAGTACATCAAATGGACAACGAAACAATCGTATTGCTCTCCAAGCGAGAAATTGACAAGATGCGCGAAGCGGGCAAGCTCGCCGCGCAACTCCTGAAGTACCTGGAGCCAATGGTGCAACCTGGCGTGACCACCCTCGAACTCAACGATGCCGCTGAGGAATGGACGCGAGCCCACGGTGCGACCAGTGCGCCCCTGGGCTACATGGGTTTTCCCAAGTCCATCTGCACCAGTGTCAACGAGGTGATTTGCCACGGCATCCCCAATGGCAAGCAAGTTTTGCAAGATGGCGACATTATCAACATCGACGTGACACCGATTCTGGATGGGTATCACGGGGATACATCTAAGACCTTCTTTGTTGGCGAACCCTCTCCCCTCGCGCGGCGGCTGGTGGAAGTGACGGAAGAATGCATGATGCGTGGGATCGCAGCGGTAAAGCCGGGTGCTCGCATTGGCGACATTGGCGCTGCCATTCAGTCCTACGCAGAGTCCCACGGGTTTTCGGTGGTGCGCGACTTTGTGGGGCATGGCATCAGCCGAATTTTCCACACCGCGCCTCAAATTCCCCACTATGGCACCGCTGGTAAAGGGCGGAAGCTCCGTACTGGCATGGTCTTCACCATCGAACCCATGATCAATGAGGGAACCTGGGAAGCGGAGGTTATGGACGATAAGTGGACAGCCCTCACGAAGGACCGCAAGCTGTCTGCCCAGTTTGAGCACACCATCGCCGTGACGCAGGATGGCGTAGAAATTCTTACGCTGCTACCTGATGCCGTTCCTGCGGTGGCTGCATCGCGCTAAGGATTGAAAATAAAACAAAACCCGAAATTTTTGATGAGAAGCGCGGCGGTGCCGCGCTTCTCATCAAAAATTTCGGGTTTTATTTTGTACGTGATCCTAAGGCGATCGCCAGAAAAGAGTATCTCCTAAGAATGCTCTAACAATTGGGAAAGAGGTGCGGAGTTATCGCTGACCTGTAACAACATAGGCAACCCGTTTGCCAATGTTGGTTGCGTGGTCTGCCATGCGTTCCAGATAGCGGATGGCGAGTACCATCAGCACGATCTGTTCGATCGCCCCCTGCACATTAGATTGACGGGTAAGGAGGGTGTAAACCTCTTCGTAGTCCGTATCCACATCGTCGTCGCGAATTTTTACATCTAGCCCAGATTCGGCATCCAGATCCGAAAGGGCGGCAAGGCTCATGGCAAGCATGGCACGGCAGCGATCGGACATCACCCGAATGCGCCCCATACAGGGGTGAACGGGGTAGGGAAAGAGTTTGACAGCCACTTCTCCCAGATCTTTGGCATAGTCTCCAATCCGTTCCAGATCGCGCACCAGTTGCATGATGGCGCTGAGTAGCCGCACATTATGGGCAACCGAGGACTGCATGGCAATCAGATTGACGCATTCCACCTCTATCTGGCGATAAAACTGGTCAATTTGTTTGTCTTGTACGGCGATTTGTTTGGCAGCATCCAGATCCCGATCAAACAGGGAGCGTCGTGCCAGCAGGAACGAATGCTCGACCAGCGCCCCCATCCGCAGCACGTCTCGCTGAACACTGCGAACCTGGCGATCGAGGTCTACCGATGAATTCTCAGATGTAGGGTCTTCGTAAGCGTTCAAGAATTTTACTCTTCCTGCTGCGTAGATATGTGCGATCGCCGTTGAGTTGCACGCTTTTCAGTAGTTTTACAACTCTTAATCAGTATAACGACCATTCCTTGGCTCGAAGGACAGATAATTGCCAACGGTTTACAATAACACTGACCAAATTTGAACCAGGAGATCCCTGGCATGAAGGCATTTCATAAACAATCAACACCTTATAGCTCCAGAGAATTCGCAATAAAGCGAACCTGAATCCCAAGCCATCGCCAAAAATGGACTCTCTCTGTTATAAACGCTTGATTCTCAAAGCTCACGTTTGGTGATATACACAGTTCAGTTATGAACTCCACTTCTGCGAATTTTACTTTACTGCCTTTAATGTCATGAGTGTTTCTTCTGCGTCGGCTCCAGCAAATACCCTTCAGGAAAAAGATTGGTCAGGATTGTTGCGACAACTGCTGGACGGGCGATCGCTCGATGCCCAGCAATCCTCAGAATTGATGGCAGGATGGCTGGCGGAGGAAATTGCCCCGGCGTTGTCTGGGGCAATTCTCGCGGCAATTCAGGCAAAAGGCGTGTCTGCCAGTGAATTGGTGGGGATGGCACAGGTTTTGCAAAATCAGTCGATGGGCAATGCGCTGGCGCTGGATGCATTGCCCACTCCCCGCATTGATACCTGCGGCACCGGCGGCGATGGCGCTTCTACCTTCAACATCTCTACTTGTGTGGCATTCGTGGCGGCAGCAGCGGGTATCCCCGTTGCCAAGCATGGCAACCGTGCTGCCTCTAGCCGAGTTGGCTCTGCCGATGTGCTGGAGGGGTTGGGGATTGGGCTATCGGCTCCCCTGGAACAGGCGCAGGCAGCGCTCAAAGAAGTGGGAATCACGTTTTTGTTTGCACCCGGTTGGCATCCTGCCATGAAGGCGGTGGTGCCACTGCGGAAGACCCTGAAAGTCCGCACCGTGTTTAACTTGATTGGTCCGCTGGTGAATCCGCTGCGCCCTACAGGACAGGTGATTGGAGTATTTCGCCCCGATGTGGTTGAGGTCGTTGCGGAGGCACTGCGGCAGTTGAATATGCCAGAGGCGATCGTGCTGCATGGTTTGGAAACCCTGGATGAAGCTGGGTTAGCCGCTCCAACTCAGCTAGCGGTTGTATCCCAGGGTGAACTGATGACAACCCAAATTCGCCCGGAGGACTTTGGGCTGACGCCTGCTCCGACAGAAGCATTGAAGGGGGGAGAGCTGGCAGATAATGTGGAAATTCTGCGGCAGGTGCTCCAGGGAAAGGGTACGGAGGCGCAGCGAGATGCCGTGGCATTAAATGCGGCACTGGCTCTGAAAGTGGGAGGTGCAGCATCGGGGAGTTCTTTGCCAGAGGCGATCGCCCAGGGCATCCAAACGGCAAAGGATATCCTCAGCAGCGGCGCTGCCTGGGACAAAGTAGAAGCTCTGGCTAACTTCCTGCGCACATAGATTACAGCAAGCCATCAGGATCCCCAGTTTTGGAAAAAAGGTGCGGCGATGCTGCACCTTTTTTCTAAAACTGGGGATCTTGATGGCTTGTAAAGCACTTGAGTCAACCTATCGGGAGCGAAATTCCACTTCTTGCTCCCGAATGGTTACATCAAAGTTTTGGAAAAAGTCCTGCCCCAACAGTCCCACCGAGAGTTCGGGACCTGCTACGGCAACCAGAACATTGTCAATTGTCGTTCCCGCAACCTCGATTGAGTTGACATAGCCCAGGGGAAAAACCACGTTTGTGGCACTGGCGGTGTTCACCCGTGCCTGCCCCACAGGGACAACCCCCAAAGCTGCTGCCATCGGGCGGGTAATAACAGTGCCGCTTGCCCCTGTGTCCACAATCATGGGAAACGAGCGATTACCATTGAAGCGAACGTTGACCACTGGGGTGCCGCCGATGCGACGCACAATCGGCGCACGAAAAACCGGTGCCTCGGGGCGGGTAGGGGGTGGGGTTTGGCGGTTCGTTCGCACAATGGGGGCAGCAGCAACCGGGGCAGGTGCCGATGGACGAGAGGTAGGGGCCGTCGGGGTAGGGCTAGGAGCGGGGCGGGCGGCGATCGCCGCTGGAGGAGAAGGAGCAGGGGTTTCGATGGGACGGTTTGCCTGTTGTTGCGCGACTGCCAGGTTGCGCTGATATTCGGGAATTTTTGCCTGGGCATTGGCGTAATTGGTGCTGCCATTAGGCACAGCTTGCATCAGTTGAATTGCCTGTTGCCACTGTGCCGCTGCCAACCGCCAGTCATCTCGCGATTGAGCCACCTGCCCCAGGTTGGCGGCTCGGGTTGCTTGCTCCAGCCCTTGCTGGTAATTGGTTTCCGTCGCGGCTGGAGAGGGAGACGCTGATGCAGCGGGAGGTGCGGCGGTGGGTTCTGGAGAAGCCGTGGGAGTGGGTGCGATCGCACCCACGGCATCAGCCTCCCTCTCTGCCTCCGACACCGAACCGATGCTACAACCACTGCCCAGGCTCAGCAGTAATCCAATCGCGATCAATGAGGCGGTTTTTGCGTTAACCATGCCAAGTTCTCTCAATAGCCCTCTCTATCCCTCACCATACCCGAATCAACCGGGTTTACCGTCACCCTACCTTCACCCTGGTGCTAAGCAGATTCGTTGCCACTTACTCATACAGGGCTGCAGGAAAACTTCAGGAGAAAAGATGGGTTGGAACACGCCAATTAATTTGTGGACATAATTTGTGGACATAATTTGTGGGCATGGCTTAACTCAGGCTTAATTTTTTGTTTGGAGCCGCACGGAGCGTGGCTCCAAACAAAAAATTAAGCCCGCCAATTTGTGAGAACTTGTTGGGTTGACTGGAATTTCCTGACTCATTGCGATAGTATCTCTGGCTAGACACATTGGATGCATACATGGCGATCGCAACTCATCAACCCGCACTGCTCGTTTTGGCGGATGGCACGACCTTCCGGGGATGGTCCTTTGGCGCTACAGGAACCATCATCGGCGAAGTTGTTTTCAATACCGGGATGACCGGATATCAAGAAGTGCTGACAGACCCCAGCTATTGTGGTCAAATCGTTACCTTTACCTATCCCGAATTGGGAAATACGGGTGTCAATCCCGAAGACGAAGAATCGGCACGTCCGCAGGTACGGGGGGCGATCGCCCGCAACGTCTGCTACCGCCCAAGCAACTGGCGTTCTACCAAGTCCCTGCCCGACTATCTGGCAGAGCATGGCATTCCCGGCATTTTTGGCATCGACACCCGAGCGCTAACGCGCAAAATCCGTTCTGTCGGCGCGATGAACGGCGGCATTTCCACCGAAATTCTGGACCCCGCCGAGTTGCTGTTGGAAGTGCAGTCGGCTCCCAGTATGGCAGGGCTAAACCTGGTGAACGAAGTGACAACGCGGCAAGTCTACGAATGGGCAGAACCCACCGATCGCATCTGGGAATTTTCGGGCGCGTCCGAAAGCGGTGGCGAAACCTTTACCGTAGTGGCGATCGATTTTGGAATTAAGCGCAATATCCTGCGACGGCTTGCCCGTTATGGGTGCCGCATCATTGTTGTACCTGCGGCTACCCCCGCCGAAACCATTTTGAGCTACAACCCCGATGGCATCTTTTTGTCGAATGGACCGGGAGATCCCTCTGCGGTGCAAGAGGGCATCGCCACAGCAAAAGCATTGCTCGATGCTCAGAAACCTGTGTTTGGCATTTGCATGGGGCATCAGATCCTGGGCTTGTCTTTGGGGGCGCAAACCTTCAAGCTCAAGTTTGGGCATCGCGGCTTGAACCAGCCCGCTGGTTTGCAACAACGGGTCGAGATCACCAGCCAAAATCATGGGTTTGCGATCGCCGCCGACTCCCTCGACGACGCCCAGGTAGAAATCACTCACCTCAACCTGAACGATCGCACCATTGCGGGCATTCGCCATAAAACGCTGCCCCTGTTTTCTGTGCAGTATCACCCCGAAGCCAGCCCCGGTCCCCATGATGCCGACTACCTCTTCGAGGAGTTTGTCAAAGCGATGGCAGAGCATCAGAAAAAGGCAGCAAGCGTCTGAGGATCGTGAACGCTATTTGGACGCCATTTAGACGCTATTTAGACGCCATTTAGAAGCGCCATGTGCCTATTCAGTCAGTTCTGCTGAAGGAGAAGGAATGGCAGGGTGGGATTCGTTGACTGGATTGGGAGGAGTGCCATTTGGCAGGTCTTCCTCTCCTCGAATTCTCTGTTGGGCTGCCGCTCTTTTTCCACCAGGGGTAGGCAGCGATCGCGTGTGGTAGGACTTGATCTTGCCGACCAACCAATAGGTCTTCATTTCCCCTTTCCCTTTCACATCGATCAGCCCCCGTTCCTGAAACCGATAGCGATCGCACAACTGGTCATATAACTCCTGGGTGACCTGAATCCGCCCCGGTTCTCCCAGGGTTTCCATGCGGCTTGCCACATTGACCGTGTCGCCCCACAGGTCATAGCTAAACTTTTGCGCCCCAATTACCCCGGCAGTTACCGGACCCAGGTGAATGCCGATCCGCAGGGTAATTGCCTGATCGCCAACCGCATCAAACGTCTGTGCAACCTTCTGCATCGCCAGTGCCATGTCGGCGATCGCCCCAGCCGGGTCTGGAATAGGCGTGGGTACGCCCCCCACCACCATGTAGGCGTCACCGATAGTTTTCACTTTCTCCAGCCGTTTTAGTTCAGCCAGCTGGTCAAACGTCGAAAAAACGGAGTTCAGCAGATCCACAACACTTTCGGGGGGCAAATCCGAAGAAATGGCAGTGAAATTGGCAATATCTGCAAACATCACCGCCGCCTGTTTGAAGCTATCTACAATCAGCTTCTCTCCCTGTTTCAGGCGCTCCGCGATGGGTTGGGGCAAAATACTGAGCAACAACTGCTCGGTGCGGCGGCGTTGACGACGTAGTTCGTGCTCGGTGCGGCGGCGTTGGGTTACATTCTGCACGCTGCCCTCAAAGCAGACAACTTCTCCATCCTCCCCAACAATAGAACGCACATTTTCTGCGACCCAAATCGTACTACCATCTTTCCGATAAATTTCTGACTCAAACTCAGACACCGAGCCATAGCGCTTGAGATAGGCAATTAGCTCAAATCGACGCATGGGTTGCGCATAGACTTGCCGATCAACGTTTTCCACGGTAGTGATCAAGTCTTCTACCGAGGAATAGCCCAAAATTTCAGCCAATGCCGGATTGGCACTCAGGTAACGCCCCTTGGGAGACACTTGATAAATACCTTCTACCGCATTCTCAAAAATGCTACGATACTTTTCCTCCGCCTGGCGCAACTCTGCGGTGCGCCGCTCAACGCGCTGTTCTAACTCCTGTGCCTGCCGTTCGAGGCGTTGTTGATAGTCCAGCAGGGCAGCCTCAGCTTGTTTGCGATCGCTAATGTCATACAGCGTTGTGAGCAATGCCTCTCCACCTCCCAGGTGCAAAGGGTGAACCGACGCCGACACCCAAAACGCCTCGCCGCTTGCCCGCTTGACCTGCACTTCCTGGTTCTTGACCGATCCCTGCGCCCGAAACTGCTCAATCAAACGCGGCTCATCCTCAGGATTCACGAAAAAATCCCGGAGGTGATAGCACTGCAAGTTTTGCGCATCCATCCCCAACTGTTCCAGCGTGGTGGAGTTGGCAAAAGAAATAATGCCATCCAACTCTTGGGTCAGAATCATCAAAATGGGCGTAGATTCCGAAATTGCCCGAAACAACTCTTCGCTCTGGCGCATGGTTTCCACCGCCCGCGTATAGAGTTGATACTCCAGCACATCTCCATGCTCTGCGGTCGCCTTCAGAATCAATTCCAGGTCGGCTTTGTCCTTCGAAACCGTTTCTAGAATTTCTTGGAGCGCTGCCTGCGCTCTTTGACGTTGCAAAATTTCTGCCTGAAGCTTGCGGTTAATCGCATGCAGCTCAGACTCAACGGTATCTCCATGCTCCGTCGTCGCCAGTAGCGTGAGTTGCAAGTCGTTTTTTTCCTGCTTCAGGCGTGCGACTTCAGCACGGAGTTCCGCAATTTCTCTCAATGGCTCATTAAAAAGCTCGCTCTCGAAGCTAGGGGTTGGCTCCATCACAACTCTTCATGGGTTCAAACGTATTCCAGAGTGAGGCTGGGCATTAGCCGCTGAAGATTTTTCAACGACTTGGTTTGCCAGAGCACCGATTCTGAACCTATCAAGGTGAGATGCACATCTTTCCGCTCTCTTACCTTGACAACAAACATGGAGAGCGTACTGATACCTGAGCTATTGAGAAACTCCAGGTCTTTGACATCAATCGTCAGGTCTTGAGCATTTTCAAGAGCACCCAGAAGAATATCCATGATGGGTTGATACTCCTCCATCCCATCTAAACGCAAAAATCCCTGAATGACGATAGTGTTTGATGCTGCGTCGTGAAGAATGCTGTATTCCTCAGTATTGATATCCACCAAATTCAGTCTCCCTGGTTTTACGACATAGCTGAGGGCATTTGCACATCCTTGCGCCTCACGGTTTTATTCAATAATGATTCCAATTAAACAATACCTTCGCCATTTTTCTAGAACCCTTGATTTTGCGTGCGCGAAGCGGACGCAAAATCAAGGGTTCTAGAAAAATGGCGAGCATGGTGATTAAAAATGACTTCAATTAAACAACCCGATTCGCTGAACTTTGAGAATCTATCGCTCCTGTTACCCGGTATGCCATGCACAATTCATTCCTTCCCTATCCCTATCCCTAAACCGTTTCTCACACATGGCTTTCGCCCATGCCCCCTGTTAGGTAATGGGATTGTCTCCCTACTCTGGTCATTCTTCAAGCTCAGAGAGCGATCGCCCATCGACATAGACTTACTATTTTACACGAGTATTTCTTCCATCATACGTCTAGAAACTTAGATACGAAGCGACGCCATGACACTTACTTCAACGATCTGAGGCGACCGGGGAGAAGACCGAAACTGCCATGCGAAGGTAGCACCGTAGTCATTCATCATGGTTAAGATACCGATACAAGACATACCTTCCCCCAGGGCAATTTTTTCCATCCGCTGGCTATAAAGTTCTTCTGGATCGGAGGCGCTCAGTTCTTTGATAAAAGATTCATATCGGGCAGCAACCTGTTGACTGCTGTAGTTAATTGCGTGAAAGATGATTTGCTCATCAAACAAATGGAGCGAAATCTTGATGGGATGGTTAGATTGGTCATCGCTATACTTCACGGCATTTTCTAGCAATTCGTTCGCGACAAAGCTGACAGAACCTTTGACTGCCGTGCGACGGTTTATTTTGCTGTTGACAGCATCATTACCCGGAAAGAAGGTGGCAAAGTAATCGCCCAAAAAATCAGCGGATAATCCATAGTTTCGCCAGCGCTGGCTGCGCGGACCTGTCACCGGCGAAAAATGGAGCGTAAGATATTCATCGCTGATCGGTAATTCTCCACTGAAATCACCATAAATGCGAGTGTCTGGAGTGTCTAGCATGATCTCAAGATGATGGAGTGGCGTAGGTTCAACAGGATTGGGTGGGGCTAGTGGAGAGAGGGGGGGCGTATGGGGCGATCGCACATACATCGTTCACATCGTGTTCTTAGCCTGCGATCTATAAATTGCGATCCATAAATTGCGATTTATAAATTGCGATTTATAAATAAAGTACTGCCCCGGAAAAGGGCTGACTCAAACAATTTAATCCAGGTAAGGAAAGGACTGGGAGGGAAAACTGCTGAGTTGATTGGGAGGACTACTAATTTCTTCGTAAACGATGCGGGCACGTCCCTGTTGCTTTGCCTGGTAGAGTCGATGATCAGCCGCATCAAGCAACAACTGCGGCGATCGCTCCAGATCTGGCAACGTGCTGGCAATGCCCATACTCAACGTGACAAAGGGGCGAACCCGAGAGCGGGCATGGGGGATTTTCAAATCTTCAACAATGCACTGGACTTGCTTGGCAACATGATAGGCTCCCCGCAACCCAGTTTTGGGCAACACAATGACAAACTCTTCGCCCCCAAAGCGAGCGAGCAAATCACTGGGGCGCTTGAGGGGTTGGGCGATCGCCTTGGCAATTTGCCGCAAGCAATCATCCCCCGCCAGGTGTCCATACGTATCATTAAACTGTTTGAAGAAATCGATATCGCACAGAATGATCGAGATTGGCGATAGCTCCCGCGACATCTGCCGCCATTGCTGCTCCAGGTATTCATCAAAGCGCCGCCGATTGGCAATTTGCGTCAACCCATCAAAGGTTGCCAGCAACTTGGCTTGCCGCAACTTTTCAAGCCACTGCACATCCAAAACATCCCCATGCTCGGTAATGGTTTGAATGATGATTTCTAAATCATCTTTTTGTTGGGAAATGAGATCAACAAGTGCCCTGAGTATCGATTCTGCCTTACGGCGTTCCTGAATTTCTTCTCGGAGTTGCAGGTTTGCCTCACACAACTGAGCTTCTACCAGATCTCCATGCTCGGCAATCGTCGCAAGAGATATTCGCAAATCCTGGTTTTCTTGCTCCAGTGCTTGAACACGGGTACGTAACTGCTCAACCTCTAAGGGAAAAGGCAGGTGTTCGTCAAGATTGTCGTCAAATTGATCCTGCGACCCATGTTGCACCATTGCGCCACTCTCTTCTTCACAATTGGGCTTCTTCACAATTGGGGAAGTGAAGAATTGTCACTTCATGTCCTGCCTGATTCCCGAAGACGAATTCACTCCGTCTTAATCCGTGCTTCCATCGTTTATGGAACTTATTAAACTCTAAATGAAATGTCCCTAAGTAAGTTTAAACATCTCTCACTGCAGATAAATATCTGGCAGCCGCGCAATGCTCATAGCAACTGTTCATGTCAATAAAAGCAGGCGCAGCTTGCTCTCACTAACACTCTCAAGAATAAAAACTGCATTTTTAAACCAATAGAAACAGGAATATAAAAAATTGAACACAAACAATAACTGTAGGCAATAGGTGAGTTCACTAACGGCTATTCTACTTTGACCACAATCTTTGACCACAGTCTTTCACCACAGTCCTTTACCACAATCTTTCACCACAATATGAAGCATTACTCAGCATTGTTTTACGAGAAAGTCACAACTCTGGCGCAAAGCCAAATAAAACGTAACACGAATTCCTGCCTGCTTCGTTAGCACGTATGCTTTACGCACAACCAGAAAAAGTAGTGTTACGAGCAATACAAGGGTGAGTTGGATCTCTGCCGTTCTCCAATACAGCGCTAAAACAACGATTTTCACTAGAGAACCTTACGTTTTTTGGACGCATGAATGACTGTTCAATGCATCAAATTTTCAATGCATCAAATTTTTGAAAGGGTTTGAAAGGGTATGTTATGGCTAATCCTAACAAAATCGGCTTCCATAAAGGTTTATCAATAACCCTCTACTAACTGATCGGGATCCAACTCCCTGATGATGCTTGCTACGCGTCCCAATTATGCCTCATGTTCTATCACTTCTTGGGACAACTAAAAAAACTTCCACAATTCTTCGAAAATACAGCCAGTTGAATAGAGATTTTGCTAATTTTCCCCAGCATGAAGGTGCATAGAAACTTAGAAGATCGGAGAAACCACGTGTTTGAATCAAATTAAATACACCTGCCTCTTTCGGTATTTTTACGGTGAAAGCCTTTAAAACCTATCCAAAATGGTGAAAACCTTGATGCAACTGGGAATACTGAGGCGGCGATCGCTCTTTCTCGTTTTGCAAAACTGTTTTCCAACGGGTTAATCCACATTCTTGATAAACAAAATTGCCTGGGAACAGAGCCGCACGGTGTTTCTCGCAAAAGGCTTGATGTGAACAAATATGGTGAAACCAATTGCCTATCGACTACCCCTTCGGTTGATTTTGGTTGTCCCCTTTGTGTTGCAAATTTTTGGCACAGTCAGCCTGGTTGGATGGTTCTCCTTTCGCAATTCTCAAAACGCTGTCAACGAAATGTCATCGGCATTACGGCAAGAGCTAATGGCTCGCATTCAGCAGCAACTGGCAACCTATGTTGATTTCCCCTTTTTGCTCAATCAAATTAATGCAACGGCAATGCAAAGTGGAGATCTGGATGTGATGGATCTGGACGATGCCTATCCACTCTGGAAACAGGCATTTAGCTCACAGGCCACCAATTTAATTTACTGCGGGCGCGAGTCAGATGGAGCATTTCTAGGCGTTGGGCGTAGCCATGGGTTTGCGGAAAGCAAACTTCAGACCCACATCAGTAATGTGGAAACCGACTATCGGTTTTATTACTACAACTTGAATGAACAGGGCACAACGACAAATCTGCAGACCATTGGCGATCGCCCCTACGATCCGCGTCAACGCCCCTGGTACGAGGCAGCCAAAAAACAGCAAGCCCCTGTTTGGAGCGAAATTTATCTCGATTTTGATACTAATTTACCGATGATTACCGCCAGTCATCCGGTCTACTCGGCGACGACGCAAGAACTCATAGGCGTCTGTGCGGCAGATTTTATGTTGATGTTAGAGCTAAATGCCTTCTTGCAATCCCTGGAAATTGGCAAGTCAGGCGAAACTTTTATCATCGAGCGCGATGGCACGCTGATTTCTAGCTCAACCCTTCTGGATGAGGACGTTGATGCCATGAACACGGTGGCAACAACGGCATCGGGTGAGTTGAATCGCTTACAGGCAGCCGCTAGCCAAAATAACCTGGTACGCAATACAGCAAAGTTTTTGCAGCAGGAATTTGGAGAGCTTTCAGAAATTCAGGAAACTCAGCAGCTTAGCTTTCGGCAGGGGCGCGATCGCCAGTTTGTGCAGGTTGTCCCCTTCAACGACGGCAGAGGATTAGACTGGTTGATTGTCGTTGTGTTGCCAGAAGCCGATTTCATGGGGCAAATCAACGCCAATACCCGCAATACAATCCTGCTTTGTCTGGGAGCTTTGGGTATCGCCACCGGGTTGGGAATCCAGACTGCCCGCTGGATTGCCCGTCCCATCTCCCACCTCAGCACGGCTTCTCAGGAAATTGCCGAAAAAGCAAGCCGCGCCCAACTGGGAGGACAGTTGGTTTTACAAAAGACTACGGCAGAGGGCATCCAGGAGATTGAAACGCTTTCCGATTCTTTTAATCAAATGAGTAAAACTCTGAAGGAAGCCTTTTTAGCTCTGGAGGCGACCAATGCAGAATTGGAAGACCGGGTAGCACAACGCACCCTGGAATTGCAGGAAGCCAATGCAAAAATTACCTGCCTCAATGAACAACTCCAGGCTGAAAACAGCCGCATGGAAGCAGAACTGGAAGTTGCCCGACAAATTCAGCAAATGATTTTGCCCCGCGACCATGAACTGACGCAAATTCAGGACCTGGATATTGCCGGATTTATGGAAGTGGCTGCAGAGGTAGGTGGAGACTACTACGACATCATCAGTCAGGATGGGCGAATTACGGTAGGGATTGGGGATGTCACCGGACATGGGCTCCAAAGCGGAGTGCTCATGATCATGGTGCAAACCGCTGTACGAACGCTGATTGCCACAGGTAGCAAGGATCTCCCCCGCTTCCTCCACTTACTGAATCAAGTCATTTTTGACAATGCTCAGCGGCTCAGTCCGGGTAAAAACCTGACGCTCTCATTGCTCGACTACCAGGATGGAACCCTGCATCTGAGTGGTCAACACGAAGAGGTATTGGTTGTGCGCGGCACGAGCGGCAAGGTGGAACGAATCGACACGATGGAGCTGGGATTCCCGCTGGGAATAGTGGTAAACATTGAGGAATTTGTTGCCCAAACCCAGATTGCCCTGGAAACAGGGGACGGCATTGTCCTCTATACGGATGGCATCACTGAAGCGGAAAATAACCAGCGAAAACTCTACGGACTCCAGCGCCTGGTCAATGCCGTCCGACGCTCATGGCAGGGAACGTCCCAGGAAACTGTAGACGCGATTATTGAGGATGTGCGATCGCACATTCAAGACCACACCATTTACGATGACCTGACGCTGGTTGTCATCAAAAAGCGATAGGCAATCAGCATGCTCCAACCGATCAAATAGCGCTACGCACCCAGAACCAGGATGATAGTTTCTTCGCCATGTTTCTAAGAAAGAAAATGCCGATTTTTTGAAAGAGGGCGCGGCTTAGCCGCGCCCTCTTTCAAAAAATCGGCATTTTCTTTCTTGGAGATCGCCTTAGCTCTAATGGATGCCCATCATGTTTCTAGTTCGCGGATACGGGAGGCACGTTTTCCTGATAACGAAGAGACAGGTTCGGCAGCGGAAGAAGGCAGCAGCCGTTCACCCCGACCATCATCATCTCCATCAAAGGCTGTCTTCGCCTGGGTTTCTTTCTGGCTAACCCGGTTCGCCACCATGCCTACAATGGGCAAACCATATTCCTGCAATTTGGCAACACTTTCCGCCGTTTTCGAGCGGCTGGTTTGCTGCACCGAAACCACAAGCAAAATTCCATCCGTTTGGGCAGCAAGAAAATTCGCGTCTACCGCAGAACCCAGGTTAGAACTATCGTAGATGACCAGGTTGTAGGCGGTATGGAGCTTACCCATCAGCGATCGCATTTGAGGCGATGCCAGTAACCGAGTTACTCCGGGTCGAATCGTCCCTGCCGTCAGTACATCCAGATTGTCAACATTCGGCACAGCCTGAATCACATCATCGGGATGCAGGTTTTGCTGCAATATATTCGTCAGCCCGGTGTTGTTGGACAACCGGAGCTTTTGATGTAATTCTGGCGTTCGTAGATCTGCATCCACCAGCAGCACTTTTTGCCCACTAGCTGCCGCTGTTTGTGCCAGATGCAGGGCAGTCGTGGTTTTCCCATCTCCCTTGTCGGGCGAACCAATGACAAGTGCCCGTACCGGATTTGTTTGATTGGAAAACTTGAGCGCGGTATAAAGATCGTCGAATGCGCCCTGGAAATCATAGGCACTTTCCGACAATTCATCATTGCTGGCACTGGGGTTGGCGATCGCCTGCACCTGCATAGAGGGGTCACCACCGCTATACACAGGCAGTAAGCCTAGCAGAGGAGCCGACACCACATCTTTGATATCCGCCAATCCGTAAAAAACATCCTGGTGGCGCTCCAGCAGGAAGGACAGAGCCATGCCCAGCCCCAAACCAACCACAGCCCCCGCCAGCAGGTTCCGCAACAGGTCATCGCTGACGGGAACCGGATTGCCCGCAGCGTCATATTGAATGGAGGGAGCCGCCACAACTTCCCAGGGCACTTCACTTTGGGCTGCAGCAACCCGCAAGGTTTCTCGCTGATTGAGGAGCTGATCCAGGGTGCGCGTGGCGATCGCTAACTGACGCTGTAACTCGTTATAACGCCGAATAATGCCTGGAAACTGCTCAGCTTGCTGATCTAACAAGGATCGGTTTTGGGTCAGCGTAGCACTCCGTGCTTCAAGTGACTGAATTTGATTCGCTGTATTAACGAGCTGTTCCACCAACCCCAGGCGCAGCCCATCCTGGAAGGTTGAAACCTGAATATTTGGACGCACAGGAGCCAAGCCATCCAAGATTTGATTACTCCGCTCAGCCAGCAAATCATAAAGACTGGCTTGCTGGTCGCGCAGTCGTTGAATCGGCGGAGCAGCTTCACCCCAGCGGGTACGCTCTACTGCCAACTGCGTCTCAACCTCGCTAATGCTACCCAGCACTTGCTGATAGTTAGGATCTTGGCTTAAGGCAGAAACGGCGATCGCCTCATCCGGTGTCAATTGCAACTGGCGCTGAAGATTAGCATACAGGGTCCGCAACTCCTGCAAATTCTGTTGAGTCTCTAGCTGTTGAGCGCTCAATTCATTCTGCCGGGCATAAATGTCTCCACCCTGCGCTGCCGGGTCAAGCAAATCATATTGCTGCTGGAGTTGCTGAATTTCTTCCTGCAACGTGTCTACACGGGTTTGCAGATCTGGCAATTGGTCTTCGATAAACCGAACCCCTTCCGTAATTTGAGTTCGTCTATCATCAAGGCTATAACGCAAATATTGTTCAGCGGTTTCCTCCAGCACCTTCTGCACAACATTTGGGTCACCCCCCATGTATGTCACATTCAGCAAGCGGGTTTGGTCACTTCGTTCAATGGTTAACCCTGAAACAAGTTGCCCATAACCAAAGGTCGGAAACTCCTGCTTAACCGACTCGTACACTCCATCCAGTACCCTGGAACTCTGCAAAATTTCGATTTGCGTTTCGTAGTCCAGGCGGAAAATGTCTTCACGGGGAACCCCGCCCTCATTTCGGCTCAGCGTCGTGGGTTCAGCAATCCGCGCTTCAGACGTTACAGGCTCAACCAACAAGCGAAACCCACCCTCGTAGGTAGGTGCGGCTCGCTTTGTGACAAACCAGGCAGCCGCAATCATTCCCCCTGCACAAATGAGGATGATGGGCCACCGACGCTGTGCCATGCGTAACATAGGTATGATAGGCAGCCCACCTTTTGGAGAGTCCACCTCATCCGCTGTCGTCTCCAAAGACTCTTCGTATGACAAATTTGCTTCCTTAACCATGTCAACCTCTGAATGGCTGATGAAATTGCGTCGATGCACTACCTAGATCAAAAAAGATGATCCAAAAAAATCAGAACAATCTAAAGGTTCTTCAAACTACAGCTTCTTCAAATTGAAAGAGACGAATTGGGAAGTACTGGTGGCACCCATCACACTGAGTTAACCCAAATATTACTCAAAAAGATCGTCTATATCTGTAAACATCTCATCCAAATCGCCGAAGACTCCTAAGATTGTAAAGATATCGCCAATTGGACCCGTCACGAGATTCAACAGATCGGCAGCGCTGGCAAGACCTGTTCGCCTCACTATAATAACGTCGTTATTTCTCATCGGAGGGTTTGTCTCCTCGTTCAGGTTGTCCTCAAAGTCCACAGAAACGGTTCGTTTTGAGATCGTGCCGTCAGAATTGAGACGAAGGACATCAACATGTCCCCGGCGAGCACGGGGATCATCAAAACCACCGGCAGCTAAAATTGCCTGATTCAACGTGGTGTTGGGTTGCACTTCTACCTGTCCTGGTTGGCTCACCTCACCGACTACATTCACGGTAATGGAGTCGGGGGCGAAATTGGCAACCGCCAGTTGTGCAGCTTCCTCTGAAGATAACGCCACCGCCCTGGGCACAATCAGTGTGTCTCCATCCCGCAGCACCGCGTCTTGCTGCAAGTCTCCCGTTTGCAGGAAACTCCAGAGATCTAGCGGAATTCTAGTCTCCATCCCGTTAGGGTTGCGCCGTACCAATTCCAACCGTCGCACATTGGCAAGCTGAGTAATCCCACCTGCTGCTTGAATTGCCTGAGTCACCGTGAAGTCTTGGGCATTACCACCAAACTCAACGCCCCCAATGTCAACCCCCCCCTCAGGTTCAAAGTTATACACACCTGGTCGGTTAACTTCGCCAACGATCCCCACTCTCAGAGTGCGTGGATTTAACAGCGTAATCGTCACGAGGGGATCATTGATAAAGCCCACGTATCTTTGCGTGACGAGTTGGGCTGCCTGGTCCAACGTTAATCCGGCTAACACAACCCGCCCTACCCAAGGCAGGTTGATAGAGCCATCGACCAAAATCGTGTACTGCCCTTCTCCACCACTGAACTCCGGCACATCAAAAATATCAATTTGAATATTGTCGCCTGAACCCAGAATATAAACGGATTCGGAATTAGAAACTCCAGAGTCTGGCGGAGCCGCTAGTCCAGGCTGAGGGATTCCCGTTTCTACGAGGGGAACCGTAGGTTGTCCCGGCTGAGGCAGAGGCGTCTGTGAAAGACCGGATGGCTGTTGCGCCACAGCCACGGGCATAACACTCAGCGGCAACCCCAGGATGAATCCAAATCCCAGTACACACTGCAATGCCCCACTGGACTTAGCTAGCTTTATTTTTTTTGGTTCTGAAGATGAATTAAGTGTCATAGGACGTTTCGAGGAAAACTCCAGCAGCATACTGTACCTAACCACGCAGTGCTTAAACCATTTGGTTACTAATTATTCAACCTCACCGTTACTCAACCGTTACTCATCATTATTCATGAGTCATCCAGCTTCTCTAGCCCGCGATCGCGAATGTATGATAAAGCACAAGAAGTGAAACAAAAACACCCTGGTCTTGAGACAAATATTGTCCTGCGAGAATATCATGTAGATCAACTGAGAGCTACCTTTGAAAGCTGAACCACCAGCGATTGTCTTTCATCATTCCCACTTCTGAACTCATTTTGCTCAAGTGCCGCAAAACTACGAATTCCAAGCACCATCATGTATGCAAACGGTAGGTCAAGTCTAGCCCAAGTAAACCTCCATACGTATTTTCTAGTAAGACTTTATGAGAATTACGCATTAGTAAAGAAATGATGAACAGCAAGGAGCGACAGAACTCCACAACCGCTCAGCCTCCACAGGCACACCAAACTGTCCGTGGTTCCACGATCCCAACGGAAGAAAGTAAACAGAAAACGGAAGGATCACGCCTGCCATATTCTCAGCCGAGAGTTTTACAAAGCTAGTAGACCGAGCAGATGGTGCTTCAGTTCCATATTTTTTTTTCATAGTATTTCCCTGAATTGCACAGCATTCCCGGAAACCTTTTATTTCTCTGACAACATACTCACCATTTTGCTAAAACCCTTGATTTTGCGTGCGCTGAGCACATGCAAAATCAAGGGTTTTAGCAAAATGGCGAAGTTATTGTCTCTGGGCTTTCTCGGAGCTTTTATTAAGAAGTGCGATCGCAGCCCTCGGAGGATAATCCGTAATTTTACAGAAAAATCATACAATCCTTTTTATCTATAAAGATTTGTGCGATACCCTCAGATGGATTGATAGTCTCCATAAGGCTTTATAAGCTGGGCTTAGCTGGAGTTACCTTCGCGCTGTGCTGCTACTGTAGACAGCAAAGTTTCATGCCAGAAATAGGCTTAATCGCCAGAGCTGGTATGCCTAACCTCTCACACCTCATCACCGAATATCTGCCTACGAAATACCTAGCTAATTTGCGGCTTTGACTTGACTGGCTTGAGAGACATGTTATTTTCAGCATGTTTCTGGGCAATCTGAGAGCGATGCTGAGATTCTGCCCGCGCCAGAATAAGGTTTGAGTCTGCCAGATGAAATAGTACATGGCACTATTGTCATGAGTTGTGAAGCGGTGTTTTTAACGCTCAAATTTAGTCGGCAAATTTGTCAATTGCCCCTAATTGAATTAGGTGCATGGTAAAGGCGTAAAAGCGTCCTTAAATGCTAGTTCTGGGACAGAGCATCAATTCGTAGCGCCAGAAATAAAAGATAGAAAAGAACCGTTGAGAAATCAAACTTAAGAATAGACAAAATACTTAGACTTACACCCCAAAACCATCGCAAAAATCAGCTTTTACAAGACGCCAGCATCAAATATTACTCTTTTCCTAAATAAACGCCTGGCAGAACCTTTCCGTTATATGAGGCTGCTTCTATGTCGAAGACAATCGCCTATCTGATCAACCAATACCCCAAAGTTAGCCATAGTTTCATTCGACGAGAAATTTTAGCACTTGAAGAACAAGGTTTACAGATAAAGCGATTTGCGTTGCGCTCCTGTGATGCTGAATTGGTTGATGAAGCAGATAAGCATGAACTGGCACGAACGCAATATATCCTCTCAGTAGGTTTGCTGGGGCTTTGCACAGGACTATTGAAAGCAGCGATCACCTCTCCGGGTGGGTTCTTCAAGTCCCTAGCATTAGCTATTAAAATTGGCTTGCACTCAGAACGAGGACTTCTCCTTCATTTCATTTACCTTGCCGAAGCTTGTGTTTTACTGGGCTGGCTTCGTGCCAAAGATATTTCCCATATTCACTCCCACTTCGGCACGAATGCCACTACAGTAGCAATGCTGTGCCATACGCTAGGCGGCATTTCCTACAGCTTTACAGTGCATGGACCAGAAGAGTTTGATAAGGTCAGGGCGATCGCCTTACCCGAAAAACTCAAGTATGCAAAATTTGTAGTTGCTATTAGTTCCTTTTGTAAAAGTCAACTATTTCGATGGTGCGAACCCGATACATGGGACAAAATTCACATTGTCCACTGCGGTTTAGATCAGTCCTTTTTCACCAAAGAAGCAGTCGCCATTCCAGCAGAGCCAAACCTTGTCTGTATTGGTCGATTGAGTGAGCAGAAAGGGCACCTTCTATTGCTAGAAGCGGTCAATCGACTCCACCAAAAAGGCGTCAAAGTAAAAATCATCTTTGTGGGAGATGGAGAATTAAGACAAAAGATTGAACAATTTATACAGCGTTTCCAACTTCAGGAAGTTGTTTATATCACGGGATGGGCGACAAATACCGAAGTGCAGGAGTATCTACTCAACTCCAGAGGGATGGTTCTCCCTAGCTTCGCTGAAGGGCTACCTGTCGTGATTATGGAAGCCCTCGCCCTGCGTCGTCCTGTTATTAGCACCTATATTGCGGGAATACCTGAATTGGTTGAGCCAGGAAAGTCAGGATGGTTGGTGCCAGCTGGCTCTTTAGATGGAGTAGAAAAAGCAATGTTAGAACTGCTGCAAACCTCGCCAGAGATCTTGCAAAAGATGGGAAGCAATGGCTTTATTAGTACCTTGGAAAACCATAGCATCGCTACTGAATCAAAGAAGTTGGCTCACCTTTTCTCAAAGTATATTGAGCCTGAACTATAGATATAAATCCACATTCACGAAGTTAACCCTGATATGGATTGTGGAGGAAATAGAAACTATAGTTAGCCACTGATGCAAGTTCTTACTCATATCCGGTCCTAGGTAATGTTATGTCTTCCCTTAAAAAATTAGCCATTCAAGGTACTCTTTGGATTTTTATTGGCTATGCTCTGTCCCAGGGTGTCAGATTTGTAGGCAATGTTATCCTCACTCGCCTGCTATCTCCCGAATTATTTGGCTTAATGACAATTGTTAATATCTTCCTAATAGGTTTACAGTTATTTTCCGATGTAGGGATCGGACCAAGCATTATTCAAAATAAGAGAGGGGAAGAGGAAGAATTTCGAAATACTGCCTGGACAATTCAAGTCATTAGAGGTTGTTTTCTATGGGTTGGGTGTCTCATCATCGCCTACCCTGTCGCCGCTGTTTATGAAGAACCTCAGCTAAGATGGCTGATTCCCTTCGCTGGCTTAACAACTATCGTCGGAGGTTTGAATTCGTCATCTATATTTATTCTAGAGCGCCATGTAGAAACAAGGAAGTTGACCCTGTTCAGAGTAATCTCTCAAATTGCCGGAGTTGCCATAACAATCATCTTTGCATTAGTTTCTCCAACAATCCTTGCTCTTGCAGCTGGAGGCGTTATTGGGTCAGCGATAACAATGCTATTGAGCCATTTTCTGATACCAGAAAATCGACCCAGGCTCACATGGAATGTTGAAGCAAAAAAAGAAATCTTCTCCTTTGGGCGATGGATATTTATCGCAACAGCAATGAATTTCCTTTCCAGCCAGTCAGATCGACTGATTCTGGGAAAACTACTAAACCTCTCACAACTTGGGGTTTATACGATTGCATTTACCCTCGCTGATATGCCACGGCAGATCATGACTAAGATCAGCAATGGAATTATCTTTCCAATAGTTGCTCAGCGGAAGGATATCCCACGAAGAGAATTGAGAGAAAAGGTTTTGTCTCAACGACGATTACTCTTACTGGGCTTAGCAGTATTTGTTGCTTTTCTTGCCGGATTGGGTGATATTCTAATTTCCCTTCTATATGATGAACGGTATGAAGATGCTACCTGGATGATGACTGTTTTGGCTATTGGAATATGGCCCTTTGTACTATTTAACACTACGGTTCCTATTTTATTGGCAATCGGACGTCCGGGTTATGCAGCCATAGCAAAGTTCACAAGGTTCATCAGCATTAGTATTGGAATTATTGTAGGGTTTAATCTATTTGGAATGGCTGGTTCTATCTTTGTGCTTGCATTTAGCGATTTGCCCTTATATTTAGTTAACCAGTATGGACTTTGGAAGGAAAACCTAACTTGCTATCGTCAGGACTTTTTGACGACTCTTGTCTTTGTCAGTTTACTTGCATTTCTGTTTTCAATCCGAATGTTAATAGGCTATCCACCCCCTCTGTTTAGTCTTTTCGCATAGCTTCGGTAAAGCTTATTCCTTCTCTAAAACCCCTGATTTTGCCTACGCGAAGTAAATGCAAAATCAGGGGTTTTAGAGAAGGAATAAGGTATTGTTTATGACTAATTATACAAAATCTCCCAAAAAACATGACTTTTGTTCTTTGGAGTGTCATTAGGAGCAGGTGTTTCCTGCTTCTAATGACATGAACAGTTGCTCTAAATCAGTTTTTTGTGTCACAGAAAGCAGGCGATGCCCGCTCTCTTTGACATGAGGGATGGATATGAATCTGGGAGTAGTGGATTGAGCTTAGGGATCTGCGGATTGATAAAATCCCAATTTTTGAGAGAGAAGGCTGGCTCTGCCAGCCTTCTCTCTCAAAAATTGGGATTTTATTTTTTTGCAAGTCCCTTAATAATGCTCTATTCGCTTTATTTTTCTCCCAGATTTTTCTCTATTGATTCCAAAACGATAAATCGGTTCCGGTTAAATCAGCAACCCATTCATTACTAGGACGAAAGCGTTTGATTAGTGCAGTACGTGTTTCTGGAAGCATGGGTTGTGGAGTAAATTCTTGCTGAACCTTTCTACCAAAATCAAGCTTCCGCAAAATTTTATAGGCTTCTTCACGCATAGGTTTGGGCAATGCATAAGCCAGCTTCCCGACCAGCGGCATATTTTTAATAGAATCAGTGATAGCAACGCGAACTTGACTATCGATAAATTTTGAGGTTACGTTTCTATTTTCCCCACTAGCTTCAAAATAATGCTGGCTTCCATCGATATTAAGGAACTGACATATTTTGCTGAGCACACTCGCCTCATCCCGGGCTAATTCATGGGTAAAAAGGAGAAGAAGCTGTTCACGTGGAAAAAATTCTAGATACTTTTGAATCTGTAACTTATAGTCGCTGGAATCGACACACATGGGGTCTTCTTTTACATGTTCTTCAAAGGTACGAGTGAATGGTTGCCCCATGAATAGTTCTTTAGTGTATCTATGCACAAAATGAGAAAAGGCTCTATCTACTGGATGCCGCATCAGATAGATCAGCTTGATATCAGGGCAATAGCGGAACAACCGCTCTGCTGCATAGGGATGCTGGGGTGACCGTGTATAGCCAGTGGAAGCTTCTAGAATCAGCTGTTTTTCCCCTGCGCCAACAAAGTTTTGACAGTACCAATCCCATCCCCGTATAAAATTGTGATCATGGGAAAAGAACTCTGGTTCTTTATCACGCGATAAAAAGATATCAGGATGTTGTTTCAGTCGCGCGGCAAGCGATGTAGAACCTGATTTTGCAGCTCCTATTATGACAACATCAGGAAGTCTGTGTGACGCTTGCGGCGCTGGAAGATTGTCTGCACTTATCTGACGTTCAGTATCCATTTCCATGTCCATGTATGATTTCCTCTAAGCTTCAAATATATTCGACGCAAAGTAAACATCTTTGCTCATATATTGTCGTTAGATTTCCTAAAAGATAACTCTAAATATCGAGAATGTCATATGATAAAACCTCGGTTGATATTTGACAGAAATAGGCTAGCAGAGTGGTCCTCTAAATTAAGTATTGGGATGTAGTTTAGTTCCAGTTCCATAGGTTTAGCTGACTAGTAGCGCATCGGATGCAAACCTTTGAAGATAGGCTATTAGAAATCGAGGTCTAGTTCCTACGGTGCCGAGCAAGCGGCTTCACTAATGCTATTCCAATCAGCCAAGGGTCTGTTCAGGCAGTGTATCGCTAATTGTTTATGTGATGCCCCGATTGCCAAGTGAAAAGACAGTCAAAAACGGGACTGCCAAACTCAAAAACTAGGGTACCCGTCAACGCTACCTGTGTCACACCTCCAACAAACGCTTTAATGAGCGCACCCATACCCCAATGGCTCGACTCAGGATACCCCTCGATACCGCATCAGCGGCGATAATGTGCGGACAGAAGGTCTGGAGGTGCGGGCGACAGGTCGCTCCTTTGGCAATCTCATTCAACCATTATGCGGTGGGAACAACATGCGGTGGAAACAACGCTTAGGGATCTGCGGATTAATAAAATCCCAATTTTTGAGAGAAGGCTGGCAGAGCCAGCCTTCTCTCAAAAATTGGGATTTTATTTTCTTGCAAGTCCCTTACAGGCGCATCAGCGCCACGAAAATCAAAGGGCCTCAAGGACGGCGACGGATTGAGTGGGTGAAAGCAGAGCATCCGTTTACCGCGTCTCAACCCAGGAACTTCTTACACTCCCTAGCTTTCATACCCTCACCCCTTAGGGACTGGCTTAAAAATAAAGTCCCAGAGAGAGGGGGCACGGGCTTCGCCCGTGCCCCCTCTCTCTAGGACTTTATTTATCTGCTACCCCCTTAACAGACTAGTGCCCAATAATGAAGACAAACACTTCGGTTCTTTTTTACGTTGCAGCCAGCCTGGATGGGTATATCGCCACAAGCGATGGGGGTGTGGACTGGCTTTCGCAGTTTGAGGCGGAGGGTGAAGACTATGGCTATGCAGCCTTTTTTGAGTCGATTGATGGGTTGCTAATGGGGCGTGCAACCTATGACCAGGTGTTGGGGTTTGGGGAGTGGGTGTATGGGGAGAAACCCTGTTGGGTTTGCACGGGGCGATCGCTCCACCCACCCAAGCCCAACATCTTTGCCACGACTCAAGGGACTTGCAAGAAAATAAAATCCCAATTTTTGAGAGAGAAGGCTGGCAGAGCCAGCCTTCTCTCTCAAAAATTGGGATTTTATTAATCCGCAGATCCCTTAGCTCGTTTGCACAGGAAAAGCAGTGTTAGAAATGTGATCCGGTGAGGCGATCGCCCCCCGCTTCAGGTCAACGGGGAGCTTGACAGAGAAAGTGGTTCCTTCTCCGGGAACCGAGGTGAAGGTAAGTTCGCCGCAGTGTTGCTCCACAATTACCTGATAGCCCACGAACAGCCCCAGACCTGTGCCACTGCCAACGGGCTTACTGCTGAAGAATGGATCGAACAGTTTGGATTGAATGGGGGTTGGAATGCCAGAACCGTTATCGGTGATTTCTACCTGCACCTGGTCATCATCCAGGCACATAGTTTGTATTGCTAAGGTAGGGGTAAAGTCGGGTTGGAAGTCGGGATAGTTGGCGACCCGGTCATGAATGGCATCGATCGCATTATTCAGCAAATTCAAAAAGACTTGATTGACCTGACTGGGATGGCATTCAACCAGCGGTAGGTCGCCGTAGACTTTATTGACATGGATGGTGGGGTAGTTGCCCAAGCCCCGTAGCCGACTTTGGAGAATCATCAGGGCACTTTCCAGCCCTTCATGGAGGTCTACCCGCTTGACCTTAGCTTCATCCAGGCGGGCAAAGTTGCGGAGCGATTCTACAATGTTGCGGATGCGCGTGGTGCTGGCTTTCATGGATTGCAGCAACCGGGGAAAGTCATGGCGCACAAACTCCACATCCAAATCTTTGCGACTTTGCTGGATGGTGGGCAGAGATTGAACCAGGGCTTGTTCGTAGAGGGAGAGGAGGTGCAGTAAGCCGTTAACATATTCGGAGGCATGGTCAAGGTTGCCGTGGATGACGCCGATGGGGTTATTGATTTCATGGGCAACCCCTGCAACCAACTGGCTGAGGCTCGACATTTTTTCGGTTTGCACTAGCTTCAGTTGGGCTTGTTGCAACTGGTCGAGGGTTTTGCGGAGTTCGGCGGTGCGCCGCTCAACCCGGTCTTCAAGTTCGCTATTGGCTGCTTCCAGTTCTTTAATCAATTGGTTTAGGGTAACGGTCATATGGTTGAACCCTGTTGCCAGGGTATCCATTTCCTGAATGGGTTGGGGTTCGATCGTTTGATCAAGGTTTCCGGTGGCGATCGCCCCACTTGCCCGGTTGAAGCGTTCGATGGGGCGGGCAATCCACGATGAGGTGTAGATCCCAAAGGCGATCGCCACCGCCAATGCCACCAAAGAAAGCAAAACCGTTTGCTGTGTGTTTTCGTGAATTTGCCCCATGAAATCCGATTCGGGCAAGACCACGATGATCAGCCAGTCTAAGCCCATGTCATCCATGTAGGGGGTGACCTGGAGGTAATGGCGATCGCTCCCCACCTGAAGCTGCAATTGTTGGGTTTGTTGGATATTTTCCAGGCTGTCAAACGACTCCTGTAAATGGACTGCCGCCGCTGAAAGGGCGGGGCTCTCCACATTTTCGAGGAGAATGCGCTCAGGTTCGGTGTTGGGGTCGAGTTGTAAAAACGGATGTTCCAGAGCAGAGAGGGCGACAACTTCACCCGATCGCTCCACAATCGCCGCTTGCCCCGACTCACCAATTTTCAGATTTTGCAAAAACCCAGTCAAATCTGCGAGGGTTAAGTCAACAGCAAATACGCCTAGAAATTGACCACTAGCATCGTGAATGGGCTGGGAAGCGGTGACGGCCAGAATGTTGTCGGGGAACATGGCATAGATTTCGCTCCAGCGGGGATAGTCCTGGTTGGCGACGATGGTATACCAGGGGCGAATACGCGGGTCGTAGTCCGGATCAACACTCAGCAACTCGGTGCGATTAGCATTATTGTCGGTGGCAAAAATGAGAAAGTCGCCCGCCACATAGTTGCGCGTCTGCTCAATCACCATTCGTCCGGTGCTTTGTCGTCCAGCATCGACATACCCTCCGTCTGCATCCTTGGCGAAGTAGATGTAGCTCAGGGTTTTGTGAATGCGGATTTGTTGCCAAAAGGTCTGCGATAACTGGTCGGCGTCATTAATATTGAGTAGCCCTAACCGCACAGCTTCCTGGTTGCTGGCGTTAACGTGCCGAGGAGCATCCAGATAGCTATCCAAATGCTGCTCAATGCGGTCTGAAATTTCTCCTTCAAGCTGTGCCGCCAGGTTTTCGACTGCCCGTTGCCCATTGCGTAGCGAAAGCCACCCTGTTAAACCAACGGCAGCAGAAATTTGCAGGACAAAAGGGATGACCAACACTGCCCGCAGGGGTAGTTTGCGGCTTTTTTGGCGCTTTTTAGCAGTACCGTCAGACGATGCAACGTCGGTAGTCATGGAGGCACATCATGGGAAATACACACGGCTAATGTGCCCATGCAGAGCACTGGAAGCACCACTGATTCACTTGATAGCGCTCCACATCATAAATTCTTTACACAGAAGAATGCAATGTGGATTTTGCCGACTTCTCCTAACAACATGTTCGCTACATTTCTAGAACCCCTGATTTTGCGTGGATGGAGCGCACGCAAAATCAAGGGTTCCAGAAATGTAGCGAACATGTTATTAGAGGAAAGCAGGTGCGGCGTCGCCGCACTGCTTTCCTCTACATGAGTTTCCATTCGTTTATGGGGTTTCTGCTGTTGCGTCCTCGAGCCTGTCCTCTTCCTCGTCTAAATGTTGCACGATGAGGACAGAGCAGGGAGCATGGTGTAAGACATAGTTGCTGACACTACCCAGCAAGAACTCGCTAAACCCCTTGCGTCCTCGTCGTCCCAGTACGATTACATCAGCTTTCCAATTGCGAGCAAGCGCACAAATGCGTGAACCAGGATCTCCGGCTATTTGCGTAAACTCTATGGGTACGCCTTTTGCTTGCCCAACTTCGGCATAACCCCTGAGCTGTTCTAGCCCTCTTTTCTCCTGAGCAGCCATGATTTCCATGTGTCGATGGATCGAGGCTTCGCTGAGACGGGGAGAAAATACGTCAACGCCAACCGGGAAGTCGGTCAAGGTGTCGTCAACGACATTCAACGCATGGATGATCATGAGCTTTGCGTGGGTGAGTTCGGCGAGGGCGATCGCCCGCTCAAACACCTTTTTGCCATCATCAGTGTCATCCACCGCCACCAAAATTTTGTTAAACATACTCAGAAACTCCTAATGCGTTCCTATCTCTATTTTCCTCTGGAAAGCAGTCTGGCGTGTCTCCCTCCAAATGATTTGTAATAACAGTAACAGTGGCTACAGAGGCGCGTAATACTAACCCTCTGAAATCAACATGATCGCCATTTTTCTAAAACCCTTGATTTTGCGTGCGCTCCGCGCACGCAAAATCAAGGGTTTTAGAAAAATGGCGAAGGTATTGTGAAATCCCACTTCAGATATTTTTTGAAACGCCCGCTGCGCGGACGTTTCAAAAAATATCTGGTTCTGGTTTTCGAGGACTTGATATAAACAATAAAAGGGCTGCTTTCGATGGAAATTCCATAGATCACAGCCCTTGGTGTTCAGCCCTTGTCAGGCAGAAAGGTCATTGCTTTCAGTTTTTGAGAGGAGAGTCTCTGAGATTTTTGGGAGGGAGACAGGCTGAGGATCGTTGCCCATCTCCCATTACGCTATGAGGGACATCTTCCCAGGGATGCCACCTCACACCACACCTAGGTTTCAGGAATCGGCTTTCTGGGCGATCGCCTTTTCAGTGTCAGCGATGTCCAGCAGGGTCTTCAGCACAGAGTCGGGGTTCAGGCTGATGGAGTCGATGCCCAGTTCCACCAAGAATTGTGCAAACTCAGGGTAATCGCTGGGAGCCTGACCGCAGATGCCGATCTTGCGACCTTTTTCCTTGGCAACGGCGATCGCCCGAGCAATCATCCGCTTCACCGCATCACACCGTTCGTCAAACAGGTGAGCGACAAGCGCCGAATCCCGATCCAGTCCCAGGGTCAGTTGGGTCAGGTCATTCGAGCCGATGGAGAAGCCATCAAAGACATCGGCAAACTCTTCCGCCATCGCCACGTTGCTGGGCAGTTCGCACATCACATAGACTTGCAGCCCATTAACGCCGCGCACCAGACCATTTTCTTCCATCACTCGCAGCACCCGTTCGCCCTCTTGGGGAGTGCGGCAGAAGGGCACCATGAGGATGACGTTGGTGAGACCCATTTCATCGCGAACCCGCTTCATGGCTTGGCATTCCAGGTCGAAGCCAGCGCGATATTTCTCGTCGTAGTAGCGGGATGCGCCACGCCAGCCGATCATCGGGTTTTCTTCCTTCGGCTCAAACTGGCGACCGCCGAGCAGGTTGGCATATTCGTTGCTCTTGAAGTCGGACAGGCGCACGACCACTGGCTTGGGATAGAAGGCAGCGGCGATCGTGCCAATGCCCCGTGCCAGCTTATCTACAAAGAACTGCGACTTGTCTTCATACTGGGCAGTCAGTTCAGAGATCTTGTAGCGTGCCAGTTCATCTTCGAGTTGGTCGAAGTTGAGCAGTGCCAGCGGGTGTGCCTGAATGTGGTTGGCGATGATGAATTCCATCCGTGCTAAGCCAACGCCATCATTGGGAATCGCCGACAGACCAAAGGCTTCTTCTGGGTTGCCCACGTTCATCAAGATCTGCGTGCGGGTGCGCGGCAGGTTGGTGAGCTGGACTTCATTGATATTGAAGGGCAGCAAACCTTCGTAGGCGCGTCCTTCTTCCCCTTCAGCGCAGGACACGGTGATTTCCTGTCCGGTCGTCAGTGCCGTTGTCGCATTGCCGCAACCAACGATCGCCGGAATGCCCATTTCCCGTGCAATGATTGCCGCGTGGCAGGTGCGTCCACCCTGGTTGGTGACGATCGCACTCGCCTTCTTCATAATGGGTTCCCAGTCGGGGTCGGTGCGGTTGGTGACTAACACTTCACCCGCTTTGAACTGATCGATCTGGTGCACATCCAGGATCACCCGATCCTTACCCTGACCGATCATTTCGCCAACGGATCGCCCCGTCGTCAGCACTTTGCTGTGGGCTTTCAGTTCATAGCTGCGCAGCACCGTCTTGGATTTTTGAGATTGAACGGTTTCGGGGCGGGCTTGCACAATAAACAGTTCGCCCGTGATGCCGTCTTTCGCCCATTCAATATCCATGGGACTGTCGGAACCGCGCACTGCCGAGTAGTGATCTTCGATTTCACACGCCCACTTCGCCAGGGTCAGAATTTCGTCATCGTTAAGAGCAAATTCACGCCGCTGTTCGGGCGGAACGGAGATGTTCTTAGTGAACTTGGAACCGCCGAGGTCATAAACCATCTTGATTTCTTTGGTGCCCAGGCGTTTTTCCAAAATTGGGCGGAAGCCATCCTTAAGCGTTGGCTTGAAGACCAAATATTCGTCAGGGTTAACGGCACCCTGCACCACGTTTTCACCCAAGCCATAGGCAGCGGTGATCAATGCCGCATCTTTGAACCCGGTTTCCGTGTCGATGGAGAACATGACGCCGGAAGAAGCCATGTCAGAGCGCACCATCTTTTGCACACCGACGGACAGCGCCACTTCAAAGTGGTCGAAGCCTTTGATTTGGCGATAGGAAATCGCGCGATCGGTGAAGATGGAAGCAAAGCACTTGTGGCAGGATTCCAGTACACCTTTTAGCCCATGCACGTTCAGGTAGGTTTCCTGTTGTCCGGCAAAGCTGGCGTCGGGCAGGTCTTCGGCGGTGGCGCTGGAACGAACGGCTACGTCTGTATCGGCACCGTAGCGTTCGCATAAGCCGCGATAGCTCTGGGCGATCGCTTCTTGCAGCTCATCGGGGAAAGGAGTTTGCAGAATCAAGGAACGGGCTTGCTTGCCCACCCACCGCAGACTGGTGACATCTTCCACATCCAGGTCGGCAAACAAAAGCCGCAGCTTTTCTTCTAATCCGGCGATTTCGATGAAGTAGCGGTAAGCATGAGCCGTCGTCGCAAATCCATCGGGCACGCTAATGCCTTTGGGAGAAAGCTCTTGCAACATTTCTCCTAATGAGGCGTTCTTGCCACCAACCAGGGGAATATCCGCAATTCCCACTTGCCGGAAAGGCAGTACAAAGGCATGTTCGCGACCAAATGAATTGGTAGGGGAGGTATTGACGGTCTGTACCATAATAATCTCCTTGCTTTTTGCTTCTAGCGTTGAGAGAGCGTTAAGACCGGGATAGAAGCGGCACCGAATCTTGTATCAGGGGCAACTCCTTCCTTGCAGTTTTTGTTATAGGTAAACATTTTGAGGAAATTGTGAGGAACAACACCTGGATTACGTTCCACAATGTTTCTTCATGTTGCTTAAGATGTGGCTCAGTTTGGTGAGCCTATTTTGGGAAGGAAAAGGGAGCGATCGCCCTCTCTACAAACCGTTTGGAGTTTTCATGTGGAAGGGGGCGATCGCCCCTCTTGCCGCAGCCACCAATGAGCTACAGCCATATTGGTTACCAGAATCAGGAGCAGTCCTTTGCCCGACGTTTCCGAGGTTGGGCCAGGAAACCCTCAATGGAGATTCGCATTAAGATTGGAGTAGAAAACTGCTCAAGATCTTGTATGCCAATGACACTGGATGAGTTACGAACCCATTTGTTGGCGCTTTCTCCCCAAGAAAAAGCTGAAGCTGTTCAGCTTTTGGTGCAAAGCCTGAGCGATGTTTGGACAGGCATCGAAAAAACACCCGGAGTTGTTGGGGGCGATGCTTGCATTGCTGGCACCCGCATTCCCGTTTGGGATTTGGTACAATATCGTCGCTTGGGCGCTTCCGATGCCAAGATTTTGGAAGCCTATCCTCAGCTAACTGCAACGGATCTAGCTCATGCCTGGAGCTACGCTGAAGCTCGCGGCGCTGAAATTGAAGCAGCCATTCAGCAAAATGAGGCAGCATAAGCGTGCTACGCCTCTATGCCGATGAACAATTCCCTTTGCCCGTAGTGGAAAGATTGAGAGCCTTCGGGTACAACGTTCTTACGGCTCAAGAAGCTGGGCAAGCAAATCAACGCATTCCTGATGAACAAGTTTTAGCTTTTGCTACGTCTGATAGTCGGGCTGTCATTTCCCAAAATCGTCGTGATTTCGTTCGGCTTCACCAACAAAACCCAGACCACGCAGGAATTATTGTTTGCTCAAAGAATCTGGATTGGGATGACTTTTCAAATACTATCCATCAGGTGCTCAGAAATCATGAAATTCTGACAGGTCAGTTAATACGTATCACCCGAAGTTGAGGTATGTGTACCTTTTCTGATTCTTATCCTATTCGCTTTGAGTGGGAAACTTGCGATCGCCCAAATCCAATCCTTCATAAAGGTCACTTACGCTCACCTGACAGTCGAAGCTGTTGAAAGCGAGCGTTACATCGGGCGTGTGGTATTCCGACAATAGCCATTGGTTGGGTGAGGTTTTAACGTAGTGCTCAACATGGAGGGTGTACTGGTCAATGAGCAGGTATTCCTGAAAGCTTGGAATGGTGCGATACGCCAGAAACTTGTCGCCCCGGTCATAGTCTTTGGTGGAGTTGGACAGCACCTCGGCAATAAAGCAGGGATTGGTGACCGTATCCGTCCGTCCGGTTTGGAGCTGGAGCGGTTTCTGTATCACCATCACATCGGGGTAGGTATAGAGGTTGCGGGCTGGAATCCACAGGCGTTGGTCGGCGACAAAGGTGCGAAAGGGTTTGCCGCGCAGGGCAGATTTCAGGGCAACCAGCAGGTTGCCAGCAATGTCGTTGTGGTCGGGTGTGCCTCCCGTCATGAGCCGGATTTCTCCATCCACAAATTCATGGCGCTCCTCCGAGTTGACCTCCAACTCCAGATATTCTTCAGCAGTGTAGGTGCGTTTAGCGGTTTGAATCATCAGATTACTTGGAACTTTTTGTGCAAGGGATCTTTGATGCTATTTGTGCGGTCTGCACTTCGTGCTTCTTTCGTGCTGGAAATGGCGATCGCCCCCTCAAAGCGAGGCATCCGCCACAATTCCTGCCAGCTTCTTCAGAATTAGCATCAAATTGGCATACGCCGCTTCAACCCGTACCAGGCGTTCCTGCTCAGTAGGGCAGAGGGTGGGCAAACCTCCCTGCCATTCGGGGAAGAAGGAGCGATCGCCAACCTCCTGAAGCCCAAACTGCTGCTCCAGGTCATACAGCGTCCATTGCTCAATGGGTAAAGTTTGCATGATTCCATCACCTCCCTGTGGTTATTAGACTTCATTAGACCTGTTGGGAAATAAGGGATAATCATCAGCAGTTGGTTGCTGCTTTACCCATGCTGAACTTAGAACGCATTTTCCGGGATGACCGTCTGTTACGGGCAATGACAGGACTCAATCGTAAAGCTT
>Ga0208218_1000177_pt1 | contig 35250 bp, 39 predicted proteins | sample HotLakmasection3_FD_184726 | JGI IMG/M metagenome (GOLD analysis project Ga0208218, IMG submission 184726) | Hypersaline microbial mat communities from Hot Lake, Washington, USA - Section #3 (SPAdes) | ecosystem: Environmental > Aquatic > Non-marine Saline and Alkaline > Hypersaline > Microbial... | reverse complement strand
CCCATTGCTAGCGAAATGTTTTGGCTCGTCACCAAGACAGTCCTGGTGTCACCAAGACAGTCCTGGTGCAACTCCAGGCGTTCTCGCCAAAATAATCACAAAACAACAGTCAGATAACAATTACAAAAAGGAAAACAGCTAAATGACACAATCAACATTTTCAATTGGAATCGTTACCTACGAAGACAGATTCAACCAATGGTTCAAGCCCCTCCTGGACAATATTAAATCCATTCTTCCAGAAGTAGAAGTTTTGGTTCAAGTCAATGCCAACTTTAAAACAGGTTTAGACGAAGAATACAGAAAACAAATGCTTCAATTCTGTTCTTCGCATCCTAAAGTTTACCCTTTTTTCTGGACTAACTTTAGAGCACTGTCCAAACTCTGGAATAACTGTTTAGTCAATTCTTCCAATAACCATGTTTTGATTCTAAACGACGATTTGGTCATACAGCACCCAATATTTTTTGCAGGGGTGCTAGAGGGTATAAAAAAGTTTGAAGGCAGGACGTTCAAGATAAACGACTCCTGGAGTCACTTCTTAGCTAACCGAGAAGAGATAGAAGCTTATCATTGGTTCGATGAGCAACTTCTTGGAGTTGGTAACGAAGATGGAGATATGCAACTAAGAATTGAACAAAGAACTGGACAACCAATGCCAAACCATGGGTGCGCTGGAATTCTGAATATAGTGAGTTACCAAAACCCACTGCCAGGTGTAAAAAAGATTGCACGCAAGTACAGCGAATTCAATCATTATCATTTCTTGTCAAAGATTGATTTGAGTCAAATGACAGAGAAAGAGAAGAAAGAATATTGGGTTAATAGGGACAAAATCCCAACGGTAGAGCTTCCAAAAAATGCCTATCCCCACGAGAAGTTCTGGTGGGAAAACAAAGATAAACTAGGTGAATAATGAAAACTGTATTAATCACAGGATGTTGTGGATTGCTTGGAACCAACTTTGCGAAATACCTTCGTAAACAAGGTGGTTATGTGGTAGTTGGCATAGATGATTTATCCGGCGGATACAAAGAAAACATTGACGATGGTTGCGTTCAATTCTTCTATCAAATCGACTTGTGCGATGCCGATAAAGTAGAAAGAGTTTTCAAAGAACATAAGCCAGATTATGTCTATCACTTCGCCGCATATGCCGCTGAGGGGCTTTCACCTTTTATCAGACGATACAACTATCAAAACAATTCAATTGCCTACACAAGCGTTATAAACAATTGCGTAAAATATTCAACAAAGAAGCTTATTGTTGCTTCTTCAATGGCAGTTTATGGACAAGGAAATCCACCATTTGCTGAAGACCAAAAGCCGGCACCTGAAGATCCTTATGGAATCGCCAAATATGCAATGGAAATGGATGTAGAAGCGGCTGGAAGACTCTTCGATTTAAGATGGACGGTTGTACGTCCTCATAACATTGTAGGCAAGTACCAAAACATTTGGGACAGATACAGAAATGTGATTGGCATTTGGATTAGAAGAAGCTTAGCTGGAGAAACAATAACCATTTATGGAGATGGTACCCAAGTCAGAGCTTTTTCGGATGTTAAATTCTATATGCGTCCATTTGAACAACTAATGGAAGTTGGTGACGGAGAAATTATCAACATTGGAGCCGACAAGTATTATTCAATTAACGAAGCAGCAAACATGGTAAAAGAAATTGCTCAAGAGTATGGCTACTATCCAGAGCTTGAATATCTCGAAAAGCGAGATGAAGTGCATACAGCTTACTGCGATCATACCAAAGCAAAAACCTTGCTTCATTTCGATGATAAAACAGATTTGAAGTGTACCATCAGACAGATGTTTGCTTGGGCTTTACATCAACCCCAAAAACCAATTCGAAAAATGAACTATGAAATAGAAAAGAATCTTTATTCTTTTTGGAAGAATGAATGACAGAATTGAAAGAGAAGATTGCAACCATAAAAGGAACAATAGGAAGACTTGTTAGTCCAAATTACACCATTAAATTTGAAAACAACGTTTACAATAATGAAATAACGATTAATGTTTATCCTGAAGATTGTTTGTTGGTTGTAGAAGATTACCTAATTTTCAATACAGGCATCTTCGATAGCAAAATGGAATACACCGAAGCAGAGCTTACCCATCTATGGGAAAGAAGCTCAAGGATTAAGGTGTTTCATAAACCTTATTCTGTCGAACGATGGACTAAACTTTTATGGTTTGATAGATTCTTTTGGCACTTTGGAAGTCCAATGGATTTCTCTGCAAAATGGAGAACTTCCAACAAGTCCATTAAGACCAAAGCTTAAAAAAAGCGCCCAGCAAGGGGCGCTTTTCTTTAGTCAAGAATCACAGCAAATTACTCTGTTGCCAGAGCAAAACTTATTCATTATTCATCAGGAAGTTCAGTAAGGTATCTAAGACCAATCTTGGTCTTTACGGCTACGCCTCCGCATGAACCGAGCCCAACAACCTTGAATGCAAAGTTAGTTGGCTGAGGAGGTAGCAGGGCGAATTCCTTACCCATGATGTTCTGTGCCACCCGAGGTGAGTTGTTCAAAACCAAACCACGGCTGTCATTACCACCACCAGCAGAATCCACGTTCTGAAGTTTAGCCCAAGGCATTACTTCGACAGTTGGGTTTGCCTGACGGAATGAATCAAGAACCGTCTGGTTGTTGGCACTCATACGAGCCTGACGTGCTCTTGCGTAAGCTTGAGGCGGAAGCAAGAGATGCGTTGCTGGAAGAGTGCCAAGGTTATCACGCTCAAACTCTGCAACGAGTCTTACCAAGTCACCGTACATTGAATCTGCCTTGGTTGTGGTGATTGCACCAGTCCAATCAGCAGAAGTTGCTGCGGTATTGCGCACTTGGGTTGAAGCAGTACCAACTGGCTGGTTGGCTAAGCCATAGTTGATTTCGTAATCAGGCTCACCAACAGCAAGCAACTTGTCAATGCCTTCCTCGTAAGCTCTGCGTGCTTCCATTGGTCCCATCTGTGGAAGGTTAAAACCAGGAAGGAAAGCTGCACGCTCTACATCCTGAACAGTCCAAAGGAAACCTGAACCGTAATCAAGGATTCTGTGGGTAACCTTCTCACGGGAGAAGTTCACCATCTGAGGGTCATCTGCGTAGTTAGCGATTGGCTTAGCTACACCCTGACGCTCACCAATTGGGTAAGAGTAAGTCTCGTGTCCTGGTAGAACGTCTGGTGCATCAGAAAGAATCATACGAGCAACAAGTGGCTCAACTGGTGTCATGATAGTTTCTGCTGCAATTGCTTCAAGCTGTTGAGCTAAAGCAATGGTAGCGTTAGCGTTCATACGAGAGAACGGTCCCTTTTCACCAACCTTCCAGCTGTTGTATTTACGAGCCATTTCTTTTGCATAAGCAACGTACTTGGATGCTGGCTTTACTTCACCAGCTCGAAGTCCCTCAATGTGCTCAAGGACGTTCATTCTTTCCTTGTTTTTGAAATCTTGTGTCATCTTTTCGAATCCTTAATTCTTTATTAACTATAGACTAACTTAGTCCTTGTGGCTCATATTAGAGAGAACCTGTGATTTCACGGTGTGCCAATTCCATACCAATGGACATATTTGCTACGCCGCCAGCAGATGCAGAGTCAAGCCAACGACACATTGGTAGGAAGAATTCACCGGCGGCAAGCGAACCAGTTGCGTGAGCAGATTTTAGAAGTCCACCATTCACCTGAGCTACAACTGCCTCACCTGCAACAACTGCCTCAGAAGCAGAAACAGCCATGACACCAAACTTGAGTACCGGTACGGAATCTCCGTCAACATATTGAACACCACCTGGATCTGCTGCTTCTTTGGTTGGGTCAAGAACAGCCATACCTGCAAAAGTGTGATAATTAATTGTATCACCACTTACAGTTGGTCGTGCTTGAACCGATGGGTCGGTACCAAGTAAAAGAGGAGCACCAGCGGTGTATTCCTGTGAACTGGAAAGCTCTACCGAAAAAGATCGAACATATGTTGGAGCACCTTCAGCAATAGAGCCAACATGTCCTGAGGTGTAGTCTCCAACTTTCTTGATTTTGTTAAGATTGATTGCCATTATTCGTTTCCTTAAAACTAGCTATCTGCTTTTGACGTTTTGTCGTCTGATTCCCTTTGAGGATTTAGGGTTAAATATAGAGACAACTTAACTTATTCATTGTTCAGCTAATAAGCTTTTTGTTTGAATATTTCATTAGTCTACGAGCACGCTCTTCTGCGGAATCAAAATCGGAGTCATGCTTAGTGTTCATCTTTCCAACTCTAAGAGTGGAAAGGAGTGAATTTAGAGTCGATGCCTGTTGTTCTTGCTTCTGCTCTTCAGCTTTGAAATTAGCTTCAAGCTCTGTATCGAGTTTGTCAAGCTCATCATCTTCCTCTGGACCAGATGCATCTGCTCCTAAGCTTTCAACATCATCTACAACGTCATCATCTTTTTCAGGCGTCACCCAGAATGAATCAATATCAATTGAGCTTAGAGAATCTTCCAAAAGAGCTTGTTTAAACTCTTCTGAACGTCCTTCAAGGTTCATATGAGGTTTGGTTGTCTGAACAATGCGAAGCGCAAGCTCTTCCTTTGGAATAGAAGGCGACAAGTCCTTAACACCAAGCTGCTTAGCTGCTACCAAAAGAGTAAGTCGTGTATCAACTTCTTCAGCTACCTTTTCCTCAAAAAGTCTTTGTTCCTTTTTGGTATTTTCTCTGGAGTCCTTGGACTGAGCAGAAGCTTTGCGCTTCTTGTCATCCATTTCATTTTCGACTTCTTCTTCAACCGACTCTTCTGAAGGGTCTTGCTCGGAAAGCAATTCAATTAAAGTTTCCTGCAAGTCAATCATTCTTTCTGCTAATTCCTCAAGAGAAAGCCCAGATGCCTCTGATAAACCTTCAGCAACCTCCATTAAAGCTGCGGCGCCTGCTTGGTTTTCCTTCTCTTCCTTTACTTCATCAGTTACGTTTTTCTTTTGTTTAGCCATTTCGTTCTCCGCAAATGCGTGAATTTGCCTTAAGCGTTCTTCAGCTTCTTCTCGTGTTTCATAACAACCAAAAGAACGATCACCATCTTCAGAATAAAGACAAAACTCACCTTCTTCTTCACGGATAATGTTTTTGCGTCCTTTATATTCGTTCTTTTTTTTGTTGTTGTCGTTAAATAGGTTTGAATTTGCTAATCGTCGTACTTCACCTTTTGGAAGTTGATTGCCCATAGAATTCAAACGAAGAGATACGTCGGGACCTGCTCTACCCATTTCTACTATAGAACAATGATTAAAGATTAGATTTCGCTGTATGACATCAAACTCTTCGCCTTCTGGTGACTTGCCTTTAGAAGGAATTGGGTCGGTAAAATAACCAGCACTCAATTCACGTTTGTTATCTTCCATTATTTGTCGAATTGCTTCTGCATCATTGATGTAAATGTCAGCAACCAAAAACTTATTGTTTTCGTTACGAATGTTGTCAACAAAACCAATGGCGTTGCCACGGAAGTTTTCTGGGGAAATCATTTCATCAGGATGCTCGTTTGTGACTGGAGCACCCTTTAAAGTATCCATTGAAGCCTTGCGGAACAATTCAGAAGCTGGAAGATACTCACGGACAACTCCACCATCCTCTGTTTGATAAACGAACACGCCAGTACGAATGACTGCACCTTCTACAACAATTCCGCCTTGCGCAGTTTGACGAATTTTATTCTTGCGGATATGCGCAAAATTAAAACGTAAACGCTTTTCAACTTGTTGTTGTTTTGATTTTCTTGAAGTCATTGTTACAGGATTGTTTCTTTAAATAGAAGCTCACTTATCATCAATGAACCAACTTCTTACTTCTTGTGTAGATAAGATATTGCCTTCAACGAGAAGTTTGGCGGTTTCTGCCTTTGTTTTTAGCATTGAAACTTTTTCTTCTTCGGAAGTCTCCCAAAGAGAAGGAAATGTAATCTTTAACGTATCATCGGGTTGCATCATACCTTCAGACTGAAAGATGGCTGTCAATAACATTTGAAGACGTGGTGCCAAAACATCATTCTGAAAAGATTCAACTTGATTAAACCAATGTCTGCTATCCGATTCACCGGTGGCATTCAAGCCTGCTGGTGATTGTCCTAGTAGAACCGTTAGAGGCATACGAACATCAGCAGAAAGTCGCTTGTAACTTAAATCCAAAAACTCTTTGACGCCTTGTAGATTTTCTGCCCCTACTTGCCCGTACTCTTCACCTTCAGAATCCAGAATAATTGCTCTTCCAGTGTTCTTCGAGTAATCAACCAATCTCATCAATTCAAGTATGCGGTTTTCATCCTGAGAAACTTGCTCATGCAAGTCTCTTACCTTGTAGATGGCTTGGGATGCACCTTGAACAAGTGAATGAACAGCTTGTTCTGTGTTTGCTATATCCCTTAAAGTTTCATAAGCAGATTGAAGCACAGATAAGTCGCAATAATCATTGTAGCCCTTTACACGATTCGATGTACGTGCCCCAGGAAACATGATAAAACGAGACTCGTGGATTTGAGTTGCTGGAGAACGTAATCCATAAGCTGATTCTGGAACAATTTGATAAATTTTAGGCATTCCAATTTTCGATTGGTTGCCTTCAATTTGAGGGTCGTTTTCGGTATAGAATTGAGCGATAGACAAATTTAGTTTGTCAACTACTTCAATCCACTTTAAAGAACCTGGCTGTAGGGGAATCTGAAGTGGTTCTCTGGGGTCCCTACCATCATCTACACCGAGAATTATTCCACCACAACCAAACAACCTTCCCCAAATAGCTGCTTTGATTGTTTTTTCGATAACACTCCACTTCTGAAGAACGTCGGTTTCTACATCGCTTCTTGTTACATCTGCAACTTCGTTTCCTTCTTCTTCATTGGGAGACTGGATAATAAAGTTGGGGTTCTTGCGAAGCGAGTCCTCGACAATTCTATCGACGATTGTTTTGGCTAAGCCACTCTGTGCATACATGGCTTCAAGAACAGTATCATCAAGTGGGTCTATCGTTGCTGAATAGAATCCAGCACTACGAGGATCTTGCAAAGTACCTTGTGCAGTAATTGCGTTAATCCAATGGTTAATACGAACAGAGAGCTTGTTCATTGGACCTGCTTTACTTGCAGAAGCCACTCCTTTTTTGTTTTTATCGCTGGAAGTCATTAAAATTCCTTGCTTCAATCTCAAATAAGTATGGAAAGCGGTGTCCAATGCAATCTACAACATTTAATCGTCTTCAAAGACCAATGGTTATTCTAAGAGCGGTAATACTTGGAGATAGCACGAATCTTAGCATCGTGAGACTTCATATATTTTTGCATGAAGTAAATTAATGCCATCGACAGTGAATCAACTTGGTCGTCATGATTGCCAAGAGGAAAAATTCTCAATTCTTCTTTTAGAGAAGCAATATTAAAATTGGCATCTTTGGGCAAAAACACCTTTCCTTCTTGAATTATTGGCGAACAATGGTCTACCCTTGCTTCTTTATTAATGTTTGGTTTATAACCTTGAACCAACAATCCCGGAGCTTTGATTTGTTCTTTTAACAATTCAATTGCTGCTTTTCCGTTTGCTGCTTCCTCTATTAGAACTTTCTTTGGTCCTTCCCACTTTTGGTGCAACTGAAGAATGGCATCAATGGTTCCCTTAATGCCCGTTCTAAGTCTAGCTTGGTCTACCAAATAATAAGCCATTGGGTCTGCTGGATGAGGTGTCTTGTAGGTTCTCCAAAGCTGAGCCACTACCCAGTCCTTACCTCCAAAACTCGTATCAACCGAAATAAGACTTTCGCCCTGTCCAGAAAAGAGCTTTTCTTTTAACTCAAACAAGTCATACTCTTTAAACCAATCAATATTGATTTTGGCACCTTCTGCGGGAGTAGGCTTCTGCTGAAGCTGAGCAGAAGCATTAATTGGTCCCAGGGACTGCTTCATGTCTTCTACTTCTTGTCTATTAACCAGTTGTGGAAATAACAATTCACCTTCTTTTCGTGGATCTTGCCACCATATCTTGCCGCCCAATTTTGTTATCAACGGCTCAGCTTCTTCCCAGCCAAGGGCAGAACGAAAAGAACCGTCGGGCAATTCTACAATAATGCAATTTTCTTCTTCAATGCATTCCATTGGAAGGTTCAAGTGAACAAATTCTTTGGTGCCATCTTCAGCTTCTTGGTCAATACACCACTGAGCTACATCTGCATGATGCAATCTTTGACAAATGCCAACAAAAGCAGTTTTGTTTTTTTGGGTATTTGTAAGAATTCGACGAGTCCAAAGAGTTTCTGCCAAAAACTCTACACCTTTGGCAATTTCGGAACCAATGATTCCGCTTTTACCTGTAGCATCTTGTGACTTGTTTAAATCATCAAACAGAATAATATTGGCTCTACGTCCAGTAACTTCACCACCCTTACCAGTAGAAAATCTTCCGCCTAAATGATTGTTTTCAAACTCTTGCTTCCGTTGGGTTGAATCCCCGTCAATGACAATGTTGTGTTTTGTACCCATACCCCAATGCTGTTGGTACCAATCAGATTTTACTAAATCTCTATGAGCCTTCGCAAATTTATTGGACAGGTTAGCAGCGTAGGTTGCATAAATCATGTACCTTGAAGGGTCCTGTATCCAATCCCAGGCTGGATAGAGCACGGCACAAAGCTTACTTTTTCCAAACCCAGGTGGGATGTTGATGATAAGCTTTTTGATTTTTCCTTCGGATACTTTTTGAAGTAAATCACAAATTATTTGGATATGCCAATTCCAAATTAATGGTTGCGTATCCGTATATTGCCAAGCTTCTTTTACAAAATGAGAAAATTCTCTTGTTGCCAATTCAATACGTAAGTCGGCAATGAATTGCTTCATTTCTTCTGGGGACATGTCGTCTATTTTTGACATTAGCTTTCACAATCTTCTTCGGGCTCTATGTCAAGAATATCATCAGAAACGGTAGCAAGGATTTCTTTAATTTTGGTAGTGGGAAGATTGTCAATATTAATACGATGCTTACGTCTTTCTTCTTTGTCGCTTAGATGCATCTGAATGTCTGCAATTTTAGAAGCAAGCCGGAGAATTTCGTCCATTGACATTTCATAGCCTTCTTCCCATTTCTTCTGAAGAGAACGTACCCAAACAGCTTTCAAATAAGCAAACCCTTCGCCGAAAGAAGCCGAGAAATTCTCTAACTTTTCTTGTTCAGCCTTACGGGCAACATCATAAACTTGATTCAAATAATCGTTTTTACGGATTTCCCAACGCCACTTTACTGAAGCTTGGTTTAAGGCTTTTTTGGTTCTGAATTTTGGTGGAAACGTTTTGATACGTTCTTTATCTAAAGAACCAATCCAAGTCTTGGAACGCAATTCGTCGTCTTCCAAGTAATCCATGAAAACGACATAAGCATCTGTTGGTTCATTTTGACGTTTACACCATGAACGATTTTTCCAAGTGGAAAGCTGGATTACTTTGTTATTTTCGATTTTGTCTGACATAATTCGAGAACCTTTTCTTTAAATATTGGTTTCTCCAATTCGTCAAGATGTTCAATTAATCCATCAAAAGAAACGTTTGCGTTTCTGGGAAGCCTGGTCGAATTTAGCCAACGAATCAAAGTTGAACGTTCAACAGATAAAAGAATGGCTGCTCTTGCTGTACCTCCAGCAGCTTCCACAAATGCCTTTAAAAGAATGAGCTTGTTTTTAACACTTGAAGCTTTCCTTGTTTGTCTTTTGGTTTGCTTCTTTTTGGGTTGTGCTTTCTTCTTTTGCACCTTTTTCTCTTCTTCTTTTTCTTTTGCTGGAGAAGCCGGTTTTTCTACTTTCAGTTTAGGTTCGCTACGAACTTTCTTTAGAGCGAATTGATAAGGTCCCCACTTAGAAACATCAATTTCGCCAATTTCATTAGGAGCAATACCCGCATATTCCCTGTCAGATACGTTGATTACTTTAACTCGATTGCTCACTTGTGAATCCTTTGCTTTTTCTTTGTCGGTTTCTCTTACAGAATTAATCTTTATGTCGAATATTCCCATATCTTAAATTCTAACCATTGTTGTTTTTCAGAATCCCAAATCTTGCCAAAATTTTCTTTGTTTTTTTGGCATTCCCAACAGTCGCATTGATGAATGTCTTCATCGTATTCAAGATCAGCCAGGGCTTCATCAAGTCTTTTTGCTGCTTCTTTAATACTTTTTTCTTGCTTGTACTCTTTTATTAAGTTTAGATGTTCTTTTTTCATTATAAACTTTCAACAAACGCTCTATCGTATTATTTTAAGCGATAACGAATAATAACAATACCGGAACCACCACTACCACCAGAACCAATACCACCGGCTCCTCCACCGCCGCCGGTGTTGGCAGTGCCATCTTCACCGTTGCCAGGTGAGCTGTTAACCCAGCCTCGTCCACCTCCACCTTGTCCGCCCGGAGAGTTTAGTCCACCACCCGAGGTGGAACCGCCGCCTCCCCATCCGCCGCCTCCGCCAGCGTAGTAGGTTGCGGTACCTGTGATGGAAGACTGAAGTCCGTCGCCTCCTGCTCCACCTTGGTTACCTGGTGCGGTTGCGCCGGCTTCTCCGGCGCCGCCGCCTCCGCCACAACTTCTATTAATTGTTAATGCAGACTGTACGCCATTGCCGCCGGCATTACCTTGTCCAACAGATCCAGAACCTCCAGACTGGACACCACACACAGGATCGCCGCCCCCGCCGCCTCCTCCAGAACCACCGGCGTTACCGTTGGTACAATATATACCACCAGCACCTCCTCCAATTGCTTGAGCAAACGTATGGAAGTCGGAATTAGAACCATTGTTTCCAATGTTTCCAAAGGAGCCGTCGCCGGCTCCAGCCCCACCGGCGCCTACAACAATATCATATGTGGTTACAGATACGGTTGTAGAACCAGAAAGCAATCCACCGGCTCCGCCGCCGCCAGACCGTCCTCCTGCTCCTCCTCCACCGGCTACAACAAGATAATCAACACTTTCTCCAACACCTGTACCTGCTCTTGCTACAACAAAAGAACCTGTACCTACAGTTGTCCAGGTGTGAACAGCATAATCAAAACCACCAATTGATTCGGTGACAAGCGTATCTCCACCGGCAGCCATGATGGAAGTAAAACCACCTGCTGCTCCTGACGCTCTGCGTCTTCCTTGCGAAAATATGGCTTGTTGAAAGATGTTCATGCTTAATCTTAAAATATGCGTTCTAAGGGATAACGTATAATAACAATGCCGGAGCCGCCTGGATTTCCAAAGCCGTTGCCCAGACCCTTGCCCGAGCCTCCGCCACCGGTATTTGCAAAGCCGGGAAGACCACCGGGTCCACCACCGCCTCCGCCTTTACCTCCGTCGCCCCCGGCTGCTGGATCATAATGTGCTCCTCCTCCTCCTCCTCCGTAGTAGGTAGCAATACCGGTAATGCTTGATTGTACACCATCGCCTCCGGCGCCACCAATGAACGCAGTCCCGGATGCCCCCACTTCCCCAGCTCCTGCGCCGCCACCGCCGCCTGACAGGTCCCCACCGCCGCTGGCGGGACCTGAAGTAGATGAACCTGCACCGCCATTAAAATTTGTTCCTATGCCTCCAGCACCATTCATGGAACCGCCACCACCACCATTAACTGATGACAGTCCAGGACGGTTAACAGATCCACCTCCACCGCCGCCGAGTGCTTCAAATGTACCAACAGAACAAGTAATTGCTGATGCTCCACCCGTGTTACCGTCGTCAGTGTGGTTGGTACCACCATCACCTCCTGCACCAACTAAGATATTAAATGATTCTATATTGTTTACCTGAAGTACTCCAGAGACAACGGCGCCTCCGCCGCCACCGCCGCCACCATAATGATCAATACCAAAATCTGGTATATAATAACCTGCGCCGCCGCCGCCACCAACAATCAAATATTCAATTTGTGGTCTGTCATTGACATTCAGCGGTAGGTTGTGAATCACAAAATTGGTAATGCCAGTTGTTGTAAATGAATGAACAGCATAGATTATACCGCCAATTGATGACGTTACTACGGTGCCGCCAGATGCAATCATTGGGGTAAACAACCTTTGCTGGCTCACTAATTGAGATTGTTGTGCTCGGAAGACTTTCCCTTTCATTATGCAAGCTCCAAGTCTCCAGCGAGGAGTACATGGTTTGAACCGGAATAAATCCAAATTGGACTCCACTGTCCTGCCGAGGCGGATACGAAGGCTGAGTTGTAGTTTAGTCCTCCAGAAGCTTTAACTTGAACCTGAGCAGTGTTGGTTTGTACAACGATACAACTAAACCCTTTTGGAAGTCCAGGTGGCACTTCAACAACGTTTGAAGATGCATTGCTCATTTCAATTACAGCTCTGTTGTCTGCGATTGACAAGAAACGGTTGCCGGAGGAATCAACAACAATGTTGTCATTTGACAGTTCTTCAATAGCGTCCTGGATATTAGAAGAGGTAATTTGAAGATACGAGTTAAACTCTATTGAACTGGCTTCACTTATTGAAGAACTGATTTCAAGTGCGCCATTTAGATAGAATTCTGAATTCTTCTTTTGTATGCCAATGATTGCCCCTGCACCTGCACTTGCAGTTGTAAAACCATTTAATTTGTTAATTGGCAAGGACGAACTAACATGAATTCTTCCTGCGTCTGTTTGCACAAGAGAAACTTCAAAATCATCTGTTAGCGCTGCGCTCGCCGTGACAAATATGTCACTTGAATTTGTGAAATATATTGTTTGGTTGTTGTCAGTATCTGCCAAAGACAGTTGTGTTGCTGACACAGTTCTATTTGTCGGAAAGAAATTGGCTTCGTTAAACGAAACAGTAATTTGTCCAGAGGAACCGGTTGCAGTGGTAATACCATTTGTTCCGACAAGATAATTCGAACCATTGGGCAACTTGTTGAGAGCGCCCGTCAGCCCAGACTTGAAAAGCCCAGAGCCTGACAAAGCTAATGAACTGTTGGTATTGTAAGCAATGCTTACCCAGCCACTGGAGCCAGTTGTTGTAAAGATAGGCTGAACTCCACGTAGGAAATCTGTACCATCTGGCAACTTGTTTAGAGCGCCACTGATACCAGACTTAACCGTAAGCGAGCCGGTAGTACCCACAGAAGAAGTTGTAACAACCTCGGCTGCATTAATCTCATACCAAGCAGCGGCACCAGCCTGCGCAGCTTCGAGATCATTGATATCAGAAGCAATAGAACCCGAAAGAGTTGATGCATCAATTGTAACCTGACCAGCAGATCCGGTAGAGATGGTGACACCAGAACCGGCAGAAACAATGAAGTTTGTTCCGGCAGAGGTTCTTGTAAGAGAGCCTGTGAATTCGGCAGAGATGACACCACCATTAGTTAAGTCGTTACCGCCAAGATCCATATCTCCAGCAAGAGCCCTGGTGCCGTCGGCACGAAGGTACTGGGTATGGTCGTCATCGCCCAAACCGGAAATGCTACCATGATCAATGGATGCCTCGGTAAAGTGAATTGTTGAATTCGCAATATGGGCATCAATTTGTGCGTGAGTATTTGTTCCAACATTCTGGATATTGGTATGATCGATAGAAGCTTCGGTAAAGTGAATGGTGCTATCGTTTACGTGACTTTCAATTGAAGATGAAAGTGGATTACCAGAGACAACAATTTGTCCGTTTGATCCTGTGCTTGTTGATAATCCATCGGAAGCAACCAAGAAGTTGGCTCCGTCTGGAAGAGTATTCAAGGCTCCAGTGATACCAGATTTAGCTGTAATCGCCCCAGAAACTGCAATTGAAGCAGAGTGCTCGGTTAAGTCGTTTGTAATTGAGTACCAAAGTCCGAAACCAGCAGAAGCAATATCGCTTTCAAGACGATTTACATCATCTGCTACCTGACCAGAAACTGTTGTTAAACGATTGTCTACTTGGTTGATATCTGCTGCTACTGAAGAAGAAAGAGCAGTTGCATCAATTGTTGTCTGCCCAGCAGCTCCAACTGTAATGCCAATACCATCAGAACCAACCAAGAAGTCGGTACCAGCAACCGTCTTGGTAAGAGAACCTGTAAAGCCCGTAGATGCCTCTACAGCGCCTGTTACATATAGTTTGACACCTGGGTCCACCCAAAAATCCGTGGAGGCTGTGAGGGCTCCTGCGAGGTTGTATTGAATCTCGTTGGTGCTACCAGCAGCAAGGGTAGCACCAGGAGTTGCACCAATGGTAATTGAGCCATCGGAACCTGTGGTAAGAGTAATGGCTGTACCAGAACGAAGATAATCATCTCCATTGGAAAGTTTGGTAAGAGAACCGCTAAACCCTGGAGCCGTAACAATTCCAGTAAAATCTCTTGTTCCATCAACTAAAGCATACTGAGTATGGTCGTCATCACCAAGTCCTGCCAATGCTCCGTGGTCCGAAATGCCCTGGGTGCCAGAAAGTTGCAGAGAACCATTGGATTGAGTTACAATTGACAAGCCGCCAATAACTGTAATAAATGGAGTGCCAGCAGATACTTCGGTAAGAGAACCTGTAAGACTTGTTGCCTTCAAGTCTCCTAGGTTTGTTACGTTGTTGCCACCAAAAGATTGGTCACCAGAGAATGCTCTGGTACCATCTACAAGGATATATTGGGTATGGTCGTCATTGTTCAATCCTGATAGAGCACCGTGTTCAGAAATACCCTGAGTTCCAGAAATTTGCAATGAACCATTACTCTGAGTAATGATAGAGACACCGCCAATAGCTTCAATATACGGTGAACCATCGCCAAGAGTTGTAAGAGAGCCAGTGAAGCCTCCAGAAGCCTTTACTACGCCAGAAACATTAAGAGAGACGCCATCATCTACCCACAAATTGTTTGAGGCTGTGAGGACGTTTGCACCGTCGTTAAAGGCAAGTTCTCCTAACCCACCTGGGGACCCTACGGAACCTGTAGCCACGGAGAGGGTAATTTGTCCGTTTGAGCCTGTAGAAAAGATAACATTAGAGGCAGCGCCGACAAGGTAGGGCGAACCATCGGGTAGAACGTTGAGGGCGCCGGTAAGTCCTGACTTGAAAAGTCCAGAACCAGAAACTTCGATAGAGCCAGAAGTTTCGGCAAGTCCAGTTGTGTTAGAAAAGAAGAAACCTGGGGAAGCGGCAAAGGTAATTGAACCATTTGAATTGGTGACAACGGTAATGTTTTCGCCACCAATGATGTAAGGAGTACCATCAGTTAGAGTGGTGAGCGAACCAGAAAAACCTTGGTCTGCGGTAAAGGTACCAGAAACATGCAAAGAACCGGATTGTTTCATTACTCCATTTTCATCGGAGTAAATGAAGTTCATTGTGTCATTAATGATGGTTGTTCCATCAACAGTTAGGTTGCCTGAGATATGTAAGTCGCCACCAAAAGCCGAAATTAGTCTGACAGACCCATCCTTGGCTCCCACAGCACCAGAAACATAGAAAAGGACGTCTTGTCCAATGGAACCTGTGGGGAATTTGTTTTGGTCAATAATTCCCTGGTTTGGATTTGCGGCAGACTGCTTGTCAACTGGGTAAATGATTAATCCATCAGAACCCGTAATGACAAGTTGTTTTGTCTGTAGTTGTGAAACTCTCGTATCTTTCGGCATTTCTTACCTTCAAATGTTTATCCATAAGTATGGACTTTATCCAGGGTTCATCGTTGAGCCATTGTGGAGTTGTTTATTAAACCAACAGTGTATATAAACGGCTATTGTTGAATGTTTTAGATTACACCAGAAACAAAGGCAATGTTATAGAGTTTACCAGCAGAGCCATTGTCATCCAATACCAAAGGAGCATCGATTGAACCTGAAGCAGAAGCTGAGTTGAATCCGTCTACGGTAATAACAGGAATACCTGTGTCATGTCCAAGACTCCAATGGGTTATGTAAAAATCGGTTGGTTGTTGGTTTAGAGCATAGTAATTGAGGCTCCATGTTGTTGCTGGATTTCCAGAGAAGTATTTTGTATGTACCTGTCCTGCTGAAGCAGAAAGAGTACCGGAGGCTGGATGTAGGGATGATGTAACCGTTGCGGGAAAATTGGGAGAAAGAGGAGAGTAAATTGCTCTATAGCCAATGGTTCCTGAGAATGGGGCAGAGACTTCAACAGTAAACCCACCTGAATTGAAGGTAGTTCCTTGAATGAATACGCCACCTGTATTGTCAACATCGTCTGCTACATAAAGAACCACGGATTGAGGGTCTTTGGGAAATTCAAAGTTGAAGTTGACGGTTTTGGAAGATTCCCAGTGGAATGGCACCAGGTCGTCGTCCATCAAACCAGAAATTTGCGGGAACGAAGAAGAAGCATAAGCAGAGGTAATGTACATGTCGATGTTGTAAGGCGACATGCCTCCAGAGAGTACACCAGAGATTTCGACTGCTGTGATTGGTCCAACGTTCCATTCGTTGATTGTCTTGAAAGAAGTAACGTTGAAAGTTACCTCGAAAGTTGCATTTGAAGTAGTTCTATGTCTATCGCCCACCTCAGAGTTGTCGATAATGGGTCCATAGAAAACTGGAGACATGCCAGCTTGTGAATAAATGGATTGAATTTGGGAGTGGTTGAATCTACCAACAATGTCATCTGCTACTGCGTTAGCTGAAGCAGATAAAGTTTGGTTTAGGGTGCTTACATTGAATTGAAGAACAAGCTGTCTATCTTGCCACTCTTTTTCTAAAAGCACGCAATTTAATCCAGAACCCGATTCCTCGAATCGAATATGTGGACGCCCTATAACCTCATTTGAGACGACAGAGATACGAACAAAAGAGTTAGCAGGAAGATAACCAGCTTCCCATGAGTGCTCCCACAGAACATCAAAGTCGCTTTGTTGAAGCGCTAACTTTGTTGCGGACAAGGAGCTTGATTGTATTGCTTGCCAATCCATTGGTTTTAAATAGCCTTCCCTCCTCTAAGAGGTTGAAGGAACCCCAGGCGTTAAGTTCAGAACTAGTATGAATATCAGTAATCAGTTACTCTTGGAGTAGTGAATACAAATTTCATTCCGTAGAAATTATCAGCAGAGGTTGGTGCATTGATCGACGAACGAATCATATAAAAAGTTGGAGTTTCTTTGTCGACGGCAAATGAATTTGTTAGTTGAAGAACTTGAAGGTTTGCCGTTGAGTCGGCATAGACATTATCAATTGCAGAGTTACCGCTCCAGCTTGCAGAACCCGAGGTAAAATTGGCAGCAACTTGAAACAAACCAAGTCTCATTCTGTCGATTTCTGTAGGTTCTGCCGCACCAGGATTGACCAAAGCGGTTGCTTCTGTGATTACGGCACCACTAGGGAAAAGTTGATTTACGTCAAGTTGCCAATAAACTCTGTCTCCGTATGCTTCAAGTCTTCCAAAGGTGTTGCTCCAACCAGAAAGAGCCATGCCAGCACCAACAGAAATTTGTAACTCACGGGTTCTTTCTTGAATAAGCGGATCCAAAGAACTAGACAACCAGTCTATCCAGTCACCATGGGAGTTCAGGTAGTAATTTAAGCTTTCTGCATCTAGAGACTGCGAAGGAACATACCCTTGAGAAATTCTGGTAGTAACAGGCAATACCTTGTTAGGCTCACCGTGCCAAGCAGAACCCGAAGGTCCGAAATTAGTGTCAAAGACAGAGTCGACTGCCCAATTATATTCTTTATTTGGAGGTGTTGCCATCTTTTATCTCTTTTTGTTACGCTTAAATATGGTTTAGTAAGATTGCGAAAATGTTACTTCAGGTAGTCACTCTTTCGCTTAGATTTAAATCAAGAACGATCGAACCAAAGTCTTCTGAGTTGAATTGAATTCCGCCATCGAGCAGTGCGACAAAGTTAATCGTCAAAGCTCTGGTAGTACGATTCAATGATAAAGAAAAGTTGGTAACTTCAACAATTCCTGGATATGAAAAAATTACCTGAAGAACCAAAGAACGTATAAGATTGAGGTTTGGATTTTTCACCAGAATGGATTGAAAGTAAGGCACGCCTTCTCTTAGGTTCAAAAAGTATTCACCCTTCAATAAACCAAGTCGATGACGTATGCCTTGTACTGCCGCTCTAACTTTGGCAGCGTCTCCATTGTCTGTTAAGACTGCATGAGTGCCATCATCATTCAGAAACAAATCACCAACGACTTCATTTGTTGATGAAATCTCTGAATCCAATACGGTTTTAAATCCAATAATGCTCATGACTATTAACTATGGTCTTAGACCATGAGCCTGGGGCTCGTGTGTTCTTGGCACAATCCTATTAGGAGTCCGTTTTAATTCTAGTGGAAGCAAAAGTTTCAGATGAAGCAGCACCTGGAGTATCTGAAACTTTTGTGATACCCGTACCTAAGGCAACCCCGCCGTGCTTGTGTACATTATACGAAGCAATAAACGAATTCAGGTTTGACTGAAGATTGCTTACTTTGGATGCAAGTGCAGCAGCATCGGATGAGCCACCGAATTCTACCGAATCTGTTTTTACGGTTACCTTCATTGCATCATTGACGATAGTAATATCGGTGTCAGATACGTCTGCTGATGCAAGCTCAGAGCCTTCTGGAAAGGCTCCGGGAATAGCCCACACAGAAGTTAAATCGTGGTTTACAGAAATCGCTGGGTCAGAAATTCTACCAGTTGAACGCCAAGTAGAAATATCAGTCTGGCAAACCACAACCCAAACAAAATCCCCAGCACGAACAGGAATATGAATAAACGTAGAACCAGCACGAGGATGTTGAATAGGAACATTCGGTAAGTTGGGCAATGCTTCATATTCATCTGGGTTGTCATTGATATCTGTGGAAAATACGGTTCGTCGAACCATTGGTCGGAGGGTTGCCGTTTGTTTGTTTTTGTCGTAAGAAACAACTTCAGCTGGGAAACTGGTGTTGATTTCATTTAATCTTGTATCGAAGATAACTTCGAGAGCTTCGCTTAGTGATGGTGCTAATGGCATTATTTCTCCTATTCTTAGGTTCTGGATTCAAGTGGTTTTAGAACCAAGTCAGCGACCCAATCAGAATTGGAGCCAAAGGTTGAACCCTTGTAGGTTGTTTCCTGAATCTCATAATCACCTTCAATTAATCTAGATTCAAGTCTTATGTTATTCCCAGGTTCTAATCCAGATTGAATAAACACCTTACATTGAACCTTGCCGTCTTTATCTCGGGTTGGTGAACCTAACAAGCCTGTTCTGCTAGTTATTAGCTTTCCTACATTGATCCTTGTTCTTCGTTGTCTTAGAATTTGAAGATTGCCGTTCTGTATGCTCCAACGAAGTCCTTGCGAACGAATAATCCTATCAAGTAATCGATAAGCTGGACCAGAGGCAACTACTCCTTGTGTGAATCGGTCTTGACTTGAAGTAGTAAGTCGCTCATTAATAAAATCGTTGAGGTTGCCAATTCCAATTCCCATTTCATTTGTCAAATCTGTAAGCACTGTTCTCAGTGGAGTTCCTGGGTCATATGAACGATTGATTCTTCTGAAATTAGAAGTGCCACCATCTCTTGCTGTAACGTCGAGAATAATTTCTGTTTTTTCTGTGCTTACTGAAGCTTGTTCTCTTGCATTTCCTCTAAAGAGAATGGTAGGTTCTCCATCCACTTCATAGCCAGCTCTTACCTCAACAAACAATTCGTTTTCATTTCGTAGTTGTGCCACATGTTCGGCTGTAAGATTATAAATGCGTAAATCACATGTGTTTGTCTGTCTTCTTAGGCTTCTTTTTATTTGAAAAATGCCATCCAAGTGGGACACATCCAAATTTCCCACTTGAAATTTCCATATTCTGTTATAAAGCTTTGGCATTTATCTTCTATTAGAATTCAAGGTAATAAAGTTTAACATCTCTACCAATATTGGTGTAGCTCGGAACCGTTCCTGGGACGGTAGAAAATAAACCGAGGGCTCCTGGAGGAATATTTGGATTGGAATAATTGTCCTCAAAAGCATTTGCCTTGTCTGCCAATATCTTTCCAAGAATTAAAGGATTCTCTTCTGAGTCATAGAAGTCCAACATCCACTGTCCCAGTCTTCCAATCCAGGTAAGATCCATAATGTAAGTCCTCCCAGAAAGCTGTACCTTTAGCCTCTGATGAGCATGAGGACGCTCTTGATTTGGTCTGTACTTTTTTGTGGGGATGGTGAATAGAGTTGGCATTGGTTTATCCTTAGAAGACTTTTAATTTATTTGTAAGTTAGAAATGAAGAAGAGTGATTTAGTCGAAAATGCCGACGCTTCTTCCGAGTCCAAGTGTCCAGGATTGTGGAGCCGAATCTTCATCGGCATCAGAATCTTGAGCAGAGTTGGCAGACTCATCACGTTCATTTTGTCCACGTGGTTCTGCTGGAATTGGTATTTCCACTTCTTCTGTTTCTGCCAGAAAGATTTCCTGGAAAGTGATGTTGAATTCGGCACCATCATAATGTGGTGCAGAACGAATATCCTCAACAGAGGAAACGGTAACTCGTTCAAAAACTTCTTGCGGAGTCTCTAGGGTAACAAAAATAGGTTTGCTAACCAAGTCTTTCAAAGCATCATAAACATCCTGAACCCTGTCGAATTCTTCGGAAAAGACAAGTGTATTGCCGGCTCCAGTACCACGGACTGCTGTTGTAATTCTTCTCTGAGAAGACTGTCCAGAGGGAGGTGGGTTACCAATTGGTGTGTTTGTCACTCTTCCTACCATTTGGATTATTCTTGGTTTTGTTTTTTTGTGATCAGAAAGTGCTGCACCTGTTTCTACGGCAAACTCTGTAACGTCTGCACGAGAAGTAACAACACGGCGCATGTCTGCATCAAACTCCAAAGTGTAAGAGTTAACATTCAATGAAGTTGTTTCTCCTTCAGAGGTTGCAGTTGATTCTGTCCATGATATTCTTGCGCCCATTTTATTTTCTTCTTTTTCGTACTAAACTCTTGGCTATTAATTGCCCGTTCCAAGAACTTCAATGATGTCTCGGGATTGACTATTAATCATCTCTTGAATTGCTTCCCTGGTTGCATTTGCATTGACAGCTTCGTTTACTTCGATACGCTGGTTGTTTTGCTGGGTAACCTGAATGGTCCTGTTCATTTGTCCTGCTCTTAGAGTTGGTGCTGCCAGCAGTGCATTCGGTCCGAAGTTTCCAGGTTGAACACCGGGGATTCCAGAAAACTGTTCTTGTGCGGCAAATCTCAAGCCTTCTATAGCACGTTGTCTAAATTGAGTTTGTTCTGTAGTAGTTCTTGCTGTTGGTAAAGATTCAGACACACGACGACGAATATCAACTCTAGATACCGTGTCAAGCCCTGTCAGGGAAGCAACTGCATTATAAAGTTCAATTACGCTATTGACTGCATCAGACATAGAATCAAGGAAACCACCAATAAACGAGTCAGAATCGACGAACGATTGAAGGGTTTGTGCTACTTGATTTTGAAGATCAATTAACCATCCAATAAATCTTTCAAATACCGAATCCCCACCTCTCAAGAACACATAGAAATCCTGAATGGCAAGAGTCAAAAATCCGATAACTGCTGCAAAACCAAGGATAAGTGGCAACAACAATGTTATCACCGGTAGTAATGCTACCAGTAATACTGCTACAACGGCAGCAATTGCTGCACCAACGACTCCAAAAGCTACTGCCGTAGCCAACAAAGCTGCTTTAATTGCTTCTTGAGCTTCTTTGTTGTTATTAATAATTCTGATGAGTTCAGCAAGTTTTTCGGTAATGAAGATAACTGCTGGAGCTAGAGCAACAAACAATTGTTGTTTGGCACCTTCCCAAGCAAGATTTAGCTTGGCTTGTTCTGTACCAAGTTCATTTGACAAGTCAATGAACTCCTGAAGAGCAGGTTGAGCACGACGTGTTTGCTCGATATATTGTTCAAGGCTAATTTCCTGGTCTCTTAGAAGAGGAACGAGCTGTCTTCCGCTTTCACCCATTAATTGATTTGCAATTCGGACTGCCTGATTCTCATCTTCCATTGCACGGAGGCTTGCAGCAACATCTAAGAAGATATCACCAGAACGTCTAACGTTTCCGTTAGCATCTCGAATATCTACATTCAATCTTCTGAAGGTCCTTGCCATTTCAGAAGTTCTGTTCTGCGCTGCATCTCCAGACTTTTCTGCCAAGTCGGTAAGAGCCTGGTCCATGACGTTAGCCTCTAGAGAGGCTTCTCTAGCTGCTTGTCTGAATGATTCAAGCTCAAGTGCGCTTAGATTTAGCCGTTGTGCCACAGATGAAAGCTGTCCACCCATGGAAGCCATCTGTGTTGTGAAGTCAACTACCCAACTTACAGCAGTTCTCAGGGTGTCAATATAAGTTTTGACTGCGGCAACAACTGCAAGAATGGCAACAAGCGCCCCTGCTGCTACAGCAGTTACTGCTGTAAATGCTGAAGACAAACCAGCCATTGCGCCAGCTCCAGATGCCGCTGCACCTGAAGTAGATTTCATGGAGGAGCCGAGCACGCCAATATTGTTTGCAGCAACTCCAGCATTAACAGCAGTTGTTCCAAACGCATTACCAACCTGAGTAACTTGACCAGAAGTGCGAGTTGATTGCCGTCCGGTTCGGTTAGCAGCCGCACCAAGTCCCTGAAGGTTGCCCTTCAATTGCTCTGTTTCTTTGTTGGCTTCTTCAAAACCTTCAAAGTCAAACTCGGCAAAAAATTCTACAAATAGTTCTCTTAGAGCTGCCATGTACTTCCTTGTCGATACCCATAAATATGGACTGAACAATGTCCAAACAAATTGATTGGTCAGACTAAGCTTGACAAGAAATTATACTACTTCTTTTTGAACTTAGGAGGAGGAGGCATCCAGTAATATTCGGCGTCCTCTATACAGTCCAGGAAAAGATGAAACCTCTCTACTTCTTCAAGACAATAAATTTCTTTTAAGTCGTAGAGACTTTCTTTTAACCTATCAGAAGTGGCAAGTCGATAAAAGTACCAATGGTGATCATAAAGATGTTCATCGGCTGACTTGTCATAAAGACTTATTCTGCTGCCTTCTGGGGGGCTGCGTTTGGCACGTTGGCGTTTGCTACGTTTTTCAGAGATTCTAAAAAATCCTTGAAATTAAGCTCCAAGTTCCAGAACAGCCATTGGTAAGCAACATCAAACATTCCAAGGAATACTTCGTCGAAAGAATTCTGACCATTGGTACCTGGTTTACCAAGAATTTTCCAGTTGTCGCCATCAAAAGAATACTGAGTTCTATCGCAGAACTTAGCAATCAAGTCCATGATTTCATTTTCGTATGTATCGATATCTTGAAGAGTGCGAATTAATGAAAACATAACTCGTTCATCTTTAAGAAGTTCGGCAATGTTGGTGTAACCACCTGCCAATGCCAATACTGCTGGACCAAGAATTTTCTGAAGTTTGAATTGTACTCTGATTGCTTGAGAAGCGGGAAGTGGTGCAGATGCCAACTCAATCGTCGAACCATTTTGTGAAGTAAACGTTTTTCTTGCTTCAAGCCGTCTTTTTTCTACGTACGCCATTTATCTCCTAAAATATTGCTGTATGACTACTTGTCAGTCACTATTAAATATTACAGACTGTAATTTCTGTTTGCTTCAAGCGCTTGTTTAACTTTAGCTTAAAAGAAAACCCGACTCCCCGGAGTATACCAAGCAAACTTGAGATAATGCGCACGGTAAGGAGTCGGGTTTAACCTCAGAGTGACGAGGGTGATAATGAATAAGGTAATGACTAAGGTGTCACTCTGAGGTGTCAGTGTTTTTGATTAAACTTCTGGGAGTCCTGCAATGGTTATTTCTGGTCGCTCAAGATAGAGACTCCAGGTTCTTTCACCTACTTCGGCACCAACTGCAACATCTGGTGCGTTAGTAATCCAAGCTTTGTTGGCTGTTACTTCAGTATTTCCAACGGTATCTGTCAATGAAAAAGTACCAATGCCACCACCATTGGCACCAGTTCTACCATCGTTGTAGATGTCAGATAAGTCTTGGTTTAATGGTGAAGATTGCTGAAGAACCAACTCGCAAGTCCAGTTAAGGTTGTTGTTACGACTTCTTGTGGTGTCACCATCAATTCCAACTTGCTGAGAGTAAAGCTCAACTTCTGGAGATAGAGTAATAGAAACAATGCCCCTATCAATCAAGACGCCAGCAAAGTAAATCGTGTAATCATTTGGGTTGTACGAACGTGCCATTTATTATATCCTGTTTCCGTTAAGTATACTTGGTATGAGTCTCGGCTATTAAACCGTAACGGTACCAACCACAAATACCTTATGGACTGCTCCAGCGAGTCGTGCGGTAAACTCTAGAGAACGCACGATGCGGTTTGCTCTGTCAGACGACGACTGTTGGTCAACTGGAAGGATGGTTACTTCCCAACCTGAGTCAATGACTTCTCTACGCTCTGCTTCTGCAAGTTGAGCTTTGACTTCTGCGGTAATCATTGCAAAGCCCTTGTTGGTGTAAGGAACTTTTCTAGAGTTGGCAAAGAGTCCGAAAATTCTTTCCTCCATGCGAGCCTGAAGCCACTGACGTGTACGAACAACATCAATGAACTCACCAGAGGCAGACTTGCCTGGGAAGGTGATATTCAAGCCACTTTCGGTTGTGTAGTGATTACCACCCAGTTCTGGATTTGCGTCATCGTGGTCATTAATGGTTGACTTTTCGGTTTCTGTCCAAGAATCTGCACCAACTGAATTTAGTTGCTTGAAAGCCCAAGTTGCCGTACCTGGGTCTTCTGGAAGCATTCTACCAAGCCAGCCAGCTTCTTTTGCATTTGTACGAGCATCTTTGGTAAACAAAAGAACTGCGTTGTCGTTTGCAAGAAGTGCAGTTCTATCGGCACCGGCTGTAAACAATGAATCGCCCCAGTCTGCTGGACGGGTGAACTGTGGTGCGAACACAGCAAGTTTGTTATTTGAAGCTGCCCAACGTGCTACCTTGTCAATATTTTTAGCTGAGTTGTTGTCTACGACGACAGCATAGAATGCTGGGTCCCTGGCAAGCACCTCGTCGAGGTGGTCATCATATCCAAAGTCCGGGCTTGAATCATAGATGGAAATTCCATTCAAATCAGCTGTGAAATGCCACATCTCACCCTCGGTACCGGCGGTAGCAGTAACAGTATTACCGGTTGCTGAAGCAGAAATACCATTAATGGCACCAATGGCATTGGCTAAATTAAGAGCCGTGTCAGAGGTTACTGCTCCTGGGTTTGCTAAGATAACAGAAACTGAACCTGCTGGCGATACGAGCGAACCGGTGATTGCAGATCCAGAAGCTATGTTATCCAGTCCAACGAAAAAAGTCTGAGCATTGCTCGGAGTTGGCAAAAGCGCAACCTTCATTTGCTCAGGACGTGGGCTCTGACTAAACAGAGCTTGTGCAGCTTGATATGGAAAATCATTTGAATCGAAATCCGAAGCTACTTGATTGAACGTTCGATAAGTTCTCACTTCAGAAGTAGTCCAGCCCGAACCTGCTGAACCCGTACCGTTGGAAAGAACCAAAGGCACACCAAAGCCCTGAGCCGTTGGTGCTGCGGTTCCTACCGTAATGTTAATGCTGACGAAATCACTTAATGCCATTTGTTCTTCCTATGATATTCTGGCTCTTTGCCGATTTTGCTTTAAATAGGTTAACTAGCTCTGCTTTTCTTTTAGCTTACCAACCTCTTCCGTTTCCGTTTCTAAGGTTGTTCAAGAGTTTGTTACGTTCTCTGGTAATTGCCGAGATACGAGCGCCGCCGGCTCTCATGGTGAGCCATCGCTTGTATTCCATGTAATAAAACGTGGTAGGACTATCCTTGCTTTTTTTCAAACGCATGTCTTCGCCCCTGGGAGCAAGAGCGCAGTAATGTGCTGTCAAAAAGCCTAAGCCAATATCTCTTTCATCGCCCCAAACACCTTCGTTTAATTCTGCATTAGCCCATTCTAACCTTGAAGACACCAGGGCGTCAGGTAAGTTAGTAAACTCTGGAAAACGAGTTCTAAATTCTGCCAATGAAAGTGTAGTTGCCATGTGTTAATCCAATTGTTTGTCACTCATAAATATGGGACAATACCATCAGTCCTCTTCTTCAATTCTGAAAGTGATGGAACGAAACAACAAACCTCTGTCAATGAGTGGAACCGTCTTGTATGCACCTTGTTTTCGCTCGATGGTTGAAGCTGCAAGTCTTGGTGGAATCTTTTTTAGAATTCTAGTTCGAATTCCTTCTACTGACATTTGTCCTAATTGGTCCAATGCAGCAAATGGTGGTTTCCCATTGTAAACGGATTCCATTGCCTTTCTTAAAGAAGCAATAATTTGTCCTTGTTTGGTTATGGTGAAATCTCTTAAAAAAGAACGTCTAGGAATGTTTCTCGTACCAAACTCGTGGTAAGAACCAATTTGTGCCAATTTGGGGTCAAAGATACCAACTTTAATTGTCAATTTTTTGCCATTTAACTTTTCTAGTTCTTTACCCCGACGGGTCTTTCTATCTCTTATGGTGAGTTTTGATCTTTTAACCGCCATTTTTTATAACCTAACTTAGTTAAACTTGCTCTTAATTGTCGGCGACGTCGTACTCTTCGCCGACCCAGATTACTTTTGGAGATTGTGCTTGATTACATTTACTGCAACCCTTCACCAGTAATCTTCCATTGATATAACGCTTTTCACCATTTACTTTGACAGACTTTGGAGTTTGAATTGAGCCGTTCTTGTATGGAAATTGCCATACAAATTGTTTTCTAGAGCCATTGCAAGTTTTACAAGTCATTTATTTTCCTCGATGAGTTATTAATCTACCGACGAGGTTACGGTGAAGCCCCAGGTATGCTTAATATAGCTAGCCCACTTATCTCTAGTGTCCTGATTCGAAAGAGACCCTGTACGAATTGCTACCTCAAGAATTTCGCCGAAAAGCGTATCACCTTCTATCGTGGCATTGGGGATAGCCCACCTGACTTTAGCTGCCAAGCCGTACATTGGGAAATCGTCATTACCTACGGGATCTGTAACCTCTTGTCCATCACGTAAATCATTATTGGTCCAAATATGTGTTTCGCCATTGTTCTCGTCGAGCGATAGCCAAAGAGCAGACTTGTCAAGGTTAATTGTGTTCATGTTTTCAATTGTGTCACCTGCGAAAACATTGAGGGTATTGGGAGAGCTGGTTGCATCATAGCTCATGTAAACAGAGTTAACTGCAGTTTCACCACCAATGATGTAATTTACACCAGAAGTAGTTTGAGGTCTGTAAACAACTAGAACATCATATGGCTGAGTATAAACCACACCAAGGTTAGTCCCAAAGCTGTCTGTGTAAGTCATCAATTCGGCGCCTTCGCCCAATCCAGTGAATTTACCATTTGACTTGGTAACGATAAGCCCATCGCCGACAGTGTCATCCCTCAGCCAAACTGCGTCAGGTTGTGCAACCACATGGTTTGGCATTAAATACCATTGCTGTCCAATGATAGCATTTTCTGTATCTTGTCTAATCGCACCAGTAGAGTCGAGCCACCAGGCATTGAGGAAATTCCAATGTCCAACTAGGTTTGCATCGTCATAGATGGCATATGGTGCCCAATTTAGTTTTGATAGAGCTACCACATTGCCTCTAGAGGATCTAGAGGATACAGCAGTCTCTCTAAGCTGCCAAGACGAAGACAAGTCGGTTGAAGTAAGTTTATAACCTTTAATTGTTGAAAGGGTTGTACCGCTCATTCCTGTTACTGCGCTGCCGTCTCTTAGCAGGGTATACTCGAAAGATTCTGGTAGTCCTGCCCATAGTCCAGCTGTAACTGCGAAAGTACCACCAACAAACCAACCTGATGCCGGAGCAATGGTTGGCGCTTCAATGTTTACCAATTGAGCATTGGCTGTGAAAGTTGAACGTTGTTGTCTTCTATGTCCGAGGGTTCCTCCAAAATTTGAAAATCCAGCAGAACCAGTTGAATAAATGGAGCCAAAAGAATTGGCTACGGAAATGGAAGCATAGTCACCATTGTTCATTGCATTATTGACGTCCACCGCCTTAAATCTAAAAGAATCGGTTCTTGGGTTGTCGTTAGGAGCAACAATGGGATAAATGGATTGAAGCTTTTCGCCGGCGCCCTTAGCATCTAGCAACAAATCATGCATTGCATCGGGTGCAAATGGTTTTGGGTCTGTGTATAAGTTATCATCTTCTGGGAAGATGCTTATTTCAATTTCTCTACCTTCCCAATCCACTGGATTTCCAGAGCCATCTCTGGTGCTTGGGGAAACAAGATAAAGTTCAGAGTTGTTATCTGGTGTTCTGGCACCAGAAAGAAACAAGTCTTGAAATGTTCTTGTTATAGTAAGCAAGTCTTCGATGCGTCCTTGAGAACGCAGAACTTCTACTTTTGTTTTCAGAAGACGACGATAAATGAAATCTGGTCGTCCTACTCTTTCCTCGTCGAGAATAGAACCACAAATATCTAACTGATTCCCCTGTGCAGAGTCCAGATTCAACACTAAGGACTCCACATCAACAATTGCATCATCCAACTTTTGATGAATTGAAAGAGAAGCAGATACAACAGCTTCCATTCTTGGCTTGCCTACATACTGCGAAATAAGCAAAGCAGAACCTGTTACTACTACATCTCTTTTTGATAATACCATTTTTTATAACCTTGGATAATGAGCGAATCCCGTATATTCTCTCTAATGTTCAAACTTTATTTGGAGGACAACAACCTTCAGAACAAAAACAACAACCGCAGCAACAGCAGCAATGTCTTTTAGAAAAAAGATTTGAAAGACGATGAAGGACAAGTTTAATCATGGAGTACCTACAGAAGAATTGATGGTGATATCGGTGCTGGCGGTAATGACAGCAATTTGACGAATGGAGATAGCTCTTCTAGTGGGGGAGCCATCGACTTGTGAGTTTTCTACGGCAAGAATTCCTGGAACATCATCGAATACCCAGTGTGCAATTTGTGAAGGTGAGGCATCGAGTCCTGGGACCCAGGAGGCGGTTGCGTTTGAGATAATGGTTTGTTTGACGAAATCGTCACCAGGATAAACAGAGCCTGGACGATAGATGACATCCATTGAGATGGCTACTGGGATTTCGACTGGTCGAGAAAAAGAAATCGTGTGCAGATTACCTGACGAATCGGCTACATCAAATTGAGTGTTGCCATAAGTTGGAGCACCGGCGGACTTTGAACGGAAAATACTGGTTGCAATGTCCTCGTCGGTTGCTGATGGACCATCTACTACTACTTCAATTGAATAAGCTGGTTGCAAATTTACTGTGCTTGATGAGGTGTTTTCAAAAACAGTAACAGAGCGTACTCCAGAAACCCTTGAAGATATGTCTGCTCTAATGCCATTGACAGAGGTACTACCTGCTTGAAACAACTCTTGCACTCTGCGGAAGCGTAGTTCTGAATCTGATTCGATGTTGGTACCCTGGCTAAGATTGGAGGTACCTTGAATTGAATCCCAACCAGCTACTGGTGATGCTATTTCGGTTAGGGAACCATTGCCAGTAGCACCAAGAATGACATTAATGGGACCAGTATCTAGAGCCCGCATTAAAACATTTGAGGCTGTGAATGGCGTAGTTGTAACGACGATGTTGTCAACATTCTCAAACAGGGAAGATTCGTTACCTACTGGATTGGCAAGAAGAGTTCCTGAGGTATAGGTTCCGGTCTGTGAAAAGAATAAGGAAGCAGACAATGTCGTACGGGTAGCTTCTCTGCGGTAAACTCCGTTGAATGCAGCAATTCTATCGAGCGCATCTCCAGTTGCAGCAGTAGGATCCATTGCATTGTAGACAGCAGCCAAGGCTTCTTCCAATAGGGTTGTGTCTTGAGCGATGATTGCTACAAATTGTCCGAGAGGTGAGGTTGTGCTTAAATCGATGTTCTCGCCTAAGGCAGACTTGAGTGCAGCTTCTAGTTCTGCTTTTGTTGTCATTACGGTTCTTGTAGACAATCCTGTTGATAATAGTTGTGCCATTGATCTGGTTACCTTCTGTTGAACAAGGATAGTTCTTCGTTTGTCATAAATATGGATTCGCTACTTTATGCACTTGTTCTGTTAAACAGTCTGAATTTAAACAAGTTTAAGATGACTTTAAAGAGCCTGAGTTACTCGTCGGAATATCTTTAAAAGATTTATAATAAATCTTCTGGGTATAGTGCAAGCTTGTATTTTTGTTGTAATGGGGAATATGGCTTGCTCCAGGTTTTATTGTTGTTAGTCAGCATTTGATTATATTCGTTTAGATTGACGAGATAAAGAAGATGGTATTCTGGTGGATTGGACCAATCAAGCTTGGTTGAGGGACTTATAACAAAAAGAGAAGCTATATTGATAGCTTCTCCGGGTGAGTCTAAGTTTTGGAAGGTGGCTGGGTCTTTTTTTGAGAAGAGCCAAGAGGGTTTATGATAGTTGGCAGTGGACTTTACATGAACATTGATTTTGTTTTTGATGGATTGAATATCTGGATCATAGGACTTGTTTGAATTGGTGTAGATTTGGAAGTCTGGCTGGGATAGGTGGGTTATGCTTTGTTTTAGGATATGGTAAGCCGCAATTTCTGCTCCTTTGCCATAGGCAATGTCTTCAAGCATTTTTTGTTTTGAGGGTGCTCCCCTTTTTTTATAAAGACTGTAAGAAGATTCGATTTGATTTTTGGCGTAATGTTGGCTTAACCGCCATTCCCATTTAGAGAGCTTGAAATGGATGTTTGTTTGTACGCAAATGGATTTGTTCATGTATTGAATTATATGAACTGTCCCATTTTTAACTCTAAGGCTTTAGCTGTTTTGCTTGGTGTTTGAAGCTAGTTTTGTTTAAAGTAAACCGATTAAGCCTTTTACCAATGCAACAATGATGTTGAAGCCAAAAGTAAGCGTCGCTATGAGTCCACTCCAAATTATCTTTTGTTTGGTGGATAGGGCAACATCTTTTTCTTTTAATTTTGGTATATCAACTTCCATGATTTTGGAAAATCTTGAGTTCAAATTTTCCACACGGGCTTCAAGACGATAAAGAGCTTGCGCATTGCGTTGTCCTTCTGCAATATGTTCAGAATTCTTATCGAACTTTTTATGAAGATCGATTAGGGACTTCTTTATCTCTTCGATAAGTTGTCTAACGTCTTCACGCTCCCGTGAGAACTCACGCTGAGTAACATAATTTCCATTTTCTGGTTCTGTCATGGTAACACTAAATATTACCAGGCAGTTGTGTCATCTAATCAGATTGTGTGTCTTGTTCATAGGAGAAACGCCAATTATTTGAATTGCTCATTGACTTTTTATAGTGGCAGGTAGGACAAAGAACTTGACATTTTTCTATTTCCATGGCAACTCGGATTAATTTGAAGCCATTGGCATGCCTAAGAGCCTCGGATATGGCAAACAATTTAAAATCTGGGTTTATGTGATCAAATTGAAGGACTCTCCAGTCATTGAAACCGCATTCATTGCATTTGTTGTTTATTAGCTTCTGGTAAACCAGTTCTTTGATTAATTCGATCTTTCTTTTACCTGTCAGCTTTTTATAGCTGTGGTTATTCCACTTCATGTTTGGGTTGTTCCAATTCATATCTAAGATCATGGTTACTGCTAAAATAAATGAAAAAGAAAATAATAAAAAAGTTGCCAAGATCATTTGGGAAAAAGACGAATTGATAAGAAACCTCACTTATCAAACCCAGGAACTGGAAGAGTCTCTCGGGAGACTGCAGAAAGAGAACGCAGGGCTCCGTATTTTGTTCGAGGAGGGCAGAAGTTTATTGTCCAGGGTCTTCGATGATGGAGAAAAGTTTTCTTATCTGGGAGCCATCAAAGCCCTGGTGAAAAGAATTGAAAAACTACAAGAGTTCATTAAACAAAATGAATTGGAAGTGCCAAAAATGTAAATTACATTTGTAATGGTTTTGGTTCTTTCTGGATTTGTCTTAAGAAACAAAACAAAACCCCCGGTGAGAATTCTCACCGGGGGTTCATTGCATATATGAAAAGAATCAAATGACAAAAACTCATGAATGTTCAGGAACAAGAACATAATATTCGATTGGAATTTGAAAGTAAACTCGTTTTCAGGTGATGTGTTAAAAGAAAAAGCCGGGTAAATACCCGGCTTTCTTGTTAACTTCTAAGAAGAAGGTTCACTCTTCAAATATTTGTTTCATTCGATGTTCTCTGCGTTGGATTTGTTCATCCCTCAATTTATTATACTGTTCTTGTTCTTTGAATTCATGTCGTAGCTGGAGAATTCCCTTGTGAATAATTCTTTCGATGAGTGCTTCAGGGTTCTTCAGATACTTTTCACAATAAAGTTTTAGGAAATCCCGATCCTTCTTCTGAAGTTTTATCTGGTATATCTTTTTCAAGATATGGGCTTTGCCCATGGGTCTCTGACCCATAGCTTCAAGTGTTTTCACACTTTCTTCAGATGAATTTTGTTTGGTTTCTGTTATCATTTTGTTGTTCAATGACTGGCTGGATACCCGAAGGGTTCCTAGCCATAGTGAGACTTATAGTCGAACGTGTCATTTTATTTTGGCTGGAGAGAAGTCCAATGGAATATTAAACCATTTAGCCCAAACTTTAATGAATTCAAAATTCTCTTCATTGGCTTTTAAAATCCATAATTTCTTTTCTTTAATAAACCTCAATGATCCAGTTATTTCAGGATCTAATCCCATTGCTTCGTTAATCCTATTAAACAATTTAAGATACTCAAGCTTTTCTTTAAAATCTTTACCAGAAAAACGAATTAGGAAGGTTTTACCTGATTTGCTCAATTGTACTGAATTTTCAAATTCATGAGGAGTTGTGTTTTTCAATTCAAAGAATCTTTTCTGTATATCGTTCATCATTTGATTATGATGAACCGATTGAATTCAGGAATAAACCCTATATCTCCTGAGGGGATATTCCCTTCCAGCAAATTCAATTCACTGTGAACTGACGAATACCTGGAAGGTTGAGGATGTGAACCAATTAATTCATTTTTGTATGAAGTGATTGAATAATCTCCCAGCAAATTCAATTTCCTGTGAACTGACGAATACCTGGAAGGTTGAGGATGTGAACCAATTAATTCATTCTTGAATGAAGTGATTGAATAATCAACCGTGGATGAGATTGAATTTTGTTGAACGCTAGTGAAACAAAATCAATCGAAGTGAAGTCGAACGAAGTGAGAAGAACGGTTGATTATGATTGAACGGAATCAATTTAAGATTGATTTAATTAGTAATTCTTATTAATTAGTAATTCTTATTAATTAGTAATTCTTATTAATTAGTAATTCTTACAAGGGTTGAATACCCGGAGGGTTGAAACCCTATAATTGACGCCTCGACTCTGACGTAGTCACGATCGGACGCCCGTCGTAGAGCGTGACGTGTTTTTCAATAGATGTATTTAATTTCCAAAAGAATTGTTATAAAGTATTTTATTCCCATCAATTGGTTAAACCAATTTTGGTATTGTGTTAGAAAGCAGCCTGGAGAAATTCAATGTCTACCAAGGCATGTCTTTCAGCAAGACGTGCCCAATTCTGGAGAAGAAAAAAAGTTTACAAAGACTCTTCATTTATTTTATGGGAAGAGTCAGGAGAAGATGAGAAATTTATTGAATGGAGCAAGCCTTTATTACCTTGGAAAGCAAGTGTAAAAGGAAATCAAAGGGCATATCTGTTTTGGAAGATTAATAATGGAGAATTGCTTATAAAGATTAGGAACACCTGGCAATCCTATCCTATCCAGAAGCCTGAATTTTCTAAATTTCTGAAGCTAACACAACAAAAAAGTGTTGCTAAACAAATAATACTAGGCTTCTCCGAGAAGAAGAAATCTGTGTTTATGGTGTTACCTACCAAGACAAAATCCAAAAAAAAGAAAACACTGAACAGATGTCTAAAGATGAACTTTATCATTTCAATCAACAACCAAACAGATGCTCAGAGCATGGACTGGTTATGGATTCGGATTTTCTTTGTATTGTTTGTAAGTTGAAATTAGAAGGGAAACCTATTCCAACATATTCCGTACATCAACTTGGAGAAACAACCAAGGATGAATCCCAACTTAATTGGGGACACCGTAAACCCAAATACAAAAACGGCACCAAGATCAAAAAAGATGATTCTTCTGAACAGTCCAACAAAGATGACAAAGGAGAACATAAAACTCCCAACAAAACAAAAAAGTCTTAGAAATTATGACAAATGATAGTTGTAGTAAACCAATTTCCCCTATTAAACCAGGAGATTTGGTTCAATTAAGCTCAAATGTCCGCCCATATGGCTGGACAAGTTCTTCACTCAAACCAGAAGAAATAATAGACTTGGATTCTGTTGATTATTGGTTTTCAATTTCCCCGTTCATGTATGTTGATGAAATTGTTGAGAAAATCAATTTAAAAACGATAGACAACTCTAACGGACAAGCTTCGGTTCAAGCAGTTCTTTTTGATGACAGAATATTTTATATTCTTTGTAGTAAAACAGATTTAGAGAAAATTATATTCTGACTGTAAAAAAGTAACCACAAACAAGCACAGGAATATGGTGTTTTAAACCCATTTTAAAAAAGTGGGTTCGGAGTTTAAACCGAGGTCGAAATACGATATATACTGTATGTCTTGAAGCTGTCGCCTTTCAGCCCTATGGTTACCATGGGCAAAGCCCATATGAGTCAGAACCCACCCTGGGTGTTTTCTATATTCGTTACACGGGCGGTTTTATTTATCGATACACGGATGTGTCCAAGAAAAAGTTTTTGGGTTTGAAGCGTGTTCAGAGTGCTGGCAGGTACTGCCATAAGCACATCAAGGGAACTTACGACTGCGAGAAAGTTTGAGGTTATTAAATGATTAGGCGGATGAAGTTTGGTCCCCATAGTCAATGGGAATGTGTGGCAGGCAAAAAACAAGAAACTGGACAACCTTTTTTTGTGGTACCCACCAGACATTCCCTTCAATTTGAAATGCATGTCCAGAATTTACTGAAAGGCAAAGAAGCTAGTTTGAAAAAACTAGACATTTCTTACCCTTCCGGTAAGAACAACTTTTATATCATTAATAAACATTAGACTAGAAAATAAGCTGAACTTAATCTGATAGAGCGCCGGGCTGCACAAGCCCGGTTTTCGATATCAACGGTATGACTACCCATTGCTAGCGAAATGTTTTGGCTCGTCACCAAGACAGTCCTGGTGTCACCAAGACAGTCCTGGTGCAACTCCAGGCGTTCTCGCCAAAATAATCACAAAACAACAG